>Ga0157370_10003067_pt1 | contig 19808 bp, 15 predicted proteins | sample C35metaG_FD_113463 | JGI IMG/M metagenome (GOLD analysis project Ga0157370, IMG submission 113463) | Corn rhizosphere microbial communities from Kellogg Biological Station, Michigan, USA - C3-5 metaG | ecosystem: Host-associated > Plants > Roots > Rhizosphere > Soil | place: USA: Michigan...
CCCGTACTAGCCAGCGTCCGTAAAACACAACGCCGATACACAAGGAGCGCACAAATGGAAAGCCAAGTTCGTGAAACGAGCAGCCCGAGCGAAGGTTCGGCCCAGGGAGACAGGCTGGAACTGGCGGAATTGCGCGATCTTCAGCTTGCGCTGGCTGGTGGCGGCTGCGCTGAGGTCTGCCCCTACTAAGAGGCAGTTCACAAACGATTGACCGCCGCTAACTCAGGCTTCTTGTCACTGCCAAAGTCGATTCGCCTAACGGTAGCCTCTATTGTTTCAGGGCGATGGCTGACGACGATTAGGGAGAGTGAATCGCGACGTAGAGACGAGCTTATCCGCCGTTCCAGCGCCACATCCAGCTGATCGAACGCCTCGTCCAGGAACACCACCTGCGGGCGCCGGTACAGCGCGCGCGCGAGGAGCACGCGTTGCTTCTGGCCGCCTGACAGCGCCATCCCGAGGCTGCCGACGATGGTGTTGTACTGCATTGGCATGGCCATGATCTCCTCGTCGATCATGGCGGCACGGGCGCACTCGCGCACGCGCTGCGGGTCGTGCTCGGTGTCGAAGAAGCTGATGTTGTCCTCGATCGTGCCGACGAAGAGCTGGTCGTCCTGCATCACCGCACCGATGCGCGACCGGTACTGCGCGGGGTCCCAGTCCACGAGGCTGCGGCCATTCGCGCGCACTTCGCCCTCGGTCGCGGGGAGGAGCCCCAGCAGCACCTTCACGAGCGTGGTCTTGCCGCATCCCGACGGACCCACGATGGCGATGGTCTCGCCCGGCGCGACGGCGAGGTTCACGCCGCGGAAGACGAATCCTTCCGGCCCGTAGGCGAAGCCGAGCCCGCGCGCTTCGATCACCAGCGTCCCCGAGGCTTCCACCGGCAGCGACGGCTTGGTGTTCTCCATCTCCGAGAGCGCGATGTCCGCGATGCGCTCGGCGTGGAGGTCGAGCATCCGGAAGTCGTTCCACTTCTCGATGAGCGCGATCACGCGCGTGAGGAACACCGTCTGGAAGCCGATGAATGCGTAGAGCATGCCCACCGTGAATCGCCCGTCCATCACCGCGAGGGCGCCGAGCCAGATCACGACGACGTTCTCGAGCCCGAAGATGAGCGAGTTCGCCGCGCGCTGCAGGATGCCCACGTTCTGCACCCGCACGCCGGCATTGGTCTGGTCCACCACGAGGTTCTGGTAGGCCGAGCGCCGTTCCGATTCGCGCAGGTTGAGCTTGATCGCCATCATTCCGCGCAGCGTCTCGATGAAGTGCGTGCCGCTCCTCGCCTCGTGCGCGAGCTGCTCGTCGGTCGCGTAGCGCTGCGGATAGTAGAAGATCCAGCGCAGCAGCGCGTAGCTCGCGGCCGCCGCCACCACCACCATGGTCAACGTCGCGCTGTAGTACGTCATCACGAGGAGCGTGAGCACCACCATCGCGCCGTCCACCATCGATTCCAGGAACGTCGTGGAGAGCGTGCGCTGGATCGCGTCGACGCTGCGGAACTTGGAGACGATGTCGCCGATGTTCCTCTTCTCGAACCAGGCGAGCGGCAAGCGCAGCATGTGGTTGAAGAGGGTGGTCAGCAGCTTCAGGTTGATGTGCGTGCTGAGGTAGACGCCCACCCACGCGCGCACGGCGAAGACCACGGCCTGGATCACGACGAGCGTCCCGAACGCGATGCCGAGCACCGTGAGCAGGTCGACGTCGCGGCCCACGAGCACGCGGTCCACGGTGAGCTGCAGGAAGAACGGCATCGCGATCGCGAACACCTCGAGCGCGAGCGAGAGCAGCAGGATCTGCGCGATCGTGCCCTTCATTCCCGCGGCCACGCCGAGCAGCTGCCACGAATGGATCTTCTCCCGCTCGTCCTTCTTCTCGAAGGCGCCCGTCGGCGTGAACTCCATCGCGACGCCCGTGAAGTGGCGCGACGCCTCGTCGAGCGTGAGGACGCGCCTGCCGCGGGCGGGGTCGTGCACGGTGATCCGCCGGCCCTTCACGCGCGTGAGCACGACGAAGTGGTTCATGTCCCAGTGCAGCACCGCGGGAAGGCGCAGCTTGCCGAGCGATTCCAGCGGCACCTGCACGCCGCGCGCGCTCATGCCCATCGTCTCGGCGATCTGCGCGATGTGCTTGAGGGTGATGCCCTTGAGCGAAGGCGAAAGCCGTATGCGCATCGCGGAAAGATCGGTGCGGTGCCCGTGATAGGAGGCCACCATCGCCAGGCACGCGATGCCGCACTCCGGCGCCTCGCTCTGCAGGATCACCGGCACGCGCCGCGAGAGCAGCTCCGAGAGAAAGGCCATCAGATGCGATCCTTGAGCTTGAGCACCGGCTCGAACACCCATTCGAAGATCGTGCGCTTCTCGAGCAGCAGGTCGGCGTTCACGAGCATGCCCGGCCGCAGCGAGAACTCCTGCCCGCGCGCGGACACCCTCTGCGTGTCGAGCGCCACGTCGATGCGATAGACGGGCTCGCGCACCGAAAGCGGCCCGACCCGATCGCCGGCGGACCATACGTTGCGGCCGATGTCGGTGATGCGGCCGTGGTATTGCCCGAATCTCTCGTAGGGAAACGCGTCGTAGCGCAGGATCACGTCCTGGCCGGCCTTCACGAAGCCGATCGCGCGCGTCGGCACGAGGAGCTCCACGTGCAGGCCGCTTCCCTTCGGCAGCACGGTCGCGAGCGGCGCATCGGCCGCGATCGACTGCCCCCGATTCACGGCGATGTTGGTGACCACGCCCGAGACGGGCGCGCGGATCATCGTCTCCGTGTGCGCCTGCACCTGCGTGAGGCTCTGCTGCAGCTCGCTGATCTGGCGATCCACCTGCTCGACCTGCGTGCGCGAGCGCAGCGCCACGCTCGGCTCGTCGAGCTTCGCCGCCTCCAGGTCGTGCTGTACCTGCGAGCGCTGGCGCATCAGCGACTGAAGCTTGATTTCCTGATCCGTGACCTCGTCCGCCTTCTGCTTGACGAGCGCCTCGGAGACGAACTGCTTCTCGCCCGCGAGCCCGCGGTAGCGCGTGAGCTGGTCCTTGGCGCTGCCGATGCGCACCTGCTGCAGCTTCATCTCGGCGTCGATCTGCGCGAGCTCGTTAGCGAGGTCTTTCTCCCGGCGCTTCACCTGCTCGAGCTGCTGCGCTCCCAGGTCCTGCAGCTGCGCCCGCTCGCGCTCGAGGATGCCGCGCCGCGTCTCCATCTCCGCCGCGACCGCCGCATTGGTGGACCCGCCGGAGATGGTCGAGCGGTCGAGGGAGATGCGGGCCATCGGATCGCCGGCCTTCACCTCGTCGCCTTCCTTGATGAGGAGCTGCGTGATGCGGCCGGCATCGGGAATCAGGACCCTCGCGGCCCCGGCATCGAGCGCGAGGTAGCCCTCGACCCGTTCGCGCCGCGTGTACTGGCCCCAAACGGCCACGACGATGATGAGCGCGGCGGTGCCGGCTGCGAGCAGCGTGAAGACCCAGGCGGGCACCGGGCGGGCGATGATGGCCTCGCCGAGAAACTTCTCGCGCTGGGCGTCGATCGCCTCTTGTCGAAAAAGTTGGCGAGGCATGGGCGAGAGGATTGTAATCGAGGACGGGCCGCGCGGGGTGCTGGCGTGGGCCCGGTTCGCGCATGCCGCGCGAATCGCCCGCTCAGGGCTGCGGCAGGAGGATGGAGGGATCGCGCTCGACGAGGATCGCGAAGGCCTCCGCCGGCAGCGGCTCCGCAAGATAATTGCCCTGTGCGAGGGCGCAGCCGAGCTGCCGGAGCAGGTCCAGCTCCTCGTCGCGCGAGACGCCTTCGGCAACCGCGGGAATGCCGAGCTTCGCGGCGATCTCGAGGCACGACTCGAGCATCGCGCGGCTCGCTCCTCCGTTCACCGCTTGGTGCACGAACGACTGGTCGATCTTGAGCTCGGTGAACGGGATGCGGGCGAGCTGCTGCATGGACGCGTAGCCCGTGCCGTAATCGTCGATGGAAAGGCCGAACCCCTTCATCCTCAGCCGCGAGAGGTTCTCCAGCACGTGCGCGAGGTGGCTGGTGGCCGCCGTCTCCGTCACCTCGAGCACCACGTCGGAGGGCCGCAGCTCGTGGCGGGTCACCTCGTCCTCGAGCCGGTCGGCGAGGCGCACGTCCACGAGCGAGGTGAGCGACACGTTGACGCTCACCTTCGCGTTGGAGCCGAGTCCTCGCCAGCGGCGGCATTGCACGGCGGACTTGCGCAGGATCGCAAGCGTCATCGCGCCCATCTTGTCGTTCGACTCCAGCACGTGCACGAAGCTCGCCGGCATCACGACGCCGTGCTGGGGATGCTGCCATCGCGCGAGGGCCTCGGCCCCTTCGATCTTCCCGCTCGCGAGGGACACCTTCGCCTGGAAATACGGCGTGAACTCGTCGTTTCGCACGCCCGCATCGATCTCGGCCAGCGTGAAGGCCTGCGGCGCCGCATCCGGCGTGGTGGGCTTGCGGTATCGCGAGATCGCCGCGCCCAGCTTCGCCGCGGTGAGGGGCTTGCGCAGCGCCTGCAGCAGGCGCACGCCATAGGCCTCCGTCATCGCCGCGACCGATTCGAGGAGGGTAGGGTCCTGCTCGCTCACGAGCAGGAAGCTCGCCTGCGACCCGGTCTGCCGCACGTGGCGGATGAACTCGATGCCGTCCATGCCCGGCATGTTGAGATCGCTCACGATGATGTCGATGGGCGGCTGCGCGCGCCTCACGATCTCGAGCGCGCCGCGGCCGTCCTCCGCCGAGTACACGTCCCCGGCGCCGATCGAGCGCAGCAGGTGCTCGACCGTCCAGCGCTGGAATCCCTGGTCTTCCACGACGAGGAAGCGAAGGCCGGCGGCGGCGCCCGCATCGGTCATGCGGTGGCGCTCCTCGAATCGATGTACGCCTCCAGCCGGCCCACCTCCCGCTCGACCACCGGCATGCGGGCGTCGACGGCCCCGGCATCGCCCCTGCGCGCCGCCTCTTCGACGCGCGCGCATGCTTCCGCGAGGCCGTTCGCCCCGATCGTGCGTGCCGCGCCCTTGATGCGATGGCATGCGGCGATCACCTCGTCGAGCGAGGCGCGCCGCACCGCCTCGCGCAGGCTTCGGCAATCGTGCGCGTTATAGCGCCGGAACTGCTCGAGCACCTCGCCCGCGTGTCGCGCGTCGCCGTTCGAGATCTCGTCGAGCGCCGCGGTGTCGATCGGCGCACCCGGCATCCACTTCGCGAGCGCGTTCGCGAGCCGCCCGAGCTCGATCGGCTTCACCAGGTAGTCGTCCATGCCCGCGGCTGCGCATTTCTCCGCCTCGCCGAGGAGGGCGTTGGCGGTGCACGCGATGATCGCGGCGCGCGGTCGATCCTCTTCGGTCTCGCGCTTGCGAATCGCCCGCGCGACGTCGTAGCCGCTCACCTCCGGCATGTTGCAGTCGAGGAGGAGGAGGGCGACCCGGCCCGAGCCCCACTTCTCGAGCGCTTCCGCGCCGCTCTCCGCGGTCTCCGCCGCGCAGCCCAGAGCGTTCACCTGCTTGAGCAGCACCATGCGGTTGATCGGATGATCGTCGACCACGAGGACGAGTTGCCCGTCGCGCGCGGCCGTTTCCACGGGAGGCGGCGGGCGCCTCGCCACCGCCGCGGGCGGAATCGCGGGCATCGCGGGCGGGGAAAGCGCCTCGGGCGAGGCGATCTTCATCGGGATCGTTACTCGAATCTCGGTTCCCACCGCGGCACGGCTGCGCATCTCGATCGTGCCGCCCATGAGCCTCGTGAGCTGGCGGCTGATGGAAAGGCCGAGCCCGGTGCCGCCGAAACGCTGCGTGGTCTCGGAATTGGCCTGCGTGAACGCCTCGAAAACGTGCGCCTGTTCCTGCGGCGTCATGCCGATGCCGCTGTCCTTCACTTCCAGCCGGATGAGCTCCTCGTCGCCGCCGCGCGCCACGAGGCGCACGTGGATATCAACGCCGCCGTGCGGAGTGAACTTGATCGCGTTGTGCACGAGGTTGCCGAGGATCTGCTGCAGGCGCACCGGATCGAACATCAGCGCGGGCGAGATCGCAGGGTCGATGAAAGTGGTGAGCGAGAGCCCCTTGCCGCTCGCGCCGCCCGAGTGCATGTTCACCACGCGCTCGACCAGCCGCGCGATGCTCGACGGCTCCGGCGCCATGTCCATCTTGCCGGCCTCGATCTTCGAGAAATCGAGGATGTCGTCGATGATGCGAAGCAGCGCGTGGCCGGACTCGCGCACCACCGCGAGGCTCGCCGCCTGCTCCTCGTCCAGGCGCGTGAGCGAAAGGAGCTCCAGCATCGAGAGCACGCCGTTCATCGGCGTGCGGATCTCGTGGCTCATCGTCGCGAGGAAGCGGCTCTTCGCCTGGCTCGCGGCTCCGGCCTCTTCCATCGCGCGCAGGAGTCCCGCTTCCATTTCCTTTTGCGTCGTGATGTCGGCCCAGTGCCCGCTCCAGCGCACCGAGCCGTCGGGCTGCGGCATGGGCGCGGACACGGATCGGATCCATCGGACGCCCTTGTCCGGATGATGGATGCGATAGTCCATGTCGAGCGGACGCACGCGGCGCGCCGCCCACGCGAGCGATTCCCGGAATGTCTTGCGGTCGTCCTTGTGGATCGTCTCCACGACGCAGTCCGCATCGCGCATCGCGGCTTTCGGATCGATGCCGCGCACCGCCTTCGCGCTGCTGCTCAGGAATTCGTAGCGGATGTTGCCGTTCGACCACACGCGTGCCTGGAAGACGGCGCCGGGAAGGCTTTCGGCGAGCTCGTGAACCCGGCTTTCGGCGCGCTGCCGGGAGCGCGCCTGCCGCACGAACGCCACGTACACCGGAAGGATCAGCGCGCAAAGGAGCACCGCGCTCACGACGACGAGCGCGTATATCGCGCGGAACTGCGATTCCTGGTCGCTGCGGTGCGCGGCCAGGGAAGCGAGCTGCGCGTCTCGCATCGAGGCGGTGAGCGCATAGATACGCGTGCTGTGGTTCTCGTTCGCGCCCGGGGCCGGTGCCGGCGGGTTCGCTCGCGCACCGCTGCGCCACGCTTTCAATGCGGTGCGCATGCGCGTGGCCCGCTCGTCGATCACCTGGCCGAGCTCTTCCACGCGGGCGGGGTCCACCGCGCCCGCGCGCGAAAGTGCTTTCAGCTGGTCGACTTCCGCGTGCGCGGCGTTCAGCGCCTCGTCGCGCTGCCGCAGGAACCGCTCCTCGTTGAAGAGCACGTCGCCGCGTTGCCCGGACTGGGAACGGGCCACCGCGGCATCGATCCGTGCGAGGCTTCCCACGACGTTGAGCGAACGGTCGCCGAGGATTCCCAGCGTATGGGCACGCTCCGCGGCGAGGTAGAGCGTCGCGCCGAGGACCACCAGCAGGAGCATGCTCGCGCCGAATCCCAGGATCGCCAGGCGCTCCGCCCGCCGATGATCAAGACCTGTCGTTGGACCCATCAAGCCGCATCGTGCCCGCCCTCGCGAAGGCGCTCGCAAGAAAGTGACAAGGTTAACATCCGCATAACTGATCCAAGCGCCGGCACGGCGGAAAATTTCTGCGTCATGAGTTGGTTGTATGGCATTCCTGCGGCGCGCGTGCGCTGCAGCGGCTTGCGGTAAATCTTCCCGCGCTCCTTGCGGCCGGAAAACTCCAGAGGTGATAATATTGTCACCTCCGCTTTTCCCGGTCGCCGCCATGGAAACGCCCCTCACTCCACGCCAGGCCGAAATCCTCGAAGCCATTCGCAGCCATATCGCCGAGCACGGCCGGCCGCCTTCGCGCCCGGAGCTCGCACGCGCGCTCGGCATCGCCTCGACCAACGCGATCTTCAAGCACCTCGCCACGCTCGAGCGCAAGGGCGTCCTCCAGCTCGATCCCGGCTTCGCGCGCGGCATCCGCCTGAAAGAGGAGGGCGGGCTTGCGCTGGTCGGGCGCGTCGCAGCGGGCAGCCCGATCCTCGCGATCGAGAATGTGCTCGGCCGCTATCCCATCGATCCGGACCTCTTCCGCCCACGCGCCGATTACCTGCTGCAGGTGAGGGGATTGTCGATGCGCGACGAGGGCATCCTCGACGGCGACTGGCTCGTCGTGCATCGCACGCGCCTGGCGAAGAGCGGGCAGATCGTCGTCGCGCGCGTGGGCGACGACGTCACGGTCAAGCGCCTCAAGCTGCGCGGCCGCAAGGCCGAGCTCATTCCCGCGAATCCGGATTTCCAGACCTTGCATGTGGACCTCGAGCGCCAGCCGCTGCAGATCGAGGGCGTGGCGGTCGGCGTGATCCGCAATCTTTCGGCGCGAGGCGCATCGTGAAGCTCGGCGTGGAAGATCTCGCGCGCCTTCCCGGCGTGTGGCGCGGCGGCGAGCTCGATCGCGCGCCGCATGAAGTGGCGCCGACCGGGCACGCGGCGCTCGACCGCGAGCTGCCCGGCGGGGGATGGCCGATCGGCACGCTCACCGAAGTGCTGCACGACGGCGTCGGCATCGGCGAGGTGGGCTTTCTTTGCGGCGCGCTCGCACGCGCTTGCGAAGGCGGCCGGCTCCTCGCCTGGATCGGTCCGCCGCACCTGCCGTACGCGCCCGCGCTCGCGTCGGCCGGCATCGCGCTCGAACGCTGCATCGTCGTCGAGCCTGCTCATCGCGAGGACGCTTTGTGGGCGGCGGAGCAGGCGCTGCGTTCCGGCGCGTGCGGCGCGATGCTCCTCTGGCTCGCGAGCGCGTTGCCGCAAGGATCGCGCGCGCGTTCCGACGATTACGCGTGGCTGCGCCGCCTGCAGATCGCGGCCGGCGCCGGGCGCGCGATGGCGGTTCTGTATCGCTCGAGCGCGGCGCAGGCGATTTCCACGCCCGCGCACCTTCGCGTTGCCGCCGCCGCATCCCGAGGCGCGCTCGCGCTGCGCATTGCGAAGCGACGCGGGCCGCCGCTCTGCGCGCCCATCCGCATCGAGCTTGCGGCACGCCCGCGCATCGTCGAGATCGAAACACGAGAAACGGCTTCCCAGCCGTCCCTCGTTCCCGTCGCGCTTCCCCGGCCGCGCCCGCGCCTCGCCGCCTGAGGAAAGCCGCGCCATGCTCTGGCTCGCGCTCGAGCTGCCCTCGTTGCCGCTGCAGATCGTGGAGCGCGCCGGCGTCGCGCGCGATGCGTTGGTGATCGCCGAGGGGCCGGGCCAGCGACCGGTAGTCGCCTGCGCGAACGCGGCCGCGCAATCGGCCGGCGTGCGCGAAGGACAAGCCGTCGCGGCGGCGAAGGCGCTCGCGGGAAACCTGCGCGTCGTGCCGCGCGATCGCGATGCGGAAAAGGAGACGCTGGAACGGCTCGCGGCATGGGCCGGCCAGTTCACGCCGATGGTGGCGGTCGAGGCGCAGGGCATCGTGCTCGAAGTGGAATCGAGCGTGCGCCTCTTCGGTGGGCACGCGCGGCTCGCCGCCGCAGTGCGCCAGGGACTGCGCGAGCTGGGCTTTCGCGGCTTGCTCGGCGTCGCGCCCACGCCGCTTGCCGCGCGCCTCTTCGCCCGCGCCGGGGCGCAGGGGCTGCGCGCGCGCGGGTGCCTGCATCCGGCGCAGCTGGAAACGAGGCTCGCGGAGCTGCCGCTCTTCCTTCTCGACTGGCCGCAAAGAACGCTCGAGCGCCTCGCGGACCTCGGAATCCTGCGCGTGCGCGACGCGCTGGCCCTTCCCGCCGAGGGCCTCGCGCGCCGCTTCGGCCCGGAAATCGTCGATTGCCTCGCGCGCCTGGTCGGGCGCATCGTCGATCCGCGCGAGCCTTACGTCCCTGCGCCGCGCTTCCGATCGCGCATCGAGCTGCCGTGCGAGGTGGACGGCGTCGAGGCGCTCGCCTTCGCGCTCCACCGCATGCTGGCCGAGTTCGAGGGGGCGTTGCGTGGACGCGGCGCCGGCGCGCAGCGCATCGTGCTCACGCTCGAGCATGGGCGCGAGGCGCGCACGCAGGTGGCCCTGGAATTCGCGTCCCCCGAACGCGAGGCGCAGTTCATCCTCGCGATCGCGCGCGAGAAGCTCGCGAGGACCGCGTTGCCGGGGCCGACCATCGCGCTGCGGCTCGCGGCCGACGCGCTGCTCGAGCGAGCTCCCCGCGACACTTCCTGGCTTCCCGGCGAGCGCGAGCGGGCGCTCGACCGCGAGCGCCTCGTCGAGCGCCTCGCCGCGCGCCTGGGGCGCGACCGCGTCTACGGCATCGCGCTCGCCGACGACCACCGGCCCGAGCGCGACTGGAAGAAATCCGAAAACCGGGGACAAGCCACATTTTTCAAAGTGCGCAATTCGAAAGCCGCGAGAAATTCACCCCATGAAAAATGCGGTCTGTCCCCGGTTTCGCCCCGGCCGGTGTGGCTGCTCAAGCGGCCGCAGCGGCTGATCGTGCAGCAAGGCATGCCCACGCTGCAGGGCCCGCTCGAGATCGCGTCCGGTCCGGAGCGCATCGAGTCGGGATGGTGGGACGGCGACGAGGTGCGGCGCGACTACTACGTCGCGTCGAACGCGCTGGGCGAGGCCTTCTGGATCTTCCGCGAGCACCGCGATCCCTCGGCCTGGTACCTGCACGGGGTGTTCGCTTGATCCCCGGCTACGCCGAGCTGCACTGCATCACCAACTACACGTTCCTGCGCGGCGCCTCGCATCCGGAGGAGCTCGTGCAGCGCGCGGCCGAGCTCGGCTACCACGCGCTCGCGATCACCGACGAATGCTCCGTCGCGGGCGTCGTGCGCGCGCACGTCGCGGCGAAGGAAGCGGGCCTCAAGCTCGTGGTCGGCTCGGAATTCGAGCTCGCCGACGGCCTTCGCGTCGTGTTCCTCGCCGCTTCCATCGGGGGCTACGAGAAGCTCTGCGAGCTCATCACGCGCGCGCGCCGCGCCGCGTCGAAAGGCGAGTATCTGGCCACCCGGGACGATTTCCCGATCGACACGGAAGGCCTCCTTGCGTTGTGGTTTCCTCGCGAGGCGGACGAGGGCGCGGCCGAGATGGAGGGACGCTGGATCCGCGAGCGCTTCGCGTCGCGCGCCTGGATCGCGGTGGAGCTGCACCGCGCGGGCGACGACGAGGCTCGCCTGGCGCGGCTCGAGTCGCTCGGCGCGCGTCTCGAGCTTCCCTGCGTCGCCACGGGCGGCGTTCACATGCACGAGCGGCGCAGGCAACGGTTGCAGGACGCGATGACCGCGATCCGCCTGCAGCGCCCGCTTGCCGAGGCCGGCCGCACGCTGCAGCCCAACGGCGAACGCCACCTGCGCTCCATCGGGCGCCTCGCGCGCATCCATCCGGCGCGCCTCCTCGCGGCCACGCTCGATGTCGCGAGTCGCTGCGCGTTCTCGCTCGACGAGATCCGTTACGAGTATCCGCAGGAGCTGGTGCCCGCGGGGGAGACGCCCGCTACGCACCTGCGGCACCTCACGTACGAAGGGCTCGCGCACCGCTATCCGCATGGCGCACCGCCGAGCGTGGTGCAGACCGTGGAGCACGAGCTCGCGCTCATCGCCGAGCTCGCCTACGAGCCGTTCTTCCTCACCGTGCACGACGTCGTCGCGTTCGCGCGGCGCGAGAAGATCCTCTGCCAGGGACGCGGCTCCGCGGCGAACTCGGCGGTGTGCTACTGCCTGGGCATCACCGAGGTCGATCCGGGCCGCATGTCCGTGCTCTTCGAGCGCTTCATCTCGAAGGAAAGGAACGAGCCGCCGGACATCGACGTGGACTTCGAGCACCAGCGGCGCGAGGAGGTGATCCAGTACATCTACCGCAAGTACGGGCGCGAGCGAGCGGCCATCACGGCGGTCGTCATCACGTACCGGCCGAAGAGCGCCTTGAGGGACGTCGGCAAGGCGCTCGGGCTCTCGCTCGACCAGGTGGACCTGCTCTCGAAATCGCTCTCATGGTGGGACAACCGCGCGGTCCTCGAGAAGCGCCTCGCGGAAGGCGGCTTCGACGTCGCGAGCCGCGTCGTGCGCCAGGTGATCGAGCTCACGCAGGAGCTGGTGGGCTTTCCGCGCCACCTTTCGCAGCATCCCGGCGGCTTCGTGATCGACAACCGGCGGCTCTCGCGCCTCGTGCCGGTGGAGAACGCCTCGATGCCCGATCGCACCGTGATCCAGTGGGACAAGGACGACCTCGATACTCTCGGGCTGCTCAAGGTCGACGTGCTGGGACTCGGGATGCTTTCGTGCATTCGCAGGGCGATCGACCTGGTCAATGGAGTGGGGACGGAGCACGGTTCACGTGCTTGTGGTCCGTCCCCATTCCGACCGCTTTCGATGTCGAACATCCCGGCGGAAGATCCGAAGGTCTACGAAATGATCCAGCGCGCCGACACCATCGGCGTCTTCCAGATCGAGTCGCGCGCGCAGATGGCGATGCTGCCGCGGTTGAAGCCCGCATGCTTCTACGACCTCGTGATCGAGGTGGCGATCGTGCGGCCGGGACCGATCACGGGCCGCATGGTGCATCCATACCTGCGCCGGCGCGAGGGAACGGAGGCGGTCACGTATGCGAGCGAGGAGGTGAGGAAAGTGCTCAGCCGCACGCTCGGCGTCTCGATCTTCCAGGAGCAGGTGATGCAGCTCGCGGTGGTGGCCGCCGGCTTCACGCCCGGCGAAGCCGATCGACTGCGCCGCGCGATGGCCTCGTGGCGCCGGCGCGGCGGCATCGAGTCGTTTCGCGAGAAGCTCGTGAACGGCATGCTCGCGCGCGGCTACACGCGGGAATTCGCCGCGCAGATCTACCAGCAGATCGAGGGCTTCGGCGAATACGGGTTTCCCGAATCGCATGCGGCAAGCTTCGCGCTGCTGGTGTATGTCTCGAGCTGGCTCAAATGCCACGAGCCGGCCGCGTTCGCCGCCGCGCTCCTCAACAGCCAGCCGCTCGGGTTCTACTCCACCTCCGCGATCGTGCAGGATGCGCGCCGCCACGGCGTCGAGCTGCGCGCCGCCGACGTCCTGCATAGCGAAGTCGACAGCACGCTGGAATCCGATCCTCACCTGGAAGAGGGCGCGGGCGAGCGCCGGCAACCGGCCCTGCGCCTGGGCCTCGCTCTCGTGAAGGGATTGAAGCGGCAGGCGGCCCAACGTCTCGTCGATGCGCGGCGCGATAGGCCGTTCGCCTCGATCGAGGATCTTGCGCGCCGTGCGCGGCTCGACCGCTCGGATCTGTCGGCGCTCGCGGCGGCCGACGCGCTCGCCTCGCTCGCCGGCCATCGCCGCGCCGCCCTCTGGGACACGCTCGCCGTGGACGAGGCGACCCGGCTCGAGCTCCCCGCGCGCGAAGGGGCGGCTGCCGCGCTCGCTTCGCCTACCGAGGGCGAGGACATCGTGGCCGACTACGCTTCGCTCTCGCTCACGCTGCGCCGCCATCCGCTCGCGCTGCTGCGCGACCGGTTGAGGAAACGCGGCATTCGCGACGCATCGCAGGTCGCCGCGGCACGCAACGGCGAGCGGGTGCGCGCCGCGGGCATCGTCACGTGCCGGCAGCGTCCGGCGACCGCGAGCGGCGTGATCTTCGTCACCCTCGAGGACGAGACCGGGTACGTGAACCTGGTGGTGTGGAACGATCTCGCGGAACTGCAGAGGAGGGAGCTCCTCGGCGCGCGCCTCCTCGAGGTCTCGGGCGAGGTTCAGAAGCAGGGGCTCGTGGTGCACATCCTCGCCCGCCGCCTCGCCGACCTCACGCCGCTCCTCGGGCGCCTCGCCACCACGAGCCACGACTTCCACTGACCGGCGATCGCGCCTTCAGCGGGAACTCGGCGGGCCTCGCGGTATCATTCGGGACGCGCGTCGCCGTCCATGAGGATGAACCCGCTCCGAATGTGTCCGCTTCCCCACACAGCATGAGGATCCGGCCGGCATGCGTCGTCGCGGCGATGCTGCTCTGCGCGCTTTCGGCGTTCGCGCAAGCCGCGGAGCCGGTCGCCGAATCGAGCGTCAAGGCCGCGTTCCTCTACAAGTTTTCCGGCTACATCGACTGGCCGCCCGCACGCTTCGCGCAGCCCGACTCGCCGTTCGTGATCGGCGTGCTGCACGACGACGACGTCGCGGCCGAGCTCGAGCGCCTGGTTCCCGGGCGCATGGTGGGGACGCATCCGGTGAGCGTGCGCCGCATCAAGCCCGGCGACTCGCTTTCCGGCGTGCAACTGCTCTTCGTCGGCGGCGAGGATCCCGACCGCTCGATCGTGCGCGAGGCGCAGCGATCGGGCGTGCTCGTCGTGACCGAAAGCGCCCACGGGCTCTCGGCGGGAAGCACGATCAACTTCATCATGGCGAACGACCACGTCGGCTTCGAGGTGTCGCTCGAGGCGGCGCAGCGAAGCGGGCACCGCATCAGCTCGCGCATGCTCGCGGTGGCGAGGCGTGTCGTGCAGAAGGGCGCGTGATGCTGCGACGGCTGCAGACCTCCATCAGCCGCAAGATCATGCTGCTCGTGCTCGTCACGACGGCCTCGGCGCTCCTCCTGAGCGCTGCCGGGCTCGTCGTCTACGACCTGCGCGCCTACGAGACCCAGTGGACCGACGACCTCAACCTGCAGGCCGAGATCCTCGCGCGTGCGAGCGCGCCGGCGCTCGCGTTCGACGACCACCAGACGGCCGAGAAGGACCTGAGCATCATCCGCGCGCGGCCCGAGGTGCTCTCGGCGGCGATCTACACCGACGCGGGGCGGCTCTTCGCGACGTACCTCAAGCAAGGCGAGCCGCCGCAGTCGTTCCCGCTGCGCCCGGAGGTGAACGGCTACCGCATCATCGGGGACGAGGTGGTGGTCTTCCGGCGCGTGGTGGAGCGCGGGGAGCCGTTGGGGACCATCTACATCCGCGCGCGCTACCTGCCGTGGAATCGAGTGCTCGATTACCTCGCGATCCTCGGCGTCGTGATGGTGGCGAGCCTCGCGCTCGCGAGCCTCGTCTTCGGCTGGTTGCAGCGCGGCGTGACGGCTCCGATCCTGGAGGTGGCGCGCGTGGCGCGCGAGGTGATGCATCACCGCGATTACTCGCTGCGCGCGCGCAAGACGAGCGAGGACGAGATCGGCGAGCTGGTGGACGCCTTCAACGGAATGCTCGCGGAAGCGGGCCGGCGCGCGGAGGCGCTGCGCGAGGCCGATCGGCGCAAGGACGAGTTCCTCGCGACGCTCGCGCACGAGCTGCGCAATCCACTCGCGCCCCTGCGCAACGCCGTCGAGATCCTGCGAACGCCGCAGTCCTCGCCGGAAATGCACGAGCGCGCGCTCGGGATGATGGACAGGCAGCTGCGCCAGATGGTGCGCCTCGTCGACGACCTGCTGGACGTATCGCGCATCACCACCGGCAAGCTCACCGTGCGCAAGTCCGTCTTCGACCTGCGCGAGGCGGTGCGCGACGCGGTCGAAACCGTGCGCCCGTTCATCGACTCGCGCACGCACGAATTGGAAACGCGGCTTCCCGAGGAGCCCCTGGCGGTCGACGGCGATCGCGCGCGCCTCGCGCAGGTGATCGGGAACCTGCTGCATAACGCCGCGAAATACACCGAGCCGGGCGGGCGGATCTCGATCGGCGCCGCGGTCGAAGACGGCGACGTGGTCGTGCGCGTGCGCGACAGCGGCATCGGCCTGGACGAGCGCTCCATCGCGAGCATCTTCGACATGTTCGTGCAGGTGGACCGGTCCCTCACGCGCTCCCACGCGGGACTGGGCGTGGGCCTCACGCTCGCGCGCCGCCTGATCGGGCTGCACGACGGCACCATCACGGCCTACAGCGAGGGGCTCGGGAGCGGCAGCGAGTTCATCCTGCGCCTGCCGCTGGCCGATGGAGTCGCGAGGGCGGAAACGCCCGCATCGACACGTGCGCCGCGGCGCGATCGTCCGAAGCGCATCCTGCTCGCCGACGACAACGTCGACTTCGCGAGGAGCCTCGCGGCGGTGCTCGAGCGGCGCGGGCACGAGGTGCGCATCGCGCACGACGGGGCCGAAGCGCTGCGCGAGGTGGAAAGCTTCCGGCCCGATTTCGCGTTCCTCGACATCGGCATGCCGAAGGTGCACGGCTACGAGCTTGCGCGGCGGCTGCGCGAGCGCGCGGAGACCGCCGACTGCGTGCTCGTCGCGGTCACCGGCTGGGGCCAGGAAGACGATCGGCGGCGCGCCCGCGAAGCGGGCTTCGTGCGCCACCTCGTGAAGCCGGTGGATCCGGCCGAGATCGAGAGCATCGTCGAGGGCGCGGCCGCGACCGATCGCGCATAATTTGTATTATGTAAAATGCATCGGGCCCTTCCGCTGCGCGGTCCAGGCCGGGCCATGAACAATCTTTCCCGCACCGCCGGGAACGGATTTCCCCGAATCGAGAAAGAACTGCTGCCGAGGGACGCATCCCCGCTCGCGTCTCGGGGCGAGAGCGCTTGGCACGCGTCCTGCATACGGGTTCGTCGAAGCAGAGCAGTCTCGGCCCCGCGAGGGATCGTCCTACACCCCACACGAACCGCACTCGAAATGGAGAAGTCATGAACAAGCTCATCCCCTTGGTTGCCGTGCTTGCCGTTGCGACCGCCGCCGTAACCGGCTGCGACCGCAACAAGTCGGGCACGAGCAGCACGACCACCCCGTCGTCGGAGACGACGACCACCACGCCGCCGAGCTCGTCGTCCTCCACGACGGATACGACCAGCCCGAGCTCTTCGAGCAGCAGCACGACGCCGGGCGCGGCGGGCTCCGCCAGCGGCGGCTCGTCGATGAGCGGCAGCACCGGCACGAGCGGCTCGAGCGACCAGTCGGGCGCCTCGGGCGCTTCCGGGACGTCCGGCTCGTCGAGCAGCAGCCCGTCGTCGAGCACCAGCTCTTCCACGATGCCGCCGAGCTCGAGCAGCAGCACCGACAACACGAAGTCCAAGCCGTGATGGCGAAGGACGCGACGATGAAGCGCGTCCTCGTGCCGGCCGCCTTGCTCGCGCTCGCCGCGGCGGCGGCCGGCTGTCAGCCTCCCGTCGAGAAATCCGAATTCAACAACTCCGGAGTTTCGGCTGCGGTCGCAGCGGATCCGTCGGTCGCGCCACGCGCGTCCACGAACCCGCCGCCGCGCATCGAGATGGCGAGCGAGGCCGCATCCAACGCGCAGCCCGCACCGTCGCCCCAGGAAAAAGGCGGCGCGCAAGGCTGAGCAGGATGTCGCACGAGCGAGATCGCGACCACCGAAGGCCCGCACCGACGCCGGACGAGCCGCCGTTCCTCGAGAGCGAGCCCGGTCCGGACCGCATTCGCCGCGAGCATCCGACCGGAGTGCCGGCGGAGCCGCGCGATCCGCAACCGCATCCGAGCCGCAAGCGCATCGGTGCCGCGGCGCGTCGCGCCTAGATGAAGCGCAGGCAGCGCGCGAGGCGGCCGCGCTTCGTGACGCATCCGCCTCGTGCGACGCGGCGGCTCGATCCGCGCCTCGCGAGAGCGAACTCGCCGTCCGCCACTTGCGGGAAGACCCGGTTCTCCTCTTCGCGCGCGTGGTGCCGCACGGGCTCGCCGGGGACCTTCACGCGCGCGGTGTAGGGCCCGTCGACCCATCGCGCGCGATGAATGCGCTGGCACGCGTCGTGCTGCGCAAGATTCATGGAATTCAACCGGCCCTCTTTCATGGATTCGTCCGCTGCGTGGCCACGCGCCACGCTCCTCGCGCTCGCCGCGCTCGCGCTTTGCGCATGCGATCGCTCGATGGGTGCGCCGGATTCGCCATCCGCCTCCGACGGGCGAGCACCCGCGCAGCAAGCGGCCAATGCAGCGCCCGCCGCGAGCCGTTCGGCGCCGCCCGACGCCACGCCGCGCCGCGCCATTCCGGACCGGCCTCCCTCCGATTCCGAAATCACGGCGAAGGCGGCGAAAGCGATGCGCGCCGATCCCGCGCTCGCCGGCGCCGATCTCTCCGTAACCACGAACCACGGCGTGGTGAGCCTCACCGGCACCGTGCGCTCTCCCGAGCAGGTCGCGCTGGCCGAATCGCGCGCGCAATCGCCCTCCGGCGTGATGCGCGTCGACACTCACCTTTCCGTCGATCCCGAGCGCTGAGGCCATGGGCGTGCGTCATGCCGCAGGCGATCGCGAGGCATCGAGCAACGTGGACGCAACGCCTTCATCGGCCAGGCGTCCGGCGCCGCACGGGCCCGGCTCGTTCGTCATGCCGTGCGCGACGCTGGTGAGCGACGTGATCCAGAACCGGGGCGGCGAGGAGCTCGGAAAGCTCGAGCACGTGATGCTCGATGTGCCGAGCGGCCGTGTCGCGTACGGCGTCCTCGCGAGGGGCGGCGTCCTGGGCCTCGGCGCGAAGCTCTTCGCGATCCCGTGGGAGGCCTTCACGCTGGACGAGCAGCGCGGCTGCCTCGTGCTCGACATCGATCGCGAAAGGCTCGACGAGGCGCCCGGCTTCGACCATGAGCACTGGCCGGCGATGGGTGACCCATCGTGGGCGTCGCTCGTGCACGAATACTTCTCGCCGCGCCGCCGTTCCTAGCGCCCTTTAGCCGCGCCGCCGCGTGCGCCCGCGCATTTCGCGAGCTGTAGGACTCGGCCGACAGCCTTCCGCTGCGCGGGAGTTCAACATGGAAAAAACTTCGCGTCGCGAAGCGTCATCCTTTCTCCGGGCGCACCCCGGATTACCCAGGCCGGAGCGAAAAGACCCATGTCCCATGTCCTCATCGTCGACGATGATGCCAACACGCGCGAGGCCCTCGCGGCGCTCGCGGCGGCGGAAGGATTCACCACGGCGTGCGCGGGAAGCGTCGCGGAAGCGCGCATCCAGCTCGTGCGCCAGCGGCCCGACGTAGTCCTCATGGACCTGCGCCTGCCCGATGGCAGCGGCATGGATCTCTTCGAGGACCTCGAGGACCGCTCCTCCATCGAGACCATCCTCATCACGGGCCACGCGAGCGTCGAGAGCGCGGTGGAAGCGCTGCGCCTCGGCGCTTCCGACTATCTCACCAAGCCCGTGAACCTGCAGCGCCTGAAGGCGGTGCTCTCGCGCGTGCCGAGGAGCGGGGAGCTGCGCGCGGAGATCGGCGCGCTGCGCGACGAGCTGCGCCGCGTGGGCCGCTTCGGGCGCCTGGTCGGCCGCTCGCCGCTCATGCAGGAGGTCTACAACAAGATCGCTCGCGTGGCACCCACCGAGGCGACCGTGCTGCTGCTCGGCGCAAGCGGCACCGGCAAGGAGATCGTCGCGCGCACCATCCACGAGCTCTCGCGCCGACGCAAGCATCCGTTCCTCGCCATCAACTGCGGGGCGATCTCCCCGAACCTGATCGAGAACGAGATGTTCGGCCACGAGCGCGGCAGCTACACGGGCGCCGATCGGCAGCACAAGGGCTACTTCGAGCAGGCCGACGGCGGCACGCTCTTCCTGGACGAGATCACGGAGATGCCGCTCGAGCTGCAGGTGCGGCTGCTGCGCGTTCTCGAGACCGGCAGCTTCATGCGCATCGGCACGACGAAGACGATCGAGACCGACGTGCGCATCATCGCCGCGACCAACCGCGACCCGCGCGAGGCGGTGCGCGCCGGCAAGCTGCGCGACGACCTCTACCACCGCCTGAACGTCTTTCCACTCGAGATGCCGCCCCTGCGCGCGCGGGGCGACGACGTCGAGCTCATCGCGGGCTACTTCCTGAACGAGCTCAACGAGGCGTGCGGCACGAAGAAGGAGTTCGCGCCGGGCGCCATCGCGCGCATGAAGCAGTATCCCTGGCCCGGCAACGTCCGGGAATTGAAAAACTACATTCATAGGGTGTTCATCATGGCCGGAGACCAAGGACTCGAAGGACCCACTCTCGAAGCGGAAGCGGCGCCGGTGCGCGCGATGTCGGCGCCCTCCTCCGCGGCGCCCGCGATCACGGTGCCGCTCGGAACGCCGCTCTCGGTCGCGGCGCG
>Ga0157370_10003070_pt1 | contig 19793 bp, 22 predicted proteins | sample C35metaG_FD_113463 | JGI IMG/M metagenome (GOLD analysis project Ga0157370, IMG submission 113463) | Corn rhizosphere microbial communities from Kellogg Biological Station, Michigan, USA - C3-5 metaG | ecosystem: Host-associated > Plants > Roots > Rhizosphere > Soil | place: USA: Michigan...
ATCAAATTTTTCATATTATTTTTCTTTTTTTTGTTTTAATTTTCTGATAGAAGCATTCAATTCGAACCCTAAAAGCAGAATCATACAGTTTATCCAAATATAAAACATTAGAATTAATAATGTTCCGATTGAACCATAAAGTTCGTTATATTTTGAAAATTTTATAACCCAAATCCCAAAAAAGAACGAAGATATAACAATTAAGATCGTTGTAAAAACAGAACCAATGCTTATAAAAGGCACTTTATTGTACTGCTTTGTACCATAACGTAATAATAATGAAGATGTTATCAAAATCATCAGGATAACAAATAAATATCGTCCTAAAATAATCAGCGGAATACGATCACTTAATACATCCTGAATGATTGTTTTTTGAATAAAAACCTCAAAAACCACAATTGTTGCTACTGTTACAAACAATATTACGGTCATCGTAAGCGAAATGGCAAGCGCTACCAGATATTGTCTAAAAAAACCTCGCTTATCAAAAACGTGTTTAGAAGATTCGAAACCGCTCAAAATTCCGTTAACACCATTTGCCATCAAAAAAATAGAAAGTAAAAATCCCGATGATAATAACCCGGAGTGACTATTATTTAAAATATCACTGATAATTTTACTAATTGCATCGTAAGTATTTGGTGGAACGCTCTGCTGCACAAACTGCAGAAAATCTTCCTGAAAATTATCGATAGGAATAAACGGAATTAAGTTTAAAATAAATAAGGCAAAAGGAAACAAAGCCATAAAAAAGCTAAAAGAAACCGCACTCGCATGATAAGAGAATGCACCTTCAAGAATTCCTAAAGTGTACATTTCGAGTAAATCATACAACGAAAAACCTTCCAGCCAAGGCAGTTTTATTTTTTTGAAAACTCGGGCCACATTGCGTATTACAGGCAATTTCTCAATCCGATCTTCTATCTCTTTCGACATATTTTTTTTGATTTTAGATTGTTGAGTTTAGATTTTAGATTTATACCTAAACCGAATTTGTTTCAAAACCAAACTCATAACTTATAACTCAAAACTCATCACTTAACTAAAACGCTTTCAAACTCAAATCCATGTTGTAAACCGAGTGCGTTAAAGCACCTGATGAAATATAATTTACACCGCACAAGGCATATTCGCGAACTGTTTTTTCGCTGATATTCCCCGAAGATTCAGTCTGGCATTTAGTACCAATCAAATTTACTGCTGTTTTGGTATCTTCATAATTAAAATTGTCAATCAAGATTCTGTGAACGCCGTCGCTCAGTAAAATTTCTCTAATTTCATCCAGATTACGGGCTTCAACAATAATTTTCAGATCAAGATTATTCTCTTTTAAATATTCTTTTGTTTTAGAAATAGCACGTGTAATACCGCCTGCAAAATCAATATGATTGTCTTTTAGCATAATCATATCATAAAGTGCAAAACGGTGATTCTCGCCTCCTCCTATCTTTACAGCCCATTTTTCGGCCACTCTAAAATTGGGAGTTGTTTTACGCGTATCTAATATTTTAGCATTTGTGCCTTCTAAAAGCTGCATCAAATGATGTGTTTTTGTAGCAATTGCAGACATACGCTGCATGGTGTTTAACACCACTCTTTCGGCTTTTAAAATAGACTGTGAACTTCCTGAAACTTCAAAAACAATTTCGCCATATTCTACATTCGTTCCGTCTTCAATAAAAGTTTTTACTTTTAATTTAGGGTCTACATGTTCAAATATCATTTTCGCAGCTTCAACGCCGGCAATTATTCCTTGATCTTTTACTAATAATTTTGCCTGACCGTGAGCACTATCCGGAATACAGGCCAGCGAACTATAATCGCCCGGGCCAACATCTTCTCTAATGGCATTACTTATCAAAAGTTGCAATTCTGCTTGAAATTGAGCTTCGCTTATCATTTTTATATTTTTAATAATATGCTAAATTAGGACTTATTTTATGGATTTAAAAGTTCCAACAGCATGAAAAATTATACCAAACATTAAATATCTCTTTTTTAACCATTAAGATATTCGGAAAAATAAAGTTACAATTCTTAACAAAACATAGTCTCTTAATAAGAGAACAATTAAATATCTTTGAGATTCAATCAAACAAAATTATGGGGTTAATTAAAGATATTTATTCGGTTTCTTTTTACGAAAAATTTAGTCAGGCTGTCGCCGAAGTGCATCCGGCATTCGACAAACAAAAATTTATTGAAGCAATTTACAAAGGAGACTTTGCTCAAAAAGAATGGAAAGAAAGAATGAAACATACCACTGTTGTATTTCATGAATTTATGCCTCAAAATTTCCCTGAAGCCGTTTCTCTAATCGATAAAATCATCGAAAACCTAAAGAAAAATAATTTTGCCGACAGCAATCTGGCTTTTATTTTCTTTGCAGATTACATCGAAATGTATGGTTTAGACGATTTTAAAACTTCGGCGAAAGCCTTTGTATCGATAACGAAGTTTATAAGCTGTGAATTTGCCGTTCGTCCTTTTATTTTAAAATATAAAGAGCAAATGATTGTCGAGATGACTCAATGGTCACTGCACGAAAATCATCATGTTAGAAGATTAGCCAGCGAAGGTTCGCGTCCGAGATTACCGTGGGCAATGGCGATTCCGTTTCTTAAAAAAGATCCTTCTTCTATCCTTCCAATCTTGGAAAATTTAAAAAATGATCCTTCAGAATACGTTCGCAGAAGCGTTGCCAATAACTTAAATGATATTGCAAAAGATAATCCGCAGATTGTGTTAGAAATTGCTAATAAATGGAAAGGCCACAGCAAAGAAACCGACGGAATCATTAAACACGGAAGCAGAACTTTGCTTAAACAAGGACATCCGGAAATTTTAAGCCATTATGGTTTAGAAAGCACAAATATTGAACTTTCGTTATTTGAAATTTAAACACCAATTGTAAAAATTGGCGATTATCTGCGGTTTCATTTTCACTTAAATAATAAAAACGAAGAACCAAAAACCATTCGTTTAGAATATGCCGTTCATTACAAAAAAGCAAAAGGGCATTTGGCAAAAAAAGTCTTTAAAATCAGCGAAAAAATCTATCAGCCCAATCAGTTAACTAAAATCGAAAGAAACCAGTCTTTTAAACTAATTACCACTCGCGTTTTTCATACAGGAGCACATCAATTGTCTATTATTATTAATGGAACAGAAAGTGATGTTTTGGAGTTTGAGTTGATTGATTAATTTTTCAAAATGATTCTGTTCCAATTTCATCAATTGATGAATGATTGATCTTTTTCTTTCTAATTAGTTTTAAACTTAATTTTATTAAAAAAAATAAAATAAGAAAATAAAGTACTAAACAAGTAATAAATCCAATCATATATCCTGGCGCTCCTACAACTCCATCTTCAAATTTTTTCTTGCAGTTTTCAAATTGAATTGGAAATGCATAGAAAGCAGGAAAACAAATTAAAACTGCAAATAACAATAGTATAATGCCCGTTATTCTTTTTAGTATTTTCATTTATATTTTGAATTCAAGGTTTAAACAAATATATTTTTCTCAAATATATATTTTTCTTTTTTTTAATGCATTCAAATTTAATCTTACAACAAAAACAACTTCATAAGTTTTTCTTATTTTTATAACACACAAAATCCAAAAACAACTTTTCTTAATCTAAATTAAGTTACAAACAATCACTGTTGCTGTAATTTTGTTTTCAAATCAAATAAAAAATACTACATGTCAAATATCAGTTTAATTATCGAAGAACGCGCTGCCAATATTGGCAACTTTATGGTAGGCCGTTTATTGCCTTTCCGTGAAAAAAGAGCTGTTGGACCATTTGTCTTTATCGATCATATGGGTCCTGCACATTTAAGTGATCATGAAAATATGGATGTGCCGCCACATCCGCATATCGGGCTTTCTACTTTGACTTTTTTGTTTGAAGGAAGCATCATGCATCGTGACAGTTTAGGAACCGAATTAGAAATAAAACCAGGCGCCGTAAACTGGATGACGGCCGGAAAAGGAATTGTTCACTCCGAAAGAACTCCTGAATATTTAAGACATTCAGATAAAATGCTTCACGGATTGCAAATCTGGGTTGCGCTTCCGAAAGAATTAGAGCAAATGGATCCTAATTTTACACATGTCGAAGCAGATGATATTCCAGCTTGGGAAGAAGACGGAGTTTCATACAAATTAATTGCCGGAGAAGCTTTCGGAAAAAAATCTCCAGTTCCTGTTTATAGTCCGTTATACTTTATTGAAATTAAAAGTACAGCTGCAAAGAAAATAAACATCGGAAAGGATTTATTCGGCGAAAGCGGATTATATATTTTGGAAGGAAGTATTAAAAGCGGCGAGCATGTTTACGATCCGAAACAAATATTAATTACAACCGACAGCACACTTTGTGAGTTTGAAATTGCCGAAAACTCGACCGTTTATATTTTTGGAGGAACGCCATTTCCTGAAGAACATTTTATCTTTTGGAATTTTGTCTCATCAGATAAAAACCTCATCGAAAAGGCTAAAACGGACTGGACAAACCAAACATTTCCTAAAGTTCCGGGCGAAACAGAATTTGTTCCATTACCTGAACCAAGAATCAAATAAATTATGGATACGATCTCAGCAAAAATAGATACTCGTTTATACCGAACGGAAATAACATCGGCCAGCGGCAACATTGTAATTGCAGATGAACCTCAGGCAGTTGGAGGAAAAAATCTTGGCTTTAGCCCATCAGAGCTTTTGGCTTCTTCATTGGCTTCCTGCACGCTGATTACTCTTAGAATGTATATTAACCGTAAACAATGGGATGTTTCTGAAATCAATATAAAAGTTGATTTTCAAAGAGATGCAGAACAAAACATATCGCATTTCACCAGAAAAATCGAAGTTATAGGCGAAGTAGACGAAAAACAAAGACAGCGTTTAGAAACCATTGCAAACAGCTGCCCAATACATAAAACATTAACAAACTCAATAGAAATTAAAACCACATTAATATAATTATCATGGAAATTCAACAAATAAACGATACAAGAAGAGGCTATTTTGAAGCTGTAGAAGACGGAAAACAAGCTGGAAAAATGACATATACCTGGGCAGGAGATTCTAAATTTATCATAGACCACACAGAAGTTAACGAAGAGTTTAACGGAAAAGGCGTTGGTAAAAAACTAGTTATGGCAGCCGTAGAATACGCCAGAACAAACAATCTTAAAATCATTCCGCTTTGTCCTTTTGCTAAAAGCGTTTTTGATAAGGTTGAAGAAATTCATGATGTACTTTTTTCTTAAAGGTTCAAAGGAGCAAAGGGACAAAGGTTCAGAGGTTTCTCTTAATAACCTAATATTGTAAAACTGAGACGTACTTTTGTGCGTCTTTTTTTATTTTTTATAATCCTCACTTCTCTTAAACTTTGTACCTCTGTACCTTTGTACCTCTGTACCTTTGAACCTTTGTACCTCTATACCTTTGTACCTAAAAAAAATGAATTTTCAAATCTCCGCAGAAACTCGTATATTTGCATGTAATTTAAACTTAGAGTATGACAAGGATAATTACGCTTTTCTGTATTTTTATAGCACAAATCGGCTTTTCTCAATCGGCTGAAAGTTATTTAGAAAAAATCAGAAACAATGAAGCTCTCTTAACAGCTTTCTTTCAACAAATGCCAAAAGGAGGCGATTTACACCACCATTTTTCAGGATCAGTTTATGCAGAACCTCTTTTGGAAAGAGCCATTGCAGAAGACTTTTATTTGAATCTGGAAACTATGGCAGTTTCAAAAACAAAACCCGAAAAAGGAAACTGGGAAAGCTTTTCATCTCTTAAAGCAAAAGATAAACTAGAGTATTACGAACAGCAGATTATGCAGACTTGGTCTGTTAAAGATTATAATGGTTCTGTTCCTTCTGACGATCAGTTTTTTGATTCTTTTATGAAATTTGAACCTACTATAAAAGGTCATTTTGCAGAAGGAATGCTGGAATTAAAAAAACGCGCCATTGCCGAAAACGTAAGCTATATCGAAACACAATTGTCCACAATTCCGTGCGATATGAATGTTTCTGACTTAAGTGATTTCAATACAAAATTACGTCAGTCTTCTGCTCAAAAAGACGAAAAAGCAGTTTTAAAACTTTTAGACGAATTGTATAAATCGATTCAAAAAAAAGATGCCAAAAAATATGCTGACGATTTCAATAATAATTTCATAGCAAAACTTCACAAAGACCTGAAAATGGATGATGAGCGTTTTACAATGCGTTATCAGAACTTTGTGCTGCGCTTTATGGAACCGGTAGATTTATTTAAAAATCTGGTTATCGCTTTTATTTCTTCAAACGAAAGCAAACTAACCGCAGGTGTAAATATCGTTTCTCCAGAACACGGACAGACTTCTATGAAAGATTACTGGCTTCACATGGTGATGTTTAAATACTGCCACGAGAAATTTCCTGATGTAAAATATACGCTTCACGCAGGCGAATTGACTTTAGGTCTGGTACAGCCGGAAGATTTAACCTGGCATATTAATGACGCAATTTACATCGCGGGCGCTAACCGAATTGGTCATGGAGTTGATATTGCTTACGAAGCAAATTCGTATGATTTATTGAAATATATGTCTAATAAAAATATTCCTATCGAAATCAATTTAACAAGCAACGAATTTATTTTGAAGGTAAAAGAAAACAGACATCCATTTACACTTTACAAAGAATTCAATGTGCCAATTGTAATTAGCACAGACGATGCGGGAATTTTAAGAAGCAATATGACCGAACAATATGTTTTATTAGCCAAAAGATATCAGGATGTATCGTATGCTGCTATAAAAAAATATGTTTACAACAGCATTAATTACAGTTTTATCCAGGATCCATCAGTTAAAAAACAATTGATTAAAGACCTTGATAACAGATTCAAAACTTTTGAAGCTAAGTTTTCTAAAAATTAAATTTGTCCAATCTTTAATAGATTCAACGCAGATTTTAAACAGATTTGAGCCGATTAGCGCAGATTTTCATTTTAAAATATCAAAAATAAAATCTGCTAAAATCTGCTAAATCTGCGTGAAAAAAAATATAATATGATTTTAGAAGCCGCATATCTTTTCGTTAAACCCGAATTAGCCTCTCAATTTGAAGCCGATTTTGTAAAAGCCAGCCAATACATTTCATCAATAAACGGGTATTTAGGACATCGTTTAGAAAAATGTCTGGAAGTCGAAAATAAATATCTTTTATTAGTCGATTGGAATACGCTTGAAGATCATACAATTGGTTTTAGAACTTCTGAAGCTTATCTGGAATGGAAAAAGGTCCTGCATCATTATTACGAACCATTTCCTATTGTAGAACATTTCGAAACTGTTTTTGAAAATAAAAAGTAAAGCCCGCAGATTGAACAGATTAAACAGATTTACACAGAATTAATTTTAAAAAAATCTTTTTAATCCTTTTAATCTGTCGCAAAAAAAACTTAAAATGAACATCAAACTTATCGCCATTGGCAAAACAGACAATAAATCGCTTCAGACTTTGATTGACGATTATACCAAACGTTTGTCTTTTTATATCAAATTTGATTTGGAAATTATTCCCGATATCAAAAATGTGAAAAATCTATCCGAAAGTCAGCAGAAAGAAAAAGAAGGCGAATTGATTCTGTCTAAACTTTCGCCAACCGATCAATTGATTTTATTGGATGAAAACGGAAAAAACTTCTCCAGCGTGGGTTTTTCTGAAGAATTACAAAAGAAAATGAATTCAGGAATCAAAACTTTGGTTTTCGTAATTGGCGGCCCATACGGATTCTCTGATACAGTTTACAGCAAAGCGCAGGGAAAAGTTTCGCTTTCGCTGATGACGTTTTCGCATCAAATGGTTCGTTTATTTTTTATCGAACAATTGTATCGTGGCTTTACCATTTTAAGGAATGAACCTTATCATCATCAATAAGGAACAGTGTTCAGTAGCGGTGTTCAGTATTCAGTCACATTTTACAGTGTTCGGTTTTAGAAAATGAATTCTACGGGAAGTTTATCAAGATTGTAAGTCACGTATTTTTGCAGTACAATTTTATGCTGCATATATTCTTCATAACTCATGTTCTTATCAAATAAGAATACCAAATCTGGTACTTTTTGAAACTTGAAGCTGTAAAAATATTTTAATATTTCTGATGTTTTTATTTCCATATTTCCCATGAAAACCTCCTTTTTTCCTTTTCTAAAATAAAAAACAAAATTTCCTCTAGTTGGTTTTTCCATTTTATAATACACTTTCGTGAAAGGCAAAAAGGCTAAATTCTTTCCGATAGAATCTGCATAGGAATAATAGTTTTCGGCATTTTCGTTTTTATGGGCGCTGTCGGCTCGCTTTTTTTCCTGTAATTTCATTACTTCCGGAATTACCACTTTCAAAGGGAGACGTTTATCAATATTGAAAATCCAATTGGTCGAAATAATACTGCTTTTTCGGTTTACGTCAGCAATAGTATCTTTTCCTTCAGTTTTAAAAAAGATATAAATTGGTGAAAGATCCTGAACATCTTTTACAATCGTAACATTTGATTTTGGCAGTAAAACATCTTCCTTTTTTCCGCAGGAGAAAAGAAGAAACATTATAATTAAAGAGAAGTATTTCATATTCGTTTTATTTTAGCACAAAGTGTGTCATTCCGAGGAACGAGGAATCACAAATCTGTAGTTTAGATCGTATTCAAACTCATTTTATTAAACAAAACAACACATTCCACCGCTTCTTTTACATCGTGAACACGAAGGATTTTTGCTCCTTTTGTCAAAGCAATTGTATTTAAAAATGTTGTTCCGTTTAAAGCTTCTTGCGGCGTAATATCAAGTGTTTTATAAATCATCGATTTTCTGGAAATCCCAGCTAAAACTGGCAATTCTAACAAATTAAAAAGCTCCATTTTTTGCATGACTTCATAATTCTGATCAGTTGTTTTCGCGAAACCAAAACCTGGATCCAGAATCAAATCGTTAATTCCTAAACTTCGGGCTTTATTTACTTTTTCAGAGAAATAAAAAAGCATTTCTTTTACAATGTCATTGTATTGCGTTAAACTTTGCATCGTCTGCGGATTGCCGCGCATGTGCATCATAATATACGGCATGTTATATTTTGCAATCACATCAAACATTTTATCGTCTAGCTCTCCCGCCGCAATATCGTTTATAATTGCTGCACCGCTTTCTATACTTGCTTTTGCAACCTCAGCTCTAAAAGTATCAATCGACAATAAAGCTTCAGGAAAATGTTTTAAAATTAATTCTATCGCAGGAACGATTCGGTCGATTTCTTCTTGTTCCGAAACAAATTCAGCACTGGGTTTGCTCGAATAGGCACCAATATCTATAAAGGCAGCACCTTCAGAAAGCATTTTATCTACCTGAGAAATAATTTCGTCTTCGTTTTTATATTTTCCTCCATCAAAGAAAGAATTGGGCGTAACATTCAAAATCCCCATTACTTTAGGAATCGATAAATCTATAAGTTCGCCTTTGCAATTTATTAGCATTTTGTTTCAAGTTTTTATTTGTTTCAAGTTTCAAGTTGATGCAGATTGCGTAAGTTCTAGAACTTGAAACTTTTAAACCATTTTCTAGTTTCAAGTTGCAGCCGTTAACACTTTGTTAAGAAAAAACTTGAAACAAAGAAAACCTGAAACTTGAAACTCTTTAATTTAATCCTTATTTTTGGAGAAATTTACGCAAATATACAGCAATAAATGAAGAATACTTCCCTTGAATTTGATAATGTAATTACGGTTTGCAGAACCCTATTTATCAATAAAATGAAAGATTATGGCAGTGCATGGAGGATTTTAAGACTTCCATCGCTTACAGATCAAATTTTCATAAAAGCACAAAGAATCAGAAGTTTACAGGAGAATGATGTCCGTAAAGTTGATGAAGACGAAAAAGGAGAATTTATCGGAATCATCAATTATTCTATCATGGCTTTAATTCAGTTAGAATTGGGCGTTGTTGATCAGCCGGATCTAGATGTTGAAAAAGCAACCGAATTATATGACGCTAAAGTAAAGTTAACCAAAGACTTAATGGAAGCTAAAAATCATGATTACGGAGAAGCCTGGCGCGATATGCGTGTAAGCTCTTTAACCGATTTGATTCTGCAAAAACTGCTTCGAGTAAAACAAATTGAAGACAATAAAGGCCTTACCTTAGTTTCTGAAGGTATTGATGCAAATTATCAGGATATGATTAATTATTCTGTTTTTGCTTTAATCTTAAACCCTATAAACAAATAAAATCCAAAAAAAATTAATTTTCAAAATCCAAACAAATTGGAATTTGGAATTTATTATTTGAGATTTAAATATTTTAATATTTACGTCATGAAAAACATCATTACTCAATTCTCCCGAATATTTGTCGGTGTGTTATTTATCATTTCCGGATTAATTAAATTAAACGACCCGGTTGGTTTCTCTTATAAATTGGCTGAATATTTTAGCGAGCCGGTTTTCAATATGCCATTTTTAGAGCCTTTGGCTTTAGGATTAGCTATTTTTCTAGTCATTTTTGAAGTGGTTCTGGGAGTAATGTTATTAGTTGGATACAAAACAAAAACTACGATTTGGGCTTTATTACTTTTAATCGTTTTCTTTACCTTCCTTACCTTCTACTCTGCTTATTTTGATGTAGTAAAAGATTGCGGTTGCTTTGGAGACGCATTACACTTAACGCCTTGGCAGTCCTTCACAAAAGATGTTGTTTTATTGTTCTTTATCTTGATTTTATTCATCAACCAAAGATTAATAAAACCTTTATTTTCAACTCCAAAAACCAATTTTGCCGTTTATGTGAGTGTCGTTTTATGTGCTTTTATGGCTGTATGGGTTTTAAACCACAATCCTATAAAAGATTTCCGTCCGTATAAAGTGGGAACGAATATCGAAAAAGGAATGGAAATTCCGGAAGGAGCTCCAAAATCTGTAGTTGAAATGATTTTCATTTACAAAGTAAACGGCGTTGATAAAGAATTTACCGAAAAAGATTTAATGAATATTCCGGAAGGCGCAACATTTGTTGACCGAAAAGATAAAGTAATTTCAGAAGGCTACATTCCGCCAATTCATGATTTTACAATGACAAAAGACGATTCTGATTATAAAGAAGAATTATTAAAAGAACCAAAATTACTTGTTTTTATTACTTACGATTTAAGCAAATCTGAACCAGCGGGAATGAAAAAACTAGCTAAGGTTACAGCCGATGCAAAAGCAAAAGGTTACAAAGTTATTGCGATGACAGCTTCTGGCGCTGACGAAATTGCAAAAGCTAAAAAAGAATACAACTTAGATGTTGATTTCTATTTCTGCGATGCAACGGCTTTAAAAACAGTTGAAAGAGCAAACCCAAGTATTGTAGTGATTCAAAAAGGAACCATCGTCCAAAAGTTACATTATAATGATGTTGATGATTTGAAATTATCTGATGTTGCTTATAGTCTTTAAAAAATAAATTGATGCAATTAAAAGCGCCGATATTCTAAATCGAATATCGGCGCTTTTTTTTGTTTGGATATTATTCTAATAAGCGAACAAGAGCACAAACTATTTTTCTTATATTTGATCAAATCATCACAAAACCAAAATCATTCATGAAACATTTTCAAAAAATCTTTTTCACATTTTTATTTACTTTATCTATTTCTTTTATGGCTTTTAGCCAGGAAAAAACGGCCAAACAAGACCAACGATATATATTCTTTTTCCACAATAAATTTGTAGAAGAAAATAATTTGAACACTGCACATCCTGAATATGGCAAAGCCGAATACAATGAAATTGTAAACTCTTTTAAAAAAGATAATTTTATTGTTGTTAGTGAAAAAAGAAAGAAAAATACAAATGCTGTTGACTACGCAGAAAAAGTAGCAAAACAAATCAAAGCACTTATAAAAAAAGGAGTTCAGTCAAATAAGATCACGGTAATTGGAACTTCAAAAGGCGGTTATATTGCACAATATGTTTCGACTTATTTGGCTAATCCCGATGTTAATTTTGTTTTTATTGGATGCTTTCAGGAATCTGATATAAAAGAAATTCCAGACATTAATTACTGCGGTAACATCTTGACTATTTACGAGAAATCAGATATTTATGGTGTTTCGGCTATTAAAAGAAAGGAAACTTCAAAACTCAAAGTAAACCATTTTAAAGAAATTGAACTGAATACCAATTTAAAACATGGTTTTCTGTATAAAGCTTTAGATGCATGGATTGTTCCTTGCAAAAAATGGGCAAATGGAAATTACGATCTAAAGTAAAAATCTAAAAATAAAATGAAACAAAGCCTTTAATAATTAAATTTTATTGAAGGCTTTTTTGGTTGAAATCTGACGTTTTTTTGCTTTAAAAATCAACCTCAAAACCAAAAATTTTAACTTTTTTTCTGCTTCAAAAAATGGTGTTCAAAAAAAGACCTCATTTTCGAGCCAACTATTACGATTTCATTCGGGTTTTTCTAACCGAAAATAATCGTTTTGTTACAAAATAAATGAGTCTTCAATTTTTGTTAATCTGCATTTGGCTTTCAATTTGTTTGTTTAACTTTGTGAATTCAGTACTTTAATAAAAAAATAATTTAATCTACAATATGAAACAAATCGCTTTAATCGCTATTGCGTTTATAACATTTTCTTGTACGCAGGCTCAAAAAACAAGTTTTTCTAAAGAAGCCTTGTCTGAAAAATTATTAGCCACGGATGGAAGTCAGGTTACTTTTAAAAACATTTTAAAAAAATATAAAGGAAAAACTTTGGTTATCGAAGTTTGGGCTTCATGGTGTGGTGACTGTGTAAAAGCAATGCCAAAATTAAAAGAATTGCAAGCTAATAATCCTGATGTTTCTTACTTATTCATCTCTGCTGATAAAACGGCTGATAAATGGAAAGCAGGAATCGAAAAACATGAATTAAATAAAGGCGATCATTATATGATGAATGACGGTATGAAAGGTCTCTTTGGAAAAGCAATTGACTTAGACTGGATTCCGAGATACATTATCGTTGATAAAACAGGAAAAATTGCATTGTATCGTGCTATTGAAACTGATTTTGACAAAATCAATGAAACTTTAAAAGGTTTAAAATAATTTTCAATTAAAAATATCAAGGTCAAAAATCAATTTTAGTTTTTGATTTTACTTCAATAAAACAAAAAAATAAAAACTACCAAAATGAGAAAAAAAATTGTTGCAGGAAACTGGAAAATGCATAAAAATGCCGGACAAACTGAAGAATTATTAAGTGAGTTAATCACAAAAATTCCAGCACAAACAACTGCACAAGTAATTGTTGCACCAACATTTGTAAACTTACAAGCTGCTGTTGCAAAATTAAAAAACACAACAATTGGAGTTTCTGCTCAAAACGTTCACCAAGCCGAAGGCGGTGCTTTTACAGGAGAAATCTCTGCGGATATGTTAACAAGCATTGGTGTAAATACTGTAATCTTGGGTCACTCTGAGCGCAGAGCTATTTTCCACGAAACAGATGCTTTAATCGCAAACAAAGTTGATACAGCTTTAAAACACGATATGACAGTAATTTTCTGCTTTGGAGAAGAATTAAAAGACCGTCAGTCTGATAATCATTTCAATATTGTTGAAAACCAATTACGTGACGGATTATTCCAAATTTCAAAAGAATCATGGTCTAAAATTGTTTTAGCTTATGAGCCGGTTTGGGCTATTGGAACTGGAGAAACTGCTTCGCCAGAACAAGCTCAGGAAATGCACGAATTCATCAGAGAAGTGGTTCGCAAAGCTTTTGGAGCTGAAATCGCTGACGAAGTTTCTATTTTATACGGTGGTTCTGTAAAACCAGAAAACGCTAAAGAAATCTTCTCTAAACCAGACGTAGACGGTGGTTTAATTGGAGGTGCTGCTTTAAAAGCTGATGATTTCTTAGCTATTGTAACTGCTATCTAATTTTAGATTTTAGATTTTAGATTTTAGATTTTAGATTTTAGATTTTAGATTTTAGATTTTGAAATCTCCTATATAAAAAAAGCGTTCGCTGTGCGAACGCTTTTTTTATGCTTATATTTCTTCTTTTCGCAAACCAAACTTATATTTACTTATATAACTTATATGGTTCAAAAAACTAATTAATAAACGATTTCAAAAGCGGACAATTGTACTTTTTAAATGTTGGTGTTGTTCTATAAATAGAATAAAAATTAACCAGCTCCTTCCCTGCTTTAAACGGGTTCTTTTTTTCTTCTTCCTCCGTAATGATCTCCGCGTAATGATCGTAATAATTACATTCAAAAATCATTAAGCTTGCCATTGCCTTTTCGTTGTGGTTTTTAGACATTTTTAAGGCCTTTTCGTAATATATTTTGGCCATTTTAAGATTGTAATAATTTCCGTTTTGGTATTTCTTCTCATTCGCTTTATTATCACCGTAAACATAATCTGTATACGATTCACCCGATGTCCAGTCATAAGCGCTCATCATCCAGGAATTTCCTAAATACGATACATTAAAATAGGCGTGTGCCAATTGCAGGTTACTGCTAGCTGTATTTTGTTTTTTCAGCTGAATCAGTTTGGCAATAAAATCGGTTTTATTGAAATGATAGTCAAACTTGCGTTCTTTATCGTTTTGGAGAATTTTAGGCGTAAACGGATTTTCATTTAAATACGTTTTATACTCGTAATTCTTCTCCCAAAAATCCTGAGGCATACTTGAAAACGTTTTATGAGCCAATTCCAGATCATTAGTTCTAAAAGCAATTGTTCCTTTTAGATCTTTGTAATAATCAACATTTGGCGCAATTGTTCCGGAACAAAGATATTTTTCAAATGGCGTTTTGTTTTCTTTTTGCTGTAAAGCGATCAAACGATCAACATCTTTTGCAGTTGCATTTCGGTCAAAATAACCTATATAGCTGTAAAAATAAGGGGTGTTATAGGCAGAGTATTCTCCTTCATTTTTAATATCCGATTTCATAGACAATAAGCCCGCTGCAACTGTATCTCCTTTTTTCTGAAATTCTCTACTGGCAATTCGGTACAAACTATACAAGTTTTTAAATAATCCGTGATCTGTTTCAACTAGATTTTCAACCGAATTAAAATAAGTATAAAGCTGATTCTGAACTTTTTCATTCTTCAAATCATCTTGTTTTAAAGAAACCAAAGCCAGTTGAATATTTTTCTGCATTTGTATTGAGGTATTGGCTTTATCAGAAATCATATTAGTATATTTTTTCCCTTCGTCAACTTGGTCATCAATAAAACAAAGCTGTGCAATTGCAGCAGTAATGTAATCTTTCTGTTCTCCGGAAGTCTGCTCACGAACAGAAATTAAATAATATTCTAATTCTCTTAAATATAAAATATCCTTATGGAAGTTTTCTTCTTTTGCTTTAGCGTAATTTTCATACCAATTTGTACTGCTGAAAGTTACAGACGGAGTTCCGTCATTTGTATATTGAGGCGTAAAAATCCAATCTTCTAGTTTGTTAATTTCTCTTCCAATTAAAAAACTTAAAAACAAACTATTCGGATTTAATTCATAAATCTCCTGAATTGTTTTTAAATCAGGTGCGGGATTTCGAAGACTTTCAATAGCCAGAATAACGCTTCGTTCTTCATCGTTTTGAGCTAATGCTAAAGTTTCGGCAGTCTGCTTCCAATTATAATGCTGTAAAACAGCAAACGATTTTTCTTCGCAGGAATTAAAAACTTTACTTAGCAAATAATTTTGCAAAGGTAAATTATCAACACATAGTGCATTGTAATACAGCGCCCAAGGCTTTAGAATTGTATTTGATTCAGAAGCAAAATAGGTATTATATAATTGAATAACATCTTGCTTTTGCTGTGCATAAAAATAATATCGCAAAGCTAAAAAAGCATAACGTTGTTTTAAAAAGGCATCTTTGGAACTTTTTATCTTCTTCTCAAAATCAAAATTATCTTTCAGTTCATTGCTATTATAATCACTTCTAATCTGGCCCCAAGATTCCCATTTTGTATCCTGAACATTATTATATTCCAGCTTTTTGGCCAGTAAAATATAATTTAAAAAGGCTTTGTTTTTAGCCAATAATAAAGCTTCGACAAAAGTATTTTTAGGAAATACATTTTTTAAGGTTTTATTTTCGAAAGCATTTTGAAATTGTTCAGAATCTGTTTCATACAAAATCACATGAACATCATTCTGATTTATATTGTTTCCTAACTTTTTCTGCCATTCTAAACAATTCAACTGCTTATCGGCATCAGAAATTGTGCTGGTATCATAATAATTATCAGCCGAATAATAGAAGGGTGTCAGCTTAAAAAATCCTTCACGCTGCGCTTTAAACAAAGCAAGCCGACTTGTTTCCGGAGAAACGCTCCATCCGCAGGCAAATGATATCTGAACGCTTAAAACGAAGAGCAGACTGCTAAAAACGCGCATAATAATTGGAGATGTTTTCGGTTCCATAATCGTTTATATATTTTTTATCAAAAGAGAAAAATGTCACTTTAGTTTGATTGTCAATTTGAATTTTACTTTTTAAAATCGAAATCATTTTATCGAGTTCATCGTTTGAAATTTTCTCAATTCTTATTTCGTCGCCATTTCTAAGATAAGTCTGCCCCACTAAAACATCATCCTGCAAAACATACTTAGAATCTGAAGTTTTCTTTACTTTAAGAGTATCTTTTAGTAATTGGTCATAATCAGACAAAATTCCTTTAAACTGATTTCCTCTAAAAGCAACGGCCCAGCTGTACAAGGGCAAAGCAATATCTAATTTGAGTTTGTAATCGCTGTGCGTAATATATTGTGCTAGTTCGTCGCTTGTTCCGATAGAATTTTTGGTCTGAAAATCTTCTGGTTTTGTAATATTATAACACATCAGCAAGCCTTTATCTACTGGCGGAATTCCGGCTTTTGAAGCATATTTATACTGCCAAAGCCTGATTGTTGCTGTTATTTTTGAAGATGGAAACTGGCTTTTAATTTGTTTTAATAAATAGAAATAATTCTTCTGCGATTTCTCTGTCCAGTCGCAGTCAATCAGGATTTCTTTAAAATCAACTTTTAATTTGGATAATTCTATCGACTTAACTGAGTCGTAATTTAGGCGTTTGCGATTTTCCTGTTTGCAATAGTCTTTTGGATAAACAATACTTGAAGCAAGGTTTTCGGCTTTTGAATTGTTCATTTTCTCCCCTATTTGCTGTATTCGTTTTGCCATTCTTACAGCAAGACTATCCAACTGTTTTTTATCGGATTTTAAAACTACTTCATTTGTAATAAAGATACTTGGCGTAATTTCGGGATTGCTTTTATTTAATGAAACATCCCAAATGGTGGCAACAGGCAGCGGTTCTTTTGAATACGGATTATAATCGACATCAAAAAAACGAACATACAGGTGTTTTACATCTAATTTCTTAATAAGAGAATCTTCTTCTTCCTGAAAATATAAATTGGTTTTCCAGTAACAAAATGAGCGAATTACTTCGTGTTCATTTTCGCAGCTTCCGGAGCTTAAAATAACAAAGAGCAGTACAAAAAAGATATTCTTCATGGTGGTAAAACTTACAAAATGCAGTTCAAAATTAGTATTAAAAAATATAACAATATGATTTATTTATGAACAAGTTTTGCTTTGTATTCTTACCTTTGCAAAAAAATTATTTATGTCGAATATATATTTAGGATATCATTTTACAATTGAACCAAAAGAACTTGGATCAGAAATTTTAGTTGCTGAATTAGGCGAAAAAGCGTTTGAAAGTTTTACAGAAACAGAAAACGGAATTTCTGCATTTGTGAAGAAGGATTTATGGGATGAGAATATTCTGGATGATATTTATATTTTACAATCTGAAGAATTTAAAATCGAATATACAATTGAAGAAATCGATCAGGTAAACTGGAACGAGGAATGGGAAAAGAACTTTGAAGCGATTGATGTGGACGGAAAATGCCATGTTCGCGCTCCTTTTCACGAAAAAACAGATGCTGAATTTGATATTGTAATCGAACCAAAAATGAGTTTTGGAACAGGACATCATGAAACCACTCACATGATGATTCAGCATTTATTAGAAATGGATGTTAAAGGTCTTAAAACTCTTGATATGGGCTGCGGTACTGCAATTTTAGCCATTTTAGCTGAAATGAAAGGTGCTGAACCTATTGATGCCATTGATATTGATAATTGGTGCTATTTAAATTCTATCGAAAATGCCGAACGCAATAATTGTAAACATATCAGCGTTTATGAGGGCGATGCCGCTTTATTGGCAGGCAAAAAATACGATTTGATTATTGCCAATATCAACAGAAATATCCTGTTGAATGATATGCAGGCTTATGTTGATGCATTAAATAAAGACGGTATTATACTGTTTAGCGGTTTTTATGAAGAAGACGTTCCTTTTATCGATGCTTCGTGTACTGAAAAAGGTTTAACGTATGTTAAAAAATTAGAAAGAAACAACTGGGTTTCATTAAAATACGTAAATTAGATAGTTGCTTATTTAACTATTAATTAATCAAGCATATAGACGAATGAATTGAATAAATTTTAATTTAAAATTCTATTTAATTCATCCATCTACGGCAAAAAAATTAGTAATTACAACAGTACAAAAAACTAAAAAAAATGAGTACTAAAGAAAAAGTAAGAGAAAGAGTTCGCGAGAAAGAAGCGACGGGATTCAACAACGAAATCATTGTGTACAACGACGATGTAAACACTTTTGATCATGTAATTGATACCTTAATGCGTGTGTGCGACCACACATCTGAACAAGCAGAACAATGTTCCTTAATTGTACATTACAACGGGAAATGCACTGTAAAAACAGGGCCAATCGACAAATTAAAACCTCAATGTACGCAACTTCTGGAAGCTGGACTTAGCGCCGAAATTGTTTAAATTGCCAATAATTTAAAAACGCATTCTATTTTGTTTTACAATTAAACTAAATAGAATGCGTTTTCATTTTTAATGAACTTCAAATTATGAGATTTATCGCATTTTTTCTACTTCTTTCATTGCCTTTTATTTCAAAAGGCCAGTCAAAATTTGAGCCTCTTCGAAAACAATTAATCGAGAACAAAACATACGAGTACGTTTATAAGTTCGAAAATAATTATGCCGTATTTCGAACTTTTAATAATAAAATGGGATTGATCGACAGCGTAGGAAACGTGATTATCAAACCAAATTATGAGTATATTGACAATAAAGAAGAGCTGAAAAATTTATTCGAAGCTGGCATCATAATCAATAAAAAGTACAAAAGAGGGTTTATCGATCTCCAAAACAGGGTTAAGATTCCTTTTGAATATGAAGATATTTTCTATATGGGAAATGGTTTGATCCGGGTTTCAAAAAACAACAAAACAGGTGTTATAGATATAGAAAACAAGATTATCCTTCCTATAAAATACGATTACATACAAAACCAGAACGGTATTTTGTTTGTTCAGACAAATAATACAGTGGATTTATTTGATTCTAAAGGAAAGCCGTTTACTAATTTCAAAGCGGCTGATATTGATTATTTCAAAAACAAAAGATCTATTGTAACCCTGCCAAACAAAAACACGTTGATAATTGACGATAAAGGAAACATCGTTTTAAATTCTATTAAAGGCCATCAATTTGAAGATGTCTTTGAAACCGATTCTTATCTTATTAAAAATACAATTACAAAGAAAAAAGGTGTAATCAATTCTTCAGGCCAATATGAAATTGAATGTAAATACGATGAAATTTC
>Ga0157370_10003071_pt1 | contig 19790 bp, 18 predicted proteins | sample C35metaG_FD_113463 | JGI IMG/M metagenome (GOLD analysis project Ga0157370, IMG submission 113463) | Corn rhizosphere microbial communities from Kellogg Biological Station, Michigan, USA - C3-5 metaG | ecosystem: Host-associated > Plants > Roots > Rhizosphere > Soil | place: USA: Michigan...
ACGCTCCCGGAGCCATCGACCTCTCGCTCGACCAGCCGGCGAGCGCCGGCGAGGGCCTGGTGGTCTCTGAGAACTACTTTCCCGGATGGCGGGCGACCGTTGACGAAAAGGTCGCCCCGATCGGCCGCATGAACTACAACCTCATCGGGGTTGCATTGCCGCAAGGTGCTCGGGTCGTCCAACTGCGCTTCGACGACGTGGCGTACGAGAAGGGAAAGCGCATCACCGTCATCGCGGTCGCGCTGGCAATCGTTCTGTGGATGGGCGGAGTAGTGATCGATCGCCGGCGCCGAACACCGGCGCCCGCCGCCGCGTGACCCCGCCGGCCGCCGTGGAGCGCGCGCTCGTCATCGTCCCGACGTTCAACGAGCGGGAGAACATCGCCCGTCTCGTCGAGACCGTGCTGAACCAGGATCCACGCCTCGACATCCTCGTCGTGGACGACGGCTCGCCGGACGGCACCGCGGACATCGTGGACGAGATCATCGCGGTCAATCCGCGCGTCAACATCCTTCGCCGGCCAAGAAAGATGGGGCTCGGCACCGCCTACCTGGCGGGGTTTCGGTGGGCACTCGAGCGCGCCTACGACTTCGTCTTCGAGATGGACGCCGACTTCTCCCACGACCCCCAGCACCTGCCGGAGTTTCTGAGAGCAATTCAGTCCGCCGACCTCGTGCTGGGATCGCGCTATCGGGAGGGAAAGGTCACCGTCGTCAACTGGCCGATCGCCAGACTCATCCTGAGCTACTTCGCGAACGTCTACGCCCGGCGCGTGACGGGCCTCGAGGTCTGGGACGCCACCGGTGGATTCAAGTGCTTTCGCAGAGAAGTCCTGGAAGCAATTGATTTGAATAAGGTTCGCTCAAATGGATATGCGTTTCAGATCGAGATGAGCTACCGTGCGTTCAAGCGGGGCTTTCGCATTATCGAGATCCCAATCGTCTTCGTCGACCGCACGGAGGGCCAGAGCAAGATGTCCAAGTCGATCGTGCGCGAGGCCGTGTGGATGGTGTGGCGCTTGAGGTGGTGGGCCATGACGAACAAGCTCTGACGACACCGAACAGTCCAGGGAAGGCGAGATGATTCCCGTTGGCCGGTCCTTTTACAAGATGAGCGGGTCGGGGAACGACTTCGTGATGGTCGATGCCCGTAGCGACCCGCCGGCCGAGCTGGCCGACCCCGCGGTCGTCCAACGTATCTGCGCCCGCGGTACAGGTGTCGGAGCCGACGGAATCGTCTTTCTCCAGCCGTCGCTGGTCGCCGCGGTCAAGCTCGTCTACCTGAACGCCGACGGCTCACGCGCCGAGTTCTGTGGCAACGCCACGCTATGCACGGCACGGCTGGCCAGGGAGCTCGGTATCGCCCCCAGCGGCGGATTTTCCATCGAGACCGACTCCGGCGTCGTGGGCGCGCGGGTCGACGGATCGACACCCGAAATAGACCTTCAGCCTGTGGTAGAGGTCCAGCCTGATCGCGGCGATCTGGGCCTCGAGCGTGGCGAGGCGCGCGCCGGGTTCGCGGTGGTCGGGGTGCCTCACCTGGTGGTCCGCTGCGCCGACGTCTCCACGGTCGATGTTGTCGGGCGCGGGCGCCCGCTCAGGCGCCATCCAGCCCTCCGCGCCGGGGCCAACGTCAACTTCGTTTCCCGCGAGCCTGGAAGGGCCTGGCGGGTCCGGACGTACGAGCGCGGCGTGGAAGCCGAGACGTTGGCCTGCGGCAGCGGCGCCATTGCCACGGCGATCCTGCTGACCATGTGGGGAGAAGCGAGCGAGGCCGTGGAGATCCAGACCAGCTCGGGCAAGCCGTTGAGGGTTCGACCGCAGCCTGTGGAATCTGGCTGGATGCCGAGCTTGGCGGGCGAGGGGCGGGTCGTGTATCAGGGCTCGCTCGCGGAGATCTAGCCAAAAAGCTGTTGCTACAATGGGTTAGATCGCGGCAACCAAAAACCAAGGCCTGTGGATATTCGAGTTCTCCACAGGCTTTCCCCGGCTGTAGTTTACATAATCTATCTTATACGAACTACATTCCCAACCGTCGAGGCCGCCCCATGGCAGCCTGCCTCCTCACTGTCGGCTGAGCGGATCTCGCGGATGGGTTCGCCGACCGGGTGGCGCCGAACCCAATCAGCCTTTGGCCGGCTGGGCCGTCAGTTCGCCAAGGCGGACGCGCGCCTCAGCCGCCATCGACTGCGCACTCGGATCGTTCAGGATGCTGGTCCAGACGTCCCGCGCCTTCGCTGTATCGCCCGCGATTTGGTAGGCGCGAGCCGCCTTCGACCGCTGATAGGCCCGCTCGGCCTCGTAGATCGTTGCCGTCGCAGCCGCCTCGTACCGCTTGGCGGCCTCGGCCGGCTTGCCCAGCTGCATGTAGCCGTCGCCTTCGAGGCCAAGGATCGTCGACTGCATCCGGGACGCCGCACTCGAGCCGGCGACCTTGTCCAGCAACGACACGCCGTCCTGTACCTTGTGGCCGTCATAGTCGATCTGGGCAAGCAGCATCGCCGCTTCCACTCCGGCGTTGGTCGATCCGTAGCGCGAGTAGACCTTCTGCAGATCGCTCTGGGCCAGCGACGTATTCCCCGCGCTTATCGACTGCTTGGCATTCATCAGCGCCTTTTCGGCGTTGGCGGACTGAATCTCTCGCGAGCGGAGGTAGAACCAGTAGCCGGCGGCGGCGATCGCCACGACGACAGCCCCGATGGTCAGCGCGCGCGCATTGATCCTCGTCCAATCGAGAACGGTTTGCGCGCGATCCGCGGCGCTGTCGGTGTCCCGGTCGTTGTCAGGGTCGGTGCGGATGCTTGTCATTGATCGGATTAATGGTGAGCTCGGTACAAAGTGCCCCTGGCGTGACTCGAACACGCGGCCAACGGTTTAGGAAACCGCTGCTCTATCCATCTGAGCTACAGGGGCAGGTTTTAGTAACTTGCATCCATGCAGCCAGTTACTGAACCGCTGCGACCTGTACACCTGGGTCAGTCGCGGATTGCCTTCTCGATGAGGCCCCGCACCGCATCAGTGCGAGCCCCGAGGAGAATCGTTCAAGATAGCCGAGTGCTTCGCTGGCGGCGAGGGCTCAGTGCCGCGAGTTGCTGACTCCGCTTCCCCGGTGCACATTTCCCGTCGTAAGCGTTACTGCCCGCCCGCCCAAGCGTGATCCGACCCTGAAGTTCCGCAGCCGGTCGCCACGTTTGCCAATCCGTCCCGCCGACGAAGCCGGATCGCTGCTTTCGCGGGACATCCCACCGAGAACTCGAGAGCGACGATGCTCCCACACGTTCCCGTGCGCCCGATCTCCGGGCGCCTCTCCCGTTGCGGTCACTCACGTCTGCTTTATGGTCTGACCCTCGTCCTCGCGATCTGGGTGCTCAGCCCACGACCGCTGCCGGCGCAAAGCCCGGATTCCGGACCGGACTGCAACCTCGCCGAAAAGCGCTACGACAACCCTTTCGCCGACCATTCTGGCTGGCGAATGAGACGGTACCAGTGGCACGCATTCTACGCCGTGGCGTCGATCGCGACCGCGGAAGGCATTCACCGCGCAACCCGCCTGCCGCGCTGGGCGAGCGCCGTCACCGCAACGGTCGCCCTGGGCCTCATCCCGCACATTCGCAACGGGCTGGTGCTCCGGCGCTATCCGATCAACACGCTCGACTGGGGATTCGATCTGTTCAACCGGGCGGCGCCTATCTTCGTCTGGTCCGGCCGGCAGAGCGATGACTGGAAAGCGCGGACACTCGCGGCGACCGGGTATGTCGCCGGCTACGCCGCGCTCGCCTGCTATTCGTCGCCGTGACGCTGCTATGAGACTTCTCTGAACAGCCGCGCGGCCGGGCGTCATCCCGCGTCAGTACACTGCGATCGTGTACACGCGCCGGCCGGCCAGGCGCTTCTGTCCGTCGAGAAACGACAGGGCGATCAGAAAGGAGAACCCCATCACCGTCGCCTCGAGCGTCTCGACCAGTCGCCGGGTCGCGTCGGCCGTACCGCCGGTGGCAAGCACGTCGTCGACGATGAGCACGCGGCTGTCGGCGTCGCAGGCGTCGGCATGGATCTCGAGCTCGTCGAACCCGTACTCGAGCGCGTACCGCTCGTTGCGCGTCGCCGAGGGAAGCTTGCCGCGCTTCCGAACCGGAACGAATCCGGCCGACAGCCGCTGGGCGACCGGACCACCGAGGATGAACCCGCGGCTCTCGATCGCCACGACGTGTGTGATGCCGGCGTCGGCGAAGGCGTCGGCCATCGCGTCAGTCGCGGCGGCGAACGTCCCGGGATCGGCCAGGAGCGGTGTGATGTCCTTGAACAGGATTCCCGGCTTTGGATAGTCCGGGACATCGCGCACGAAACCCTTGACGCGCCGCTCCAGCGCGTCGCTCGTTCGCGTGGTCGCCATGCTACCTCACGATTCCAAAAGGATGGTCGTGCGCCTGATCGATCGACTCGAGGTCGTCAATCGATGTGACTACCGCGCCGGACGGCCCTTTTCGGAGCTCGTCGCGAAGCCGCTCGATCATCGCGGCGCTTCCCTCCGCGGCGACTTCGACCGTCCCGTCGGGACGATTTCGCACCCAACCGGCGAGGTTCAGCTCGCGTGCCGTCTCACGCACGAACCAGCGAAAACCGACGCCCTGGACGCGGCCCTGCACGAGAACGTGCATGCGCATTCACGTGCCCCCGCCCGCATCGCCACTCCAGCCGTGTGAGCCCAGCAGCGGAACGAAGCGGACCGGCGCGACCTCCTGCGACTCCATCTGCCCGTTCTTTCGTTCGGCGACGATCAGCTTCTGCTCGTCGCGATCGCCGACCGGAATGAGCAGCCGGCCCCCCTCGCCCAATTGGTCGAGCAGCGGTTGCGGGATGGACGGCGCGCCGGCGCTCACGAGGATCGCATCATATGGCGCGTACTCACGCCACCCGATCGTCCCATCGCCGAGCAGCACCGAGACGTTGTTGACGCCGGCGCGCTGAATGTTCTCGCGCGCCTGCTGTATCAGCGCAGGAATGCGCTCGATCGAGAAGACCTGCGCCACGAGATGCGCCAACAGAACCGTTTGGTAGCCCGATCCGGTTCCGATCTCGAGCACGCGCTCCTTTCCCGTGAGGCGAAGGAGCTCGAGGTACCGGGCGTGAACCCACGGTTGCGAGATCGTCTGGCCGCTTCCGATCGGCAGCGGCGCGTCCTCATATGCGCGATGGCGCAGGCCGGTGGGCACGAACGCGTGCCGCGGCGTCATCTCGAACGCGCGCAGCACGGCGAGATCGCGAATGCCTTTCTCGCGCAACGCTTCGACGAGGCGCAATCTCGCGCCGCGGAGCTCACCATCTACAGGTCGTGCCACCAATCGCCGGCTCCGCGCAACACGTCGTAGTGTGTGAGGTCGAGATGCAATGGTGTAACGGACACGTAGCCCTCTTCGATGGCGCGGAAATCCGAATCCTCTTCACCGCTCCAACTGATCTCGCCGCCGCCGATCCAGTAGATTTGCCGGCCCCATGGATCTTTCATTGGCGCGACCGATTCCGAGTATACGCGGCGGCCGAGTCGGGTGAGCTTCACGCCCTTCACCGCATCGGCCGGGATCGGCGGCAGATTGACGTTGAACAACGTATCCGGCGGGAAGTGCTCGAGCGACGTGAGGTGTCTGAGCAGCGGCGTCAGCACCTTCACCTGCTCTCGCAATTGGGTCACGTCGGCCCGCAGATCCCCGCCGGCGAACGAGACCGCGATCGACGGCACGCCGAGCGCGAGCCCTTCCATCGCCGCGGCAACGGTGCCGGAATACAGCACGTCCTCGCCCATGTTCTGGCCGTGATTGATTCCGCTCAGCACGAAGTCGGGCCGCTCGGGCATGAGGGCTTCGATGGCCAGCATGACGCAGTCCGTCGGCGTTCCGTCCACCTGCCACCGGCGCTGGCCGCGAGCGATTGGGCGCAGTGGATGATGAAGGGTCAGCGAGTGGCTCGTCGCGCTCTGTTCACGATCCGGCGCGACTACGGTAACCTCGCCCAACGGGTCGGCCGCCGCGATCAGGCACTCGAGGCCCTGCGCGAGAATGCCATCGTCGTTGGAGATGAGTAGACGCACGCGATCAGTCAGCGTGATTCGGCGACTCGAGCAGCGACACGAGCTCCTTGAGATCGGACTCGAGCGACTCGAGAGCTTGCACCGTCAGCGCCGCGCGCGCGACGACCTTCAGGTCACCGCCTTTGCGATGTTCGTCCACTTTTTGGCGCGCGCCCTCGATCGTGTACTTCTCCTCGTAGAGGAGATGTTTCACGAGCATGATCAGGTCGACTTCGCGCCGCTGGTAGACGCGATTGCCCGATCGGTTCTTCGCGGGATTGAGAAAGCGAAATTGGCTCTCCCAATAGCGAAGCACGTGCGGCTTGAGCCCGGTGAGGTCGCAGACCTCGCCGATGGAGAAGAATTCCTGGACGGGTTCGGCCGAGGCCGCAGCGCGTTGAGATGGGCTCACTCGTCTTGCTCCGATCGTAGTTCGCGAGCCATGAGCTCCGGGACCGCGTCGCGCGCGACGTGACCCTCGAAGAGAATACGATACACCATCTGGGCGATCGGCATGTCGACATGATGCCTGGCCGCGAGCTCCACGGCGCTCGCGGTCGTCGGCACGCCTTCCGCCACGGTTTCCTTGCCGGCCAGCGCCGCCTGCAGCGACGCGCCCTTCCCGATCTCGAGCCCAATGGCGCGGTTGCGGCTCAGCGATCCGGTACACGTCAGCACGAGATCGCCGACGCCAGCCAGCCCGGCGAACGTCGTCGGGTCGGCGCCGAGCGCCACGCCCAGGCGCGTCATCTCGTGCAGTCCGCGCGTGATGAGTGCAGCACGCGAGTTGTAGCCGAGTCCCACCCCTTCCACCATGCCGGTGGCAACGGCCATGACGTTCTTGAGCGCGCCGCCGAGCTCCACACCGATGACGTCGGGGTTGGTATAGACGCGGAACGTCGAGCTGCTGAGCGCTGCCTGAACGGCGACGGCGGCGCCAGTGAACGTCGACGCGGCTACGATCGCCGTCGGATGTCCCGCCACCACCTCGGCGGCGAAGCTCGGACCGGAAATGCCGACCACGGCGCGCCCGGGAACCTGCTCTTCAATCACCGAGGTCATGAGGGCAAGCGTACCGCGCTCGATCCCCTTGGTCGCCACCGCCAGGATCGCGTCCTCACGTACGAGCTGCGCGCCCTCGGACGCGATCCGTCGCAAGTAGTCGGACGGCGTGGCGTACACGATCAGATCGGCGTCGCACAGCGCTTCTCGATGACTGTTCGTCGCGCGCAGACCGGCGCAGAGCGGCAGCCCGGTGAGGAATCGGCGATTCTCGTGTGTCTCGTTGATCGAGCGCGCGACGTCGGGCTCGAGCGCCCAGAGCACGGTGTCGAACCCGTTGTCGGCGAGCAAGTCGGCGAGCGCCGTTCCCCATGCACCGGCTCCGACGACGGCGCACCGCATCAGCCGAACCTCACGGCGACCGCGACCGCCAACACGATCACGAGGCTGATTGCCAGCGTAGCCGCCGGACGCCTCGCCGGCATACCCGCTTTGCCGAACCGATGCTCCTCGCCCCTGCGCAACCGTGCAATGTTCGCGCGGTGAGTCCAGAACACGAACAGCGCCACGATGACGCTGATCCCGAACACCGGCGATCGAACACCCTCGGTGACCCCGAGCAGCGTCGGAAGCATCCCGGCACTGGTGAGCGATCCGAGCGAGACGAATCCGCTCGAGAGCAGCACGACGGCAAAAATCACGAGGGCGAGCGTCGTCTGAATGGGCGCGAGCGCGAGAAACACCCCGGCGGCGGTGGCGACGCCCTTCCCTCCGCGTCCGAACTTGAGAAAGACCGGCCGCACGTGTCCGGCGATGGCCGCGATGCCGCAAAGGATGGCGACGGTGGTCGCGCCGCCCGCCGGAAGCGCGAGTGCGGGGACCCATCGCGGAAAGAGCGCGACCGGAATCGCGCCCTTCGCCATATCGACGGCGAAGACGAGCAATCCGATCTTCGTGCCGAGCACGCGGATCACATTGGTGGCGCCCAGATTTCCCGACCCGTGCTTCCGTAGATCGATGCCCCGCGATCGGCCCGCCAAGTACGCCGCGGGGATCGACCCCAGGAGATATGAGGCAACGATCGCGGCGACGAGCTCCGTCATCGTCCGGTTTTGCGGCGCAGTACGATGCGCAGCGGATTTCCGGTGAAGCCCCAGAACGATCGGAAGCCGTTATGCAGATATCGCACGTAGTGCTCCTCCACGAGATCGGGCGCGTTGCCGAACACGGCGATCGTCGGCGGATCGGTTTCGACCTGCGTGGCGTAGTTGAGCTTCACTTCGCGGCCGGCGGCCTGCGGCGGCTGGAGACGCGCGACGAGCTCGCCGAGCTTCTCGTTCACTTCCGACGTGCTGATGCGCTTCGCGCGCTCCTGCTCGACCTCGAGCAAGATCTCGAGGACCCGATTGACGCGCTGGCCGGTGAGCGCCGACGTAAAAACAAAGGGCACGAATTTGAGGAACGGCGCCTTTTCACCGGCCGCCTTCTGGTACTTGGCCGACGCCTTGTCGTCCTTCTCGGCGAGATCCCATTTGTTCACGACCACAATCAATCCACGTCCCGCCTCCCAGGCCAGCGCGGCGATCTTGAGATCCTGATTCTGGATCTCACCCTCGGTGGCGTCGACCATCAGGATGCAGATGTCCGAGCGTTCGATCGCCCGCCTCGTGCGCAGCGACGAATAGAACTCGATGCCGTCGTCGATCTTACTCTGCCGCCGCAGCCCGGCGGTATCGACGAAGATGATCTGGCGGCCGTGATAGCGCATCGGCGTGTCGATCGAGTCGCGCGTCGTGCCAGCGATCTCGGAGACGACGAGCCGATCCTCGCCGAGCAGCTTGTTCACGAACGACGACTTGCCGACGTTCGGCCGGCCGACGACGGCGACGCGAAGCCCTTCCTCGTGCTCGGCCTCGCCCTCCGGAAGGCTCACCACGAGCGCGTCGAGCAGATCGCCCGACCCTTTGCCGTTGATCGCCGAGACGGGGAAGACTTCCTCCACGCCAAGGGAGTAGAACTCGTAGAAGTCCGTCGCACGCGGATCGTCGACCTTGTTGGCGACGACCATCCACGGCTTGCCCGAGTTGCGCAGCAGCTCGGCAACGTGATAGTCGCTCGGATGGAGACCGACCTTGGCGTCGACGACGAACAGGAGCAGGTCGGCCTCGCCGATTGCCTCGTCCACCTGACGTCGAATCTCCACGTCCATGGGCGCGCGCGGATCGTCGGCGATGCCGCCGGTGTCGACGAGCCAGTAGGAGCGGCCCGACCAATCGGTCTCGGCGAAATGGCGATCGCGCGTCGTTCCCGCCTCCTCCGACACGATGGCGCTCTCGTCGCCAACGATGCGGTTGAACAGCGCGGATTTTCCAACGTTGGGCCGGCCGATCAGCGCGACGACTGGTGTGGTCACGCGACCGCTCCGGCGAGGCGCGACTCGGCCTCGTGCGTCAGCACGTCGATGAAATCGTACGACGGGAAGACGGGCACAGGCATGTCCTCGCGCAACGCGGTGAACGATTCGTCATCGAGGAACACGCCGCCGTCATTGATGCATTCGGCCGGGATGATCGCCAGGTCGATGTCGCGGCGATCGCCGAGCGCGCGGCGAATGTCGGCACCCACGAGCAGGCCGGCGGTGGTCGTCGTCGGTCCGAACAGCGAGTTCTCGGCGATCATGAGCTCGAAATGCGCGCCGGTCGCCGACGAGATCTGCTCCAGCAACTCGGGCATGATGCCGGCCATCGAGACGCCGGTCACGACGCCGATGCGCCGTCCGTCGAGGCGCGGCAAGCTGTCGAGCCCTTCGCGTATGCGCCGGCGCAACGCGGCGACGGCGCCGACGCCGTTCTCGATCTGCGGGAACTCGCCGTAATAATCCGCGTCGGGCAGCGGACGCTCGGCGAGCAGGTACAGCTCGTCGGAGCCGTACACCCAGGATTCCCCGCGCTCGTCGCGGCCGCGCGCCGCCCAACGATCGACGGCCTGGAGCAGCATCTCCGCGGCATCGCGATTCATCGTCTTCCCTGTGTAGAGATGCGAGAACTGGGTCAGACCCACGGGGACGATCGCGACCGACAGGACCGCGTCGCCGAAGTCCCAGAGGTCTTGCATCGATTGCTCGAGAATGTCGCCGTCGTTGAGCCCGGGCACGATGACCATTTGGCCGTGGAACTGGATGCCGCCGTCGGCGAGCTTCGTGAGCTGCTCGACGATGTTCGGTACGCGCGGGTTGTTGAGCAGCACCTTGCGCGCTTCCCAGGGCGTTGCGTGCACGGAGATGTACAGGGGCGACAGCCGGTACTCCAGAATGCGCGCGATGTCGCGGTCCTTGAGGTTCGAGAGCGTGGCGAAATTGCCGTAGGCGAACGAGAGCCGGTAGTCGTCGTCGCGAACGTACAGCGGCTTTCGCAGTCCCTTGGGCAACCCCTCGATGAAGCAGAACTCGCAGCGGTTGGCGCAGCGGCGGATGGTGGGTGGCTCGAGCTCGACGCCCATTCCCTCGCCCTCGGGGCGCTCGACGTCGTAGACGACCGCTTCCCCGTCGGGCAAGCGCGCCTCGATGATCAGCTCGTCGTCGGCGGTCAGGAATTCCCAGTCGAGGAAGTCGGCGAGGTCGCGTCCGTTGACCGTCAGTAGCTCGGTCCCGGAGACGATCCCCAATTCGTCGGCGACACTACCGGCCTGCACCCCTTTCACGCGAACCATGCAACCCACCATTGCAATGGGGGAGACGCCAAAAGCGATCTCCCCCCGACAGGCCGAAAACGAACGTGCGGACGCTTCGGCGATAGCTCATGCAATGTAGGAGATCAATGGTCCGAAATCAAGCCAAACTAGCAACTTGGGTTCGCTCTGAAGAGCCGCCATCGCAGGGTTTCTTCCGCACAAAAGACACGCACCCGCCGATGATCTGGCGGGTGCGTGTTTCATGTCGGGAAACCTCGTGAGCTTCGTGAAACTTCGTGGTCAGCTGATCGGGCCGTATCGGAACGCGACGATTCCCGCCCCGGTGGCCGTCGTGCTGAAACTCGCGCTCTGATGCGGCTGCACCGGGCCGACCGCGACATCCTGCGTCGCCACGACCGTTCCGGCCTTGTCGATGAATTCGATCTTCAACGTGAAGGACTTCGCGGCGTCGGTCTGGTTGGCCACGGATCCACCGAGCGTCGTCTTCGCCTCACCGGGCGTGAACTCGGTGAACACGACCTTCGCCGGCAGGCTCGTCATTGCCGTCTGGTACTTGAGCGCCGAGTCGACGGCCGTCTTCGTGGAATCCTGATAGGCCTTGATGGTCGGGGTCAGCTTGGCGGCCGAATCCACCGCGGCCGTGATGACTCCCTTGGCCTTGGACGTATTGGCTCGCTGCCCGAGCGCTTTTGCCTTCGCCTCGAGCTCCTTCGTTTTGGTCGCGTACCCCTTCTGGAGACTCGCGTACGCGATCGCCAGCAGTTGGTAATCGTCGGGGTTGGATGGATCGACCGCGATCAACTGACGGGCCACCGGGATGCCTTTGGCGTAGGTGCTGTCGAGCAGATACAGGCGGGCCAGATTGTAGAGCACGTCACGGTGATACGGGTTCATCGCACGCGCCGCCTCGAAGAGCTTGATGGCATCCTTGTTCTGGTTGGTGCGCGCCGCGGTCACCGCCGCGTTCATGAGCGAGTTGTACGAGAACGCGCTCGGGTTCGCCAGCTGATCGGCATACGAGCTTTTGATCGCCGCGGTATCCCCGCTGGCCGCGGCAAGCCGCGCTTGGCCGTTACGGGCCGCGTCGGCGAACTTGGTACCCGGGTCCTTGGCCAGCGCGTCGAACGCGGCCTTGGACTCCGCCATGAGCGCGGCCTTGTCGGCCGCGGGTGCCGCATCGGCCAGGTCTGCAGCATAGTTGCCGAGCGTCAGCTCGATCTGGCGACGCGCATCGGCCTGCGACGTATCCTTTGCCGCGGCGATCGCTTGCTTGTAGTAGTCGATCGCTTCCTTGCTCTGGTTGTGCTTGGCCGCCGACTGCGCGAGCACCATGAACCCGTACGGCGCGTTCTTCGACAACTGCAACGAGCGCTTGGCGAGGACGACGGCCGAGTCGAGCTTATCGGTATTCGCCAGCTCGAAGGCCTGGTTGACGAGATCGACCCAACCCTTCTGTTGCCGCCACGCTGCCGTCTGCGATACACAGTCGGGATTCGCTGTTTCCACCACGGTGAACGCGGAGTCGATCTGGGCGATGATGTCGAACGGCGCCGCGGGATCGGTGGTCAGGCCGATCGCACCGCGGGTGGTCATGCCGCTGGTCATGCCGGGCTGCGAAAGCCACATCACCATCGTTTTGCCGAGCACGAACGATCGGCCGGCAGGATTCTTCTTGAGGTCGCCTTCGTTGAGGAGCTTGACGGCGTCCTTGAGCTTGGTGGCGGCGTCCTCCGGCTTCGAGGCCGTCTGCGCGAGCTGCAGGTCGAGCACGGCGCGCGCGACCTGGTTTGGTGATCCCTCGTCGATATCACAGGCTTTCTGCTGCGCTCGAGCCGTAGTGGACAACGCAGCGAGCATGAACGCCGGACCGACCTTTCTTCCCAAAGCGAGCATCTGATGTCTCCTGATTATCCGCTCGAAAACAGCGGGCGACGTTCGCCCACGAATGCCTACCCTAAGCGTTCGAGTGCCGTTCCGCCTCGATGGCGGCCAAAGTCGAAATATCCCGTAGAGGTCGTCCTGTCGCCAGGGCGACGCGTTGCACATCGGCGAACTCCGGCTTCGCTCGGCGGTGCCCCGTCGGCAGTGTAACGACCTTGGCAGCGATGTCATAGCCGAGCACGGTCAACCGGATCATCTCCCGAGGAAGGGCGCGCCTGCGAACTGTGCGCTGGCGCACACCAATCGTCGTCGTCTCGGCGAACAGCAACTCCTCGAGCCGCGCCGCGTCGGGCACGCGACACAGTGCCTCCATGCGCGTGCCTGGACGGCCGCGCTTCATCGTAACGGGATGCAACGTCAAGTCGAGCGCACCTGATTCGCGAAGCCGGTCCGCGACGGCGGCGAGATATTCCGCCGTCATGTCATCGATATCGCACACCAACTCGACCAGCACTTCGACCGCCACGCCGTTCGCGTTGGCCTCGGCAAGAATCACGCGCAACGCATTCGCCCGTCCAGAGAAGTCCTTCGTCCCGGCGCCGAATCCGCTGCGCATGGGCACGAATTCGAGCGGTGGCGGCCCGCTCGACAACACGCGAACGAGCGCGGCGCCGGTGGGTGTCACGAGCTCGCCCGACCCGTCGGGTCCGGGTCTCACCGGATGTCCCTCGAGCAACTTGAGCGTCGCCGGCGCGGGCACCGGCAGCACACCGTGCGCTGCCCTGACGGTTCCGTCGCCGAGAGCAATGGGGCCGCAATAGATCCGATCGACGCCGAGCAGCTCGAAGCCCCAGATCACACCGACCACATCGAGGATCGCGTCGACCGCTCCGACTTCGTGCAGATGGACTTGCTCGACCGAAACGCCATGGATCTCCGCCTCGGCCGACGCGATGGCCGTGAACGCGCGATCGGCCAACTCGCGCACGCGCGCCGGCGCACCGCTCTTCGCGACGAGCGCGCGAATGTCGCCGATGTGGCGGCCGTGGGGTTGCGGAGGAATGTCGAAGTCGACTTTCTGACAGACGATCTCACCGCGAATCACTTCGCGGATTTCGACCCTGACATCCTCGATGCCCAGCGTATCCGGCAACGCCCGGAGCCACGCGGGATCGAGTCCGACGTGGATCAGCGCTCCGAGGAGCATGTCGCCGGCGATTCCGCTGAACGGGTCGAGGATCGCGACGGGCATCAGAACCGGTACGACGCGCCGCTGCCCGTGTTGAACACCAGCACCTCGGCTGTCTTGGGGATTCGGCCGGCCGCCGCGAGCTCCTCCGTTACGGCGAGCGCGCAGCCGCCTTCCGGCGCGGCGTCGACGCCGCTCGCGCGCGACAGCCGCAGCGTGGCGGCGCGGATCGCGTCTTCGCTCACCGAATGCGCGTCGCCTTTGCTCTCGCGAAGCGCGCGCAGAATGAGACGGTCGCCGAGCGGACCGGGGACGCGAAGACCGCTGGCATGCGTCTCCGGATTCTCCCAGGGAGTCGCCGTTTCGTGGCCGGCCTTGAACGCGCGGACGATCGGCGCGCAGCCGTCGGCTTGGGCGACGATCATGTGCGACATGGCGACGTCTTTCGGCAACCATCCGCCGTCGCGCATCTCGGCGAACACTTTCCACATGCCGATCAATCCGGTGCCGCCGCCGGTGGGATAGACGACGTGTGTGGGCAACCGCCATCCGAGTTGCTCGGCGAGCTCGATGCCCATCGTCTTCTTCCCCTCGATGCGATACGGCTCACGCAGCGTCGAGACGTCGAAGTAGCCGCTCTCGGCGGCGAAGGCGCGCGCCTGCTTTCCGGCATCGCCGATGTGACCCGGCACAAGCTGTAGGTCGGCGCCCAATGTGACGATGGTATCGAGGATCGGCTTGGGCGTCGTCATCGGCGCGTAGACGCGAACCGGAATCCCCGCGGCCGCGGCGTACGCCGTGAGCGCCGCGCCGGCGTTGCCGGCGGTCGGTACGACCAGTCCCGGCACACCGAGCCCGCGGGCGCGGGTGACCGCCGCGCTCATGCCGCGCGCCTTGAACGACGCGGTCGGATTGAGCCCCTCGTCCTTGACCCACAGGCGCGCGACGCCGATCTCGCGAGCGAGCTTCGGAAGCTCGTGGATCGGCGTGAGCCCTTCACCGAGCGAGACCGGCGTCTCGCCCGGCTCGAGCGGCATGACGGGAGCGTAGCGCCACATGTCCCACCGATCGGTGACGGCGGTGCGCGGCGGCATGAGAGAATCGTAACGAACGAGAAACGGCTGTCCGCATTTCGGGCAGACGGTGGCCAACGCGTCGCCGGATGCACGGGCGTCGCAGGCGGAACACTCGAGGTGCCAGGTGCTCACGAGGGATCGGACGAGGGAAAGGGATCGGACGGCCCGGGTTCGGCGCCAGCCGTTGCCGGAGCAGTCGGTGAATTTTTGCGCAACGATTCGAGCACGCGCTCCGCGGTCTTCTGACCGAAGCCGGGCAAGGCGGCGATTGCCTCCGGAGCCGCATCGCGTACTCCCTGCAAACTACCAAAGGCCGCAAGCAGTTGTCGCCGCTTCGCCTCGCCCACGCCGGGAATGCGCAGGAGTTCCGACGTCATCGTACGCATCGAGCGCCGCTTTCGCTGAAAGGTGATCGCGAAGCGATGCGCTTCGTCGCGCGCCTGCTGCAGCACGCGCAACGCCGGCGAGCGTCGTGGGAGCCTGAGCGACTCCGGCCGGCCGAGCACGAAGATCTCTTCCTCGCGCTTGGCCAGGCTGATGATGGGCATGGCGCCGAGGCCGATCGCGTCGAGCGCCGCGTGGGCCGCGTTGAGCTGTCCCTTGCCGCCGTCGATCACGACGAGGTCCGGCAACGGTCGCTCTTCCTCGGCACGGCGGGCGAAGTAGCGGCGGACGACCTCGTGCATCGAGGCGAAATCGTCGATGCCCTCGACGGTCTTGACCTTGAACTTGCGATACTCGGCGCGATACGGCCGGCCGTTCTGGAACCACACGCACGACGCCACCGTGTCCGTGCCCTGGGCATGAGAGATGTCGAAACAGACGAGCGCGCGCGGCACCTTCTGGAGACCCAGTTGTCGCTGGAGCTCATAAATCGGATCGCCCGCCCGCTCCTCGGTCTCGTCGCCGGTGAGACGCAACTCCTCGAGCAGATGCCGCGCGTTCTGCGTCGCGAGGTCGACCAGCTCGCTCCGCGGGCCGCGCTGCGGCACATGGATCTTCGTGCGCTCGAGCGACACCTCGACGAGCTCGCGGTCCTCGGGCTCAAAGGGCACCAACAGCTCCCCCGCGCGATCCTCGAGCGGCAGGTAGCTGCGCACGAGATACGCTTCGAGGATCGCCGGATCCTGCTCCTCCTCGAGGTTCTCGAGGAATTGGTGCTCGCGGGCCAGAAGCTTGCCGCCGCGGATCCGCATCAGCGCCACGATCGCGTCGTCGCCGTCGCGTGCGAAGCCGACGACGTCGCGATCGCCGCCCTCGATCGAGAGCACGACCGTCGGCTCCTCCATCCGCTCGAGGTGATGCAATGCGTCGCGCAGCTCGGCGGCGCGCTCGAATTCGAGCGATTCGGCCGCGAGCTCCATTCGCTGACGGACGCGGCGGGCCACCTCGTGCGTACGTCCCTCGAGGAACACCAGCACCTCGTCGATCATCGCGCGGTATTCGGCCTGCGTCTGGGCGAGAATGCAGGGCGCCTTACACCGCTTGATGTAGTAATCCAGGCACGGCCGTTCGGGCATCTGGCGCGGCATGTCGTAGTTGCACGACCGGACGGTGAAGATTCGCTTCACGACGTTGAGCATCCGGCGCATCGCACCGACGTCGGTGTACGGCCCGAAGTACCGGCTGCCGTCGTCGACCAAGTGCCGCGTGACCCACACGCGCGGAAAGGGCTCGGCGACGGTGACCTTGATGTACGGGTACGACTTGTCGTCGCGCAGCGCGATGTTGTACTTGGGTTTGTACTCCTTGATGAGATTCGCTTCGAGGATGAGGGCGTGCGCCTCGCTTGGCACGACGATCGTGTCGAGCCCGCCCACTTGCTGCATGAGGGCGCGCGTCTTGACGCTCTCCATGTGGTCGCCCACGACATAGCTGCGCACGCGCGAGCGGAGGCGCTTCGCCTTGCCGACGTACAGCACCGTCCCGTCCCGGTCGCGCCACAGATAGACGCCGGCCGACTCGGGAAGATGCGGGATCTTTTCGAGGACGGATTCGGGAACTGCCATGCTCAATAATACCCCGGACGCGCGGGCGATGTCCCTCGAGCGATCGTCGCGCCGAGCGTCAGCGGTAGCGCAGTCGTGCCGTGAGGCGAGCCGCCTCGGGAACCCGGAGGGCCGCCGTCGTCACGAGATAGACGATGCCGTACGTAGCAAGCACGAGCACGCGGGAAATGAACGGCGGCTGGTGTGCCGACAGCGCGCGCATCTCCCAGCCCGCGGCCACTCCGACCGCCGCCGCCGCCCAGAGCGTCGCGACCAGGCGCGCCGGAATGCCGGTGTCTCCGATTCGGCGATTCATGCGTGAGCGCAGGAGGACGAACTCGATCCACCCGGCAATCCCGGCCGACGCGGTGAGGCCCGCGGCGCCCCAATGTGCGTCGATTCCAAGAAGCCTCGGCAACGGCAGCGCGAACAGATAGCCGAGCAGCGTCGTCAGAATCACGCGGACCACGGCGAAGCGAAGCGGCGTCCTCGTGTCGTGCAGCGCGTAGTAGGTCGACGAATACAAGCGGCCCATCGTCGTCGCCAGCAGGCCGACCGCGGACCCGGCGAGAATGCCCCAGGCGTAGTGCGAGTCGGTGGCGCTGAATCGTCCGCGCTGGAACAACAGCGCGGCGATCACGTCGCCGAAGGCGAGGAACGCTGCGGCGGACGGGATGACGAAGAACGCGATGTTGCGGAGTCCCGTGCCCAGTCTGGTGCGGAGGTACGTCGATACCTGGTCGTGATCACCGAGGGCGCGCGACATCTCGGGCAGCTCGGCGGCCGACACGGACATGCCGAACAGACTGACCGGAAGCACGTACACGGCCTGCGCGTAGAAGATGGTCGCGACCATGCCGGTCGGCAGGAAGCTCGCGAGCCAGATGTCGATGTAGCCGCTGATCTGCACGGCGCCGCGACTCACGAACGCCGGACCGAAGTTGCGCGCAACGGATCGGACGTGCGTCGACCGCGTGTCGAGGGCAAAGTGGAGATGTCGCGCCAGGCGAAGCGTCGTCGGCACTTGAATGAGAAATTGCAGCAGCGCGCCCGCGACGGACGCCCAGGCGAGCGTGGACGCGAGATCGAGCGGCTGCTGCGATTTCCCGAACCAGAGCAGCGCGGCGATCATGGCGACGTTCCAGAGCACCGGCGCCGAGTAGGACAGCAGATAGCGGCGGTGGCTGTTGAGGATCCCGAGACACCAGGCGGAGACGACGAAGATGCCTGCGCCCGGAAAGAGGATGCGCGTCAACTGGATCGTCATCCGCTTCTTCTCGGGATCGAACCCCGGCGCGATGAGCGGGATCAGCGCGGGCGTCGCCACGACGCCGACGAGCACGACGACGGCGACGACCAGCATCAGCAGCGCCGCGACGGCCCCGGCAACGCGACCGGCTTCCTCATCCTTTCCCTCGGCGAGCAGCCGTGAGTAAACTGGGATGAAGGAGGCCGACAGCGAACCTTCGCCGAACAGATTCTGCAGGATGTTCGGGATCTTGAAGGCGGCCGTGAAGGCGTCCGCGGCGGCGGCCGTTCCGAGATACCGGGCTTGCAACATCTGGCGGACGAGGCCGAAGACGCGCGAGGCAAAGATGCCCAGTGCGACGAACACCGCGGCGGCGCGGGGCCGGCGGTCAGGCGGCGTCACCGGCGCGGCGCTCGCTCCTCCGCGCGGCACTGCCGTCACACTGGTGCCGGCGTCGCGGCCGATGGCGCGGCGACGGCTGGCGTGCCCGAGAGCAGCGATCGCGCGTGCACGCCCGCCGCGGCGCGCATCTGCTCGACGAGCCCCGGGCCGTAGCGCGCGAGGAACGGAATGAACGCCAGCGCTCGCTCCTGTCGCGTTCCGTGAGGGTACAGCGAGCCGCGCGCGGTCGCCAGCTCGTGCATGACTTCCGTTTCGCGACGCTTGACCGCGGCCAGCATTCGCCGCTCGACGCGCGCGATCCGATGCTCGAGCGTTCGCCGGAGCCCCTCGAGGACATCGGTCGACAACAGGCCGTCGTTCGACGACCCGAGCAACTCGACACCGGCCGCGACGCTCCGGCGAAACTCCGTCAGCGCGCGTGCCGCATCGGGCGACAAGCGGTCGCGCGCCACGCGAAGCTCGACCGCGTGCGGATCGCCGAACGCTTCGACGGACAAACCGAAGCGGGCGAGCGTCCGCTGCACACGGGGCTCGACAATCGTCGTCGACCACCGCGGCACGACGAGCGGCGTGGGAACGCCGAGCGCGTCGGAGACCGCGGTGACCTGCGCGAAGTAGGCAATCTCGCCCGGACCACCGACGTACGCGGCCGTCGGCAGAATGGCGCGCTCGAGCACGGGCCGCAGCAGCACGGTCGACGAGAGGAATTGTTCGGGGGGCAGCTCGCGCAGCGCCGCGGCCTCCTGTAGCGACAGCCGCCGCTTCGTCCCGTCTCGATTGAGAAACGCCAGCGACAGTCCCGGCACTTCCTCGACCTGGGGAGTGAAGCCGGCAGCGGTGATCTCGTCGTTCCGGCGTCGCACCACGCCCGCCAGTGCCTCGCCATTGTTGGCGGCTCGCCGCAATAGCGGCGCGGCCGCACGAGCGACGTCCGGATGGGACGCATCGAGCACCGCGATCTCCAAGGGCTCCAGAATCCGTCGCAGGATCGCGACGTACGCGTCGCCCAGGCTCGCGCCTTGGCGATACTCGCGCAAGGCAGCGTCGAGGTAGGCGCCGTGCGCGCCTGATCCGCAGGCCTCGCGCAGAGACGGGACGTGACGATCGATGGCGTCGTCGATCGGGATGCGCGCCATCGGCGTGCCGGCGGGCGCGCGCCCCTCGAGACGCAGCTCGCGCGCGCCGCCGTCGAGCGCCACCGAAATCACGGCGCCTTCGCGAAAATCCGCGTCGTCGGTGGCCGCCCAGAA
>Ga0157370_10003072_pt1 | contig 19787 bp, 19 predicted proteins | sample C35metaG_FD_113463 | JGI IMG/M metagenome (GOLD analysis project Ga0157370, IMG submission 113463) | Corn rhizosphere microbial communities from Kellogg Biological Station, Michigan, USA - C3-5 metaG | ecosystem: Host-associated > Plants > Roots > Rhizosphere > Soil | place: USA: Michigan...
ATCAGTGGTCCCATAGGAGTTGTCCGGGACGCATCCAGAAGCTGCTTTCAAAGTTTTACGCCTGCAGGACGTTTAGATGAGGGCTGGCTGGACTACCGGCGAATCGTGGTAACCCAGCCAACTGCGTTCCTGCGGGATTAACTGTGCTCGTGACGCTTTGAAAACAGCTTCTAACGGACATCACGCCTAAGAATGGCCCGGCGATTCTACTGGAAAAGCGCAGTAAAGGTAAGACAAACCCCTACAACCTCCGGGGTGACCCCCTCTAGACAAAGGGCTAAGATGCCGGCCTGTTCCTGCCTTTCTGTCACCGTCTGCCTATGTCCAATCACCGCATAAAAACGCCCTGCGTCGGCCTGTGTTCCACCGTGTATGGGGATCTGGTCTGTCGCGGCTGTAAGCGTTTTCACCATGAAGTGGTGAATTGGAACCTGTATACCGATGAAGAAAAACGCGCCGTGTGGTTACGCCTGGAGATTCTTTTGGTTCATGTGATGGCCGCCAAGGTCGACGTGTTTGACGCCGCGCGGTTGCGTCAGCAGCTTGAACAACGGCAGATCCGGTTTGTGCCTGAACAATCGGAATACTGCTGGGCCTACCAACTGATCGCCCGGGGCGCGCGAGTGATAAACCAGTTGGAGGCGTACGGCATGGTGCTGCTGCCAGAGTTTCGCGACTGGTCGCTGCCGGAACTGCGCGACGCCATCGACCGGGAATTCTTCCTTCTGTCCGAAGCCCACTACGACCGTTACATCGCCCCACGATTTCTACGCGAAGGCATCGAAAGCCGCGTGTGAAGGCGTAAAAAAACCGCCGTTCGCAGGCGGTTTCTGGCAGGGCGTCAATAAAGGCACGGTCAACGTTGCGCCACCAACTCCTCCAAGTGCGCGATCACCGTATCCGGTTTAAGTACCAGCACATCGCTCTCCAACTGATCCAGCACCACCTCGGCCGTGTTGCCAATCAACGCGCCGGAAAGCCCGGTGCGGGCCACTGTGCCCATTACCGTAACGACGGCGCCGAGCTTTTTCGCCGTGAATGGAATCATCACATCGGCCGGCCCTTCCATGATGTGCAATTGCTCGTCACCGAAGCCGAATTCCTCTTGGAAGGTTTTGCACCGCTCGCGGTAGCGGGCTTCGATGGTTTCGCTCAGTTGAAACACCGGATCGGCCGAAGCCAGCATCGGCGAGGGGTGAGCATTGATGACGTGCAGGGTGGCTTTGGCCAGCCCGGCAATTTCAAAGGCGTGGTTGATGATGCTGGCATGCAACGCTCTGTGCTCACCGTCGCTATTCCCAACATCGACAGCGGCGAGGATGACCCCCTGTGTCCACGCCCGTTCGGTTTTCACCATCAGTACCGCGCAGGGCGCATACCGCAGCAGCTTCCAGTCTTCCGGCGTGAGAATGGCTTTTTTCAGCGGGCTGTCTGGGCGATGGTCTTTGATGATCAAGCCGCAGCCTTCGGCTTGCTGAACCTGGATAACCGTTTGGTGCAGGTTGTCATGCCAGGTTTGCTGGCTGGAGACGCTGTAACCCTCTTCACGCAAACCGTTGCCTAGAACGTCCAGCAAGCCGGAATGGTCGTGCTTCTTGTCGCATACCAATAGGTGCAGATGCGACTGGGTAACGCCGGCAATCAGCTTCGCGCGTTTCAGCGCGTGGCCTTCGGGATGGTCGGGTTCGATAATCACCAGAATGCTGCGAACGGCTTGCATGATCGTGTCCTCACTGTCTATCGGCATGGGCGTGCGGCGGCACTATAGGTTTAGCTCAGCGTCACGCTGGATGATGCAGATCAACCGTTTCCCACGCGCGTTACAGCGAACACCGCCGTATAATCCGCCGCCTGCCCAATAGCCCAGCCGTGATTTATGCCTGTTCTTCCTGAAATCGACGCCTTCCTGCTTTGCCCCACGCCCGCCAGTTGGGTGGAAGCGGCACTGAACAACCTCGATATCCTGTTGATCGACCACGCCAACAATGAAAAGAAGGCCGCCGGCTCGGCGTTTCAGTTCATGTTCCAGTACAGCAACAAGCTGGACCTGCAGAACAAGATGTCGCGCCTGGCCCGCGAGGAGCTGCGTCATTTCGAGCAGGTGCTGGGCTTGATGAAAAAGCGCGGTATGCCGTGGTTCAACGTCGGCTCGGCGCGCTACGCCGGGGCACTGCGCAAGCTGATTCGAAACCACGAACCCTATCGCCTGACCGACTCGCTGCTGGTGGGCGCCATTGTAGAGGCCCGCTCCTGCGAGCGTTTCGCCGCCCTGGCGCCGCACTTGGACGAGGAGTTAGGCAAGTTCTACAGCAGCTTGCTCAAGTCCGAAGCGCGACATTTTCAGGACTACCTCAAGCTCGCCTACCAGTACGGCGACGAAGCGGACATTCAAGGCAAAATCGTTGAGATCGCAGAGAAAGAACGCGAGCTTATCGAAACTCCCGATCCTGACTTCCGCTTCCACAGCGGCGTTCCTGCTGCCGCTTAAGCGCGCCTTTTCCTCTCCGCTAATCAGAAGCCGCCCGAAAACCATCGGGCGCTTCGATGTTTCCTATCAGGAAATTCCGATAGTGGCCTAAGTATTTTCGTTGACTTTAACTGCCTAGGCAGTAAATTGGGCGCCACTACCTGCCTAGGCAGCTATCGGTGATTCCAATGACCCATTACACCCCCGAAACTTTCGAATACGTGCGAATCGGCATGCTGGTTGGGCGCGCTGCGCTGCTCAAAGACCGCATTCTCGACAGCTACCTCGTGCCCCACGGCGTGACGGCTGCGCAGTTCAAAGTGCTGATGATCATTTTGCAGGGCTACGACACACCGGCCGAGTTGTGCCGCCACTTGTCTCTGGACAGCGGCTCGATGACGCGGATGCTCGACCGCCTTGAGCAGAAAAACCTGATCAGCCGCACCCGCAGCGAAAGCGACCGTCGCCAGGTGCGCTTGTCGTTGACGGATGAAGGCCGTGCCCTCAATGCGCTGCTACCGACCATTGGCGCCGCTGCCATGAACGACTTCACTGCCGCGCTGACGGCTGCCGAACTCGAAACGCTCGAAGGGCTGCTGAAAAAGATGTTGCTGGCAGCAGGCGACTCGATCGTGATTGAACGCCTCGGGGGTGACGCATGAACCGCTCCCTGAAAACCGGGTTCAGCCTGACGTTCGCCGCCCTGCTGTTGGCCGGCTGCGCTAACTATCGCGGCCTTAGCACCGAAGGCGAAAGCCTGGACGCGCAGACCTTGAAAGCGGGGCAGAGTCTGCAAGGCATCACCCTGTCACCGGCGGCCTGGCCGCAGCGCGATTGGTGGACGAGTCTTGGCGACAGCGAACTCGATGCGCTGATCAACGAGGCGCTTCGTGACAGCCCCGACATGCAAATCGCCAGCGCCCGGGCGCATCAGGCTAGTGCCGCCGCAATGGGCGCAGATGCCGCGCGCATGCCTAACGTGAACGCCCAGGCCAGCGTCAGCCGTTCACGCCTGGCTCGCGACCAAGACCCGCTCGGGCAGGGCGGCGCTTACAGCACCTTGCGCAGCGCCCAGCTCGGCTTCGACTACAGCTTTGACCTGTGGGGCGGTGAGCGCGCCGCGTGGGAGTCGGCATTGGGCCAGGCCCGCGCTGCTGAAGTGGATCGCCAGGCCGCGTCGCTGACCCTCGCCGCCAACGTCGCCCGCGCCTACAGCGACTTGGGGCAGGCCTATATCGTTCGTGATCTGGCCCAGGAAGACGTGAAGCGCACGCAAGAAATGCTCGACCTCGGCCAGCGCCGCTTGCAGTCGGGTATCGACAGCGAATACCAGTACCAGCAAACCGAAAGCCTGGCGGCCAGCTCGCAAGAGCAACTGATCGACGCCGAAAAACGCCTACAAAGCGCCCGCGTGGCCATGGCCGTGTTGTTGGGTAAAGGGCCGGATCGGGGTAACGAAATTGCCCGTCCGGCGGTGCTGCAGCCCAGCGCCGTGGCGTTGCCGTCGTCGCTGCCGGCCGAGCTGCTGGGGCGGCGCCCCGACCTGGTCGCCGCGCGCTGGCGGGTTGAAGCGGCGAGCAAAAACATTGAGGCCGGCAAGGCGCAGTTCTACCCCAACCTGAACCTCACCGCGGCCGCTGGAACCCAGTCGTTGCTGGGCGACTCCCTGTTTGGCGCACCGAGTCGGTTCTTCAATATTGCCCCTGCCGTGTCCCTGCCGATTTTTGACGGTGGCCGTCTGCGCGCCGACCTGGACGGCCGCGACGCCGACTACGACCTGGCCGTCGCGCAGTACAACAAAAGCCTGATCGGTGCCCTCAACGATGTCAGCGACACCATCAATCAGCTTCAGGCCATTGCCCGCCAGATCGTCGCCCAGCAGCGCGCCACCGACGTGTCGCAGCAGTCGTACAACACGGCGGTACAGCGCTTCGGCTCGGGCATCGGCAATTACCTCGATGTATTGACCATCGAGCAGCAATTGCTCCAGTCGCAACGCCAGCTCGCCAGTCTGAATGCCGAGCAAATCGATTTGTCGATCCAACTGATGCAGGCCCTCGGCGGCGGTTACCAAGGCGAGCACCTCGCTGCGAGTACCGCCCCTCTGTCTGAACAAACAAGGTAATTGCCATGGCTACTCCTACCGCAACTTCCGAACAAACCAACGCCAATCCAGGCAAACGCAAAGCCCTGCTGTTGGGTTTGCTGGTCGTGGTTCTGGTGGCCTGCGCCGGCACGTGGGCCTGGTATCACTTGTATGGCCGTTTCAGCGTCGACACCGACGATGCCTACGTAAACGGCAACGTGGTCTCCGTTACGCCACTGGCCACTGGCACCGTGATTAGCATCGGTGCTGACGATGGCGACCTGGTGCAACAAGGCCAGGTGCTGGTCAAGTTCGACCCCCACGACGCCGAAGTCGCCCTGCAAAGTGCCGAAGCCAACCTGGCCCGCACCGTGCGCCAAGTGCGCGGTTTGTACAGCAATGTCGATGGCTTGAAAGCCCAGGTAGTGGCGCAAAAGGCAGCGGTGCAAAAGGCGCAGGAAAACTACAACCGCCGCAAAACCCTGGCGGCGAGCGGGGCGATTTCCCAGGAAGAACTGTCCCACGCCCGCGATGACCTGACCGCCGCACAAGGCTCCCTGAGCGATGCCCAGCAGCGCCTGAACACCAGCAGCGCCCTGGTCGACGACACCAGCGTGGCCTCGCACCCTGATGTTCAGGCCGCCGCCGCGCAGTTGCGCCAGGCGTTCCTGGAAAACGGGCGCACCACGCTGATCGCGCCGGTCACCGGTTATGTGGCCAAACGCACCGTGCAGCTGGGCCAGCGCGTGCAGCCGGGCACGGCATTGATGGCCGTGATTCCGCTGGACCAGCTGTGGATCGACGCCAACTTCAAAGAAACCCAATTGGCTGAGATGCGCATCGGCCAGGCCGTGCACATCACCTCCGACCTTTACGGCGACGACATCACCTTCAGCGGCACCATCGACAGCCTCGGCGCCGGCACGGGCAGCGCGTTCGCCTTGCTGCCTGCGCAAAACGCCACCGGTAACTGGATCAAAATCGTGCAGCGCGTGCCGGTTCGTGTGGTGCTCAACCCCGAGCAACTGCGCGAGCATCCGCTGCGTATTGGTTTGTCGACACAAGTGGATGTCGATCTGCATGACCAAAGCGGTCCGGTGTTGGCGCAAAAAGCGCGGCAGCAGCCGGCCTTTGAAACGGACGTGTACCAGCAGCAACTGTCGCAGGCTGACGCGTTGATTCAGCAGCTGATTCAACAGAACAGCGCCGTGGTTAAAACCGCTCAGCGTTAATCGCCAGGCGTAGCGCCCGTCAGGAAAAGCCATGGATACCAAAGCGTCATTCACACCGCCCAGCCTGCTGCTCGCCACCATCGGCTTGTCGCTCGCCACCTTTATGCAGGTGCTCGACACCACCATCGCCAACGTGGCGTTGCCGACCATCTCCGGCAACCTGGGCGTCAGTGCGGAGCAGGGCACCTGGGTGATCACCTCGTTCGCGGTGAGCAACGCCATCGCGCTGCCGCTCACGGGCTGGCTGAGCCGGCGCTTTGGCGAGGTGAAGTTATTTCTGTGGGCCACGCTGCTGTTCGTGCTGGCCTCGTTTCTATGCGGTATTTCCCGCTCGATGCCTGAGCTGGTGGGTTTTCGCGTGCTGCAAGGCATCGTCGCCGGGCCGCTCTACCCAATGGCGCAGACGCTGCTGATCGCCATCTACCCGCCGTCTAAACGCGGCATGGCCATCGCTTTGCTGGCCATGGTCACGGTAGTGGCGCCAATTGCCGGGCCGATTCTGGGCGGCACCATTACCGACAGCTACAGCTGGCCGTGGATTTTCTTTATCAACGTGCCGATTGGTCTGTTCGCCGCGTTCGTGGTGCGTCAGCAACTGGCAGCGCGGCCGGTGGTTACCAGCCGCCAGCCCATGGACTATGTGGGCTTGATGGCGTTGATCGTGGGTGTCGGCGCCCTGCAAATCGTGCTCGACAAAGGCAACGACGCCGACTGGTTTGAATCGACTTTCATTATTGTCGGCACCGCGATTTCCGTGGTGGCGCTGGCCTTCTTTGTCATCTGGGAGATGACCGACGCCCATCCGGTGGTCAACCTGCGCTTGTTCGCCTACCGCAATTTTCGCTACGGCACGCTGGTATTGGTGCTCGGCTATGCCGCGTTCTTCGGCATCAACCTGATCTTGCCGCAGTGGTTGCAAACCCGGCTCGGCTACACCGCCACCTGGGCTGGCTTTGCCGCCGCGCCACTGGGAATACTGCCCGTGCTGCTGTCACCGTTCATAGGCAAGTACGGGCCGCGATTCGACATGCGCTTGCTGGCCGGTCTGGCATTTCTGGCCATGGGCTTGAGCTGCTTTATGCGTGCCGGCTTCAACACCGAGGTGGACTTCCAGCACATCGCTCTGGTGCAGCTGTTCATGGGCATAGGCGTTGCGCTGTTCTTTATGCCGACGTTGACGATTTTGCTGTCGGACTTGCCGCCGAATCAGATCGCCGACGGCTCGGGCTTGGCCACCTTTCTGCGCACGCTGGGCGGCAGCTTCGCGGCATCGCTCACCACGTGGATCTGGATCCGCCGCGCCGACCAGCACCATGCCTACATGACCGAAAGCATCAGCGTGTACGACCCCGCCACGCGTGAGGCCTTGCACAACCTCGGCGGCGCCGGTGCCCAGAGTTATGCGCAACTGGATCAGATGGTCACAAGCCAGGCGTACATGCTCTCGACCATCGACTACTTCACCTTGCTGGGCTGGATGTTCATGGGCCTGATTGTGATTGTCTGGCTGGCCAAGCCGCCGTTCACCGCTAAAGCCGGGCCAGAGGCCAGCGCCGGGCATTAACGGTATGTAGCGTGTAGGAGCGAGCTTGCTCGCGAAGCTGTTGATCTCAAGAGCTTCGCGAGCAAGCTCGCTCCTATGAGCGGTGGAAACGCTTCCGCTTGCCGCTGTCATCATTCATACATCAAAAATTAATTCCTCCGTCACGGAACTCGGGCAGTTTGCAAGCCTGCGTTTACCTCAGAGGAGTTGCCATGTTGTTTATCCAGTCGCGTTACATCAAACCCGTCGCCATTGCCTTGCTGGCCGCTGCCGTCAGCGCCTGCGCGAGCACCGCGCAGACGCCTGCCAAGCCTGCCGGCAAAGCGCCGGACGTAGCGCTGAACAACACCGATTGGTATCAGGTGCGTACCCAGAGCGAAGTCTATGTATTCGACGACTACGCGGTGTTCAGCCAGTTTTTGCAAACCGGCCAGGCCCCCGTGCTCAAGCCGTTGGAGAAGAAAGACAACTTCGGCCGCTCGGTCATTCTTGGCCTGAAAGCTGAAGACCAGAACCTGGCGCTCAAAGACGTCGCCGCTGCGCGTTTTCTCGACGTAAGCCTGGTGCCTGGCAACCCGTTCTACGGTGAAATTCGCAAGGACGGCATCATTTACGTGTTCGCCCGTTACGGCGACATGATGGACATGTACAAAACCGGCGAGCCAACCTTCAGCTACACCGAAATCGGTGGCGGCCCTAAAGGCGAGCGCGTGGTGTACGGCCTGATGAAGGAAGAAAGAAAGCCTGAGAAACAAATCGCTTTGTTCCACCAGAAATACCCGAAGTAAGCGACGCGTTTAGCCACTAGGCGGCGTAAACAAAAACGGCAGCCCGAGGGCTGCCGTTTTTTATGGGCGCGGTAATTAACCGGCGACCAACACCCGAATGGCTTCCAGGCGCAGGGCCGCTTTGTCGAGCATGGCCAACCCTTGCTCGCACTGGCTGCGCAAGGTTTCCAGCTCGCTGTCGCGCACGTTGGGGTTCACTGCTTTCAGGGCGGTGAGGCGCGCCAGTTCTTCCTGGGTGTCGGCGGCCAGACGGCGTTTGGCTTCTTCAACGCGCTCAACGTGGCGGGGGCTGATTTTGCCTTCGGCCGAGTTGAGTTGCTGATTGAGGCTGTCGCGTTGCGCCTGCACAAACTTGTTGGCGCTGGCTCGCGGTACGGCTTCGAGTTGGTCGTTGAGTTTTTCAAACGAGACCTTGGCGGCCAGGTCGTTGCCGCTGGCATCGAGCAGGCAGCGCAGGGCGGCCGGCGGCAAATAGCGCCCAAGTTGCAACACGCGCGGCGCCACCACCTCGCTCACATAGAGCAATTCCAACAACACGGTGCCGGGCTTGAGCGCTTTGTTTTTGATCAGCGCGACGGCGGTGTTGCCCATCGAGCCGCTGCGCACCAGATCCATACCGCCTTGCACCATCGGGTGTTCCCAGGTGAGGAACTGCATGTCTTCGCGGGACAACGCCTGGTTGCGGTCGTAGGTGATGGTCACGCCTTCGTCGTCGCCCAGGGGGAAGCTGGCGTCGAGCATTTTCTCGCTCGGGCGCAGTACCAAGGCGTTCTCGGAGTGGTCTTCGCTCTCGATGCCAAAGGCGTCGAACAGCTCTTCCATATAAATGGGCAGGGCGAATTCATCGTCTTGCTCGTGAATCGCTTCAACCAATGCCTGGCCTTCGCCGGAGCCGCTGGAGTTGAGTTCCAGCAGGCGGTCACGGCCGCTGTGCAGCTCGCTTTCAAGGCGAATGCGCTCGGCTTTCGCTTCGTCGACCAACACCTGCCAGTCGCCGTCGTCAGCGTTTTCCAGCATCGGCAGCAGGCGCGGCCCGAACTGATGTTGCAGGGCGTTGCCGGTGGGGCAGGTGGCCTGGAAGGCGTTCAGCGCCTGGTGGTACCACTGGAACAGACGCTCTTGAGGCGTGTTTTCCAGATACGGCACGTGCAGTTGAATGGTGTGTTTCTGGCCGATGCGGTCGAGGCGGCCGATGCGCTGCTCGAGCAGGTCTGGGTGGGCCGGCAGGTCGAACAGTACCAAGTGGTGGGAGAACTGGAAGTTGCGGCCTTCACTGCCGATTTCCGAACAGATCAGCACCTGAGCGCCGAATTCTTCATCGGCGAAATAAGCCGCTGCCCGGTCGCGTTCCAGAATATTCATACCTTCATGGAACACGGTTGCCGGAATACCCGAGCGTACGCGCAGGGCGTCTTCGAGGTCCATGGCGGTTTCGGCGTGGGCGCAAATCACCAGCACCTTCACGCGCTTGAGCATTTTCAAGGTGTCGATCAGCCAATCGACGCGCGGGTCAAATTTCCACCAGCGCTCTTCTTCGCTCGCCTCAGGCTGGGCCTGGAAGCTGACTTCCGGATACAGGTCGGCGTGCTCGCCCACCGGCAGCTCCAGGTACAGATCCGGGCACGGCAGCGGGTACGGGTGCAGTTCGCGCTCCGGGAAACCTTGCACGGCAGCGCGGGTGTTGCGAAACAGCAAGCGGCCGGTGCCATGGCGGTCGAGCAGTTCACGCACCAGGCGGGCCGACGCTTCGATATCGCCGTCAGTGACAGCGGCGAGCAACGCTTCGCCTTCGGCACCAAGGAAGTCGCGGATGGTTTTGTGCGCAGCGGGCGACAGGCGGCCCTGGTCGAGCAACTCCTGCACCGCTTCGGCAATCGGCTTGTAGTTGGCGCTTTCGGCGCGGAAGGCTTCCAGGTCGTGGAAGCGCGCCGGGTCGAGCAGGCGCAGGCGCGCGAAGTGGCTGTCCTGGCCGAGCTGCTCGGGGGTGGCAGTGAGCAGCAAGACGCCGGGAATCACCTCGGCCAACTGCTCAACGAGCCGGTACTGCGGGCTCGCTTGTTCCGGGTGCCAGACCAGGTGGTGCGCCTCGTCGACCACGAGCAAATCCCAGCCGGCAGCGAACAGCGCGTCTTGCGCTTTGTCGTCGTCGCACAGCCATTCCAGGGCGACCAGCGCCAACTGGCAATCTTCGAACGGGTTGCTGGCGTCGCTTTCAATAAAGCGCTCGGCGTCGAACAGCGCGACGTCGAGGTTGAAACGCCGGCGCATTTCCACCAGCCACTGATGCTGGAGGTTTTCCGGCACCAGAATCAGTACGCGGTTAGCGCGGCCAGACAGCAGCTGGCGGTGAATAACCAGACCGGCTTCGATGGTTTTACCCAGGCCCACTTCGTCGGCCAGCAATACGCGCGGGGCAATGCGGTCGGCCACTTCACGGGCAATATGCAACTGATGCGCGATAGGTTGTGCGCGCACGCCACCCAGGCCCCACAGCGAAGATTGCAGCTGGCGGCTGGTGTGTTCCAGGGTGTGGTAGCGCAGGGCGAACCAGGCGAGCGGGTCGATCTGGCCGGCGAACAGGCGGTCGCTGGCCAAACGGAACTGGATGAAGTTCGAGAGCTGCGTTTCCGGCAGCGTGACCGACTGACTCTGCGCATTGAGGCCGTGATAGACCAGCAGGCCGTCGACGTCGTCGACTTCCTGCACCGTCAGCTTCCAGCCTTCGAAATGGGTGATTTCATCGCCGGGCGAAAAGCGTACGCGGGTCAGCGGCGCGTTGCGGGTGGCGTATTGGCGGGTCTCACCAGTGGCCGGGTAGAGCATGGTGAGCATGCGGCCGTCCTGCATCAGGACCGTGCCCAAGCCCAACTCCGCTTCGCTGTCACTAATCCAGCGTTGCCCCGGTTCATACTGCTGCGCCATGCCTGTCTCCCGCGGTGAAAAAGCCGGCTATGGTAACGGAACCCGGCGGCTCTGGCCAAAGGCGATCAACATCAACTGCTTACTGGCGCTTTGAACATCGCGCGCGGTAAAGCGTCAAAAAGAGCATAAAGGCATATCTATATGCTAAAAGTGTAGCGATACGCCGCTAAAGTCGTCGATTTGATGGCCGAAAGCCTTGGTAAAGGCCCGCATTTTTTCGGTGCCGAACCTGTCGGTCTTCAGAGGATAGCTAAACAATGCTTCCCCCGATTCCCCATAGCCTCGCTCCGGTTACCACCCAGCAGGATCCGGTCAAGCCGGTTCCGGTGGTGCCTGCGGTAGCGCCCACCGAAAGCAGCGCCGAAGAAAGTCCGGTCGCGCTCGATAAGCGTCATCCGCAAGACGCTGAGGAGTTGCTGTGGGAAGAGCAGCGCCGGCGTCGTCAGCGTCGCGGCTACAGTGCCGCCGAGCTGGCCGAAGGCGAGGTGGCCGAGGAAGACCAGGACCTGATCGAGCAGTTGCCGCGTCAGGGTCTGTGGGTGGATGTTGAAGTGTAGGGCGCGCCCGCTGCGCTCGTTCATCAACTGTTGCAGGACTGGTTTTGGATCTTTTCGATACTGCGCCGATTGCCCTTCCCAACGCCGATTTGCGTTACACGCCCGAGTGGATCGATACGCCCACCGCTGATCGCTGGCTCACCGAGTTGCTGGCGCAAACGCCGTGGGAACAGCCGAGCGTGTTTATTCACGGCCAGCATTTTCCCGTGCCGCGCCTGTTGGCTTGGTATGGCGACAGCGATGCCCGTTACCGTTATTCCGGCATGACCCACGAGCCACTGCCCTGGACGCGCTTGCTGGCCGACATTCGCCAGCGCATAGAAGCCGAAGTGGGCGAGCGTTTTAATGGGCTGCTTATCAACCATTACCGCGACGGCCAGGATTCGATGGGCTGGCACAGCGACAACGAAGCGGTGCTAGGGGTCAATCCCACCGTGGTGTCGCTGAACCTGGGCGGCTCGCGACGCTTTGACCTGCGCCGCGTCGGCAGCAGCCGCATCGAGCATTCCCTAACGCTTGAGCACGGTTCGCTACTGGTCATGGCCGGGCAGACGCAGCATTATTGGCAGCATCAGGTCGCCAAAACGCGCAAACCCTGCGCGCCGCGGCTTAACCTCACTTTTCGCCATATTCGGTCCCAGCCATGAGCACTGACAGCAAGCTGATCGACTTCACCGCCGAGCGCGACAAACGCATCCACGACCTCAACGACAAGCGCTTGAACGAAGTGCGCCAGGCGTTCGAACAGGCGCTGCCGCTGACCCAGGCGAAAAAGAAAAAACCCAAGAACAAACCAAAAAAGCCCTGATTGTCGCCCCTGCGTTGCAGTCGTCTGACAGCAACCACCGATTTTTCCCAACACGCCACGTTATTCGCCGTTGACCCAGATCAAGTTCGCCTCCGAATCGGCTGCATATCCTGTGTCCATTCTTTGCAGAACCTATGTTCAAACGAACATACCTGGAGGCTTCCATGTTTTTCGACGTAGCAGTATTCGCAGGTCTGGCCACAGTGGCGCTGATGTTCGCGTTTTTTGGTGGGATTGGTTGGTTCATCCGCAGTGACATCCGCAAGCACAAAGCACAGCAGTAAGCGGTCACTACGGTTTCACGGGCACGCAAGGCAATTTGGGCAACTTAGGTTGCCCTTTTTTTTGCCTGCGATTTGGCCGCCCTGAAAACCCGCTCGCACCATTCCCGTTTTCTACCAGTCCCAGCTATGTTGAACCGTATCTCTTAAAAGGTTTCGCCTAGTGCGCGCTCAATTGCAGGCGTTTATTGCGCCTGAAATCCCTGCGGTTAAATTTGCGATCAAAACGCTTCTGGGCGCCGGCCTGGCGTTGTGGTGCGCGATGCGTTTTGGTTTGGAGCAGCCGCAATGGGCGCTGATGACGGCGGTGATCGTCGCGCAGCCGTTGTCGGGCATGGTGGTTCAGAAAGGATTGGCGCGGTTGTGCGGCACGTTGGTGGGCACGGTGATGTCGGTGGTGGTGATGGCGCTTTTCGCGCAGACGCCCTGGCTGTTCCTGCTGGTGCTGGCGACTTGGCTGGGCATCTGCACGGCAGCGTCGACCTTGCTGCGCAGCGCGTGGGCGTATGCATTTGTGCTGGCCGGCTACACCGTGGTGATCATCGCCTTGCCCGCCATTGGCAACCCGCTGAATGTGTTCGACCAAGCCGTAGCGCGCTGCACGGAAATTTCGCTCGGCATTGTCTGCGCCACCGTAGTAAGCGCGCTGCTGTGGCCGCAGCGAGTCGAGCAGTTGTTGGCCAAGCAGGCGCGCGATGCCTGGCTCGCGGGGTTGCAGGCGTCAGGCGCGGCGCTCAATGGCGAGCGTCAGGAGCGGCAAGGGTTGCTGAGCGCGCTGGGTCGCATCGTTGCGGTAGACGCTCAGCGCGAGCACGCCTGGTTCGAGGGCAGTCGCGGGCGTCAACGGGCAGTGGCCTTGCGTGTGCTCAGCCGTGACTTACTCACCCAACTGCGCCTTGCACGCGGCGTGGCGCGGCAATGGCGGCAGCTGTCGCCAGCAGAAACCGAGCAGCTACGGCCGCTGTTGGATGAAGTGCAAGCGGCGCTGGCCGATCCGCAAATACCGCAATTGCTTGAATTGCGCGAACGGCTGATTGCCGCCGCCGATGACGCCTCGCTGTCCACCGTTCAGCAATATTCCGTCGGCCGCCTGGCCTTGCTGGTGCGCCAAGTGCTGGCCGCGCATCAGGCGCTGGAAGCGGTTGAGCAGGGCGTAGCGCCGGATGATGCGCCGCGCGCCCTGTCCTGGCACCGCGACATTCAAATGGCGTCGTTGTATGGCTTTCGCAGCGGCGTGGCCTTTTTGCTCATCGCGGCGTTCTGGCTGGCCACTGGCTGGACCTCTGCCGCCGGTGGTCTGACCATGACCGCCGTGCTTTGCAGCCTGTTCGCCAACCGCGAAAACGCCACCCAAATCGGCCTCGGCTTTCTGCGCGGCGTGATCTATTCGTTGCCCGTGGCCTTTGTTGTCGGCCAACTGCTGCTGCCGGAATTAAGCGGTTTCCCACTGCTGTGCCTGGCCATGGGCGTGCCGCTGTTCTTCGCCTTGCTGGGCATGACCAAACCGGCCATCGCCGGCACCTGCACCTCGTTTGCGCTGCAATTCATCGTGCTGTGCGGGCCGCAGAATCTGATGCGTTTTGACGTGTCGTCATTCCTCAATCAGGGCGTGGCTATCGTGCTGGGCGTGGGTTTTGCCGTGCAGATTTTCCGCGTGATCGACCTGCGCAATCCAGCCTCTCATGCGCAGCGGCTGCTGCGCGCCATGCTGGTAGACCTCAGCCGTCTACCGCAGCGCACGCTCGCCGGGGCCGAGAACTGGTTTGGCGGGCGCATGGCTGATCGTCTGCTGCAATTGGCGCGGCATTACCCAGTGTTGCCGGCGCAATCTCGCAGCCGTTGGGATGACGGCATCAGCGGGCTGGATTTAGGCGACGAATTGCTGCATTTGCGCCGCTGCCTGGAAGTGGCCGCCGCGCCGGAACTGCGCGAGGCCGAGCGCCGATTTATGCGCGCCCTGGAGCCGGTTCTGCTTGAGGGGCCGCAAACCCATTCGGTGACGGTGTTGGACGAACCGGCCGCCGAGCTGCAAGCAGCGCTGCGCGCGTCGGGCGCCAGCATCGACCGGCGCCTGGCGCAGGCGGCGTTATTGCAACTGCAATACAGCTGGCGCGTGTGGTGCGAACAGTCGGAACTCAACCCGTATACGCCGCCACAGGAGAGTGAACATGGGCTTGCGTGAGTGGGCGCTGGGCGGCGTATTGCTCAGCCCGTTTCTGTTGTATGCGCTGTTGGCGCTGTTGTGCACCGGGCTATTGCGCTTTGGCTTGCAGCGCATTGGCGCGGCGCGTTGGATTTGGCATGAGGCGTTGTTCGACACCGCCTTGTTTGTATGCGTACTGGCGGCCGTGGTTGCCGTAACCGGGCGCTGGTGAAGAGGAGGGCGGTATGCGTTCAACCCTGCGGGTGGTGATTACCCTGTGTCTGGTGGTAGTGGCGGTGTTCGCCGGCTACGACCTGTGGCGTTATTACATGCTCTCGCCCTGGACTCGCGATGCACGCGTGCGTGCAGACGTTGTGGTAATCGCCCCGGATGTGTCTGGTTGGGTAGTCGACCTCAAGGTCCACGACAACCAGTCGGTTAAAGCCGGCGACGTGTTGCTCAGCCTCGACCGTCAGCGCTACCAGGCGGCGCTGGATAAAGCGCAAGCCGTGGCCAACACCCGGCAACATCAATTGCGATTGCGCGAACATGAGGCCTCGCGTCGTGCTCAGCTTGGCCCACAAGCCATCAGCGCCGAGCTCAAAGAAAACGCCCTGATCACCGCCGACATTGCCCGGGGCTCGTACCGCGAAGCGCTGGCGGATGTGGCCGTCGCTGAGCTCAACCTGGCGCGCAGCGAATTGCGCGCACCGCGCACTGGGCAAATCACCAATTTGCGTCTGGCCCAAGGTAACTACGTTACCGCCGGGCAGCCAATGATGGCGCTGGTCGATGAGCAGTCGTTTTACGTTCAGGCCTACTTCGAAGAAACCAAGCTGCCGCGCATTCGCGTCGGCGCACCGGTGAAGGTGTGGTTGATGAGCGAGGGTCAGGCGCTGACCGGCCAGATTGAAAGCATCAGCCGCGGCATCACCGACCGCAACGCCATTCCCGATCAGCAACTGCTGGCCAATGTGGAGCCCACGTTCAACTGGGTGCGGCTGGCGCAGCGGATTCCCGTGCGCATCAAACTCGACCCGCTGCCCGCTGATGTTCAGCTGAGCGCCGGGATGACGGCGAGTGTGCGGGTGAGTGAGGAAGGGGAGGCGAGCGAGAAGCCTTAAAACGTGTGCCGGATTCGAGATTCTGGATCCCCGCCTGCGCGGGGATGACGGTGAAATTTGCGAAAAACCCCGTCGTCCCCGCGCAGGCGGGGACCCAGAATCTCGCAGGAAACGCTTAACCGATCTGAATCGTCGGCAATTCGGTCAATGTCACGGTCTGCTGCGAACGCGGCGCAAGAATCTCGGCCTCGCCGTCCACTACCAATTCATCACGCTGGTTGAACACACGAGTCGCCACGCGCACGCGGAATTTCGGCAGCTTTTCGAGAATTTCCAGGCGCACGGTCAGGGTGTCGCCTAGCTTCACCGGCAAGGTGAAGCGCATGGTCTGGCCCAGGTAGATAGTGCCCGGTCCAGGCAACTCGCACGCTACCGCCGCGCTGATCAGCGCACCGCTGAACATGCCATGGGCGATGCGCTCTTTGAACAGGGTGCCGGCTGCGTATTCAGCGTCCAGGTGCACCGGGTTGTGGTCGCCAGACACGGCGGCGAACAGTTGGATATCGCGCTCTTCGACCGTCTTGCTGTAGCTGGCGGTCTGGCCGACTTCGAGGGCTTCGTACGGGGTGTTGCTCATCTGGCTCATGCAGGCTCCTGGCTTTCGGGTTGGCTGCGGCGGCTATGGGTCAGAGTTTGATCCAGCCAACCGAGCAGGTCGGTTGTCACCTCGTCGCGGTTGGTCTCGTTGAGCAACTCGTGGCGGGCGTCCGGGTAAATTTTCAACAGCGTGTTCTTGTGGCCGGCTTCGCGCAGGGCGGCGGTCAGATGTTCCAGGCGCTTGCCTTCACTGACCGGGTCGCGGCTGCCGCCAATTACCAGCAAGGGCAGGTCGGCGTCTATTTGCTTGAGCTGCGTCACCGGGGTGATCTGCTGCAAGCCTTCGAGCAGGTCGATCCAGAGTTGGTTGGTGCAACGAAAGCCGCACAGTGGATCGTTGATGTATTTGTCCACTTCCAACGGGTCGCGGCTCAGCCAATCGAATGAGGTGCGGTTGGGTTTGAACGCCTTGTTGAACGAGCCGAACGACAGGAAATCCAGCAGCGCGCTGCGCCCCGTCGCGCCTTGGCGCCAGCGCTCGAAGCGGGCGATGGTCGCCGCCGCTTTGTAAAGGCCCACCGGCTGATAGTTCGAACCCGACAATACCGCGCCTTGCAGGCTGCAGCTGTGGTGCATGAGGTAGGCCTGGCCGATGTAACTGCCCATGCTGTGACCGAGCAGGAAAATCGGCACGTTGGGGTGCTGTTGGCGAATGTGGTGGTTGAGGTTGGCCAGGTCGTTGACCACGCGTTGCCAGCCGTTGCTTTCCGCGTACATGCCCAACACGCCCCGCTGGGCCGTGCGGCCGTGGCCGCGTTGGTCGTGGGCATACAACTCGTAGCCGGCGGCTACCAATGCTTCACCCAACCTTGCATAGCGTCCGCCATGCTCGGCCATGCCGTGCGACACCATCACCACCGCTTTGGGCGTTTGGTCGGCGTACCAACGGTTGACGAATAGCGGGGCGGCATCGCTGGCCGTAAGCCAGAAGTCGTCGTGAAGCATGGCAGTCCTCGTTCCTTGTCTGCATCCCTGGTCTGACCCTGACGGGCGTCCGGCCGGCGGTGACAAACGCGCTACATACGGTTACCGGGCGGTGGGGCATTGTAGAGCCAGCGTCAGGGCTTGTCCCAGCCCGGCGTCGTTTAGTCCGTCAGCACGAGTTGAGCAAGATTCACGTAATAAATGACGCTACCTCTGGTATTTGCGCTGTATGCCAGAACTGCTAAGTTCCCGTCAGCCCCGAATGCGCGGGCCAGACACTCTCAGGTAACGAGGATAAAAATAATGCAACCTGATTTCTGGAGCGACAAACGCCCGGCCGGCGTACCGAACGAGATTGACCTCGGCGCCTACAAGTCGGTCATCGAGGTGTTTGAGCGCTCCTGTAAGAAATACGCCGACCGGCCGGCGTTCTCCAACATGGGTGTAACGCTGACTTACGCTGAGCTGGATCGCTTGTCCGCCGCGTTCGCCGGCTACCTGCAAAAGCACACCGACCTCAAGCCTGGCGATCGCATCGCCGTGCAATTGCCCAACGTGCTGCATTACCCGATCGCCGTGTTTGGTGCCATGCGCGCCGGCCTCGTGGTGGTTAACACCAACCCGCTGTACACCGCGCGGGAAATGCGCCACCAGTTCAAAGACGCCGGCGTGCGCGCCCTGGTGTTCCTGAACATGTTCGGCAAGCTGGTGCAGGAAGTGCTGCCCGACACCGAAATCGAATACCTGATCGAAGCCAAGATGGGCGACCTGCAACCGGCCCTCAAAGGCTGGCTGGTCAACGCCGTGGTCAAGAGCGTCAAGAAGCTGGTGCCTGACTACAACTTGCCGCAAGCCGTCGGTTTCAAAGAGGTGCTCAAGCAAGGCCGTGGCCAGCCGCTGAAACCGGTGAAGGTCGGTCTCGAAGACATCGCCGTGTTGCAATACACCGGCGGCACCACCGGTGTGGCCAAGGGGGCGATGCTTACCCACGGCAACCTGGTCGCCAACATGCAGCAAGTTGACGCCTGCCTGGCCCAGCATGGGCCGGATGGTCGTCCGCTGATGCAGCCAGGGCAGGAAGTGATGATCGCGCCGCTGCCGCTGTACCACATCTATGCCTTCACCGCGAACTGCATGTCGATGATGGTTAACGGCAACCACAACGTGCTGATCAGCAACCCGCGCGACATCGGTGCCTTTATTAAGGAACTGCAAAAGTGGCGCTTTTCGGCGCTGCTGGGGCTAAACACGTTGTTCGTCGCGCTGATGGATCACCCGGAATTCAAGAACGTCGACTTCTCCAATCTCAAAGTCACCAATTCCGGTGGTACCGCGCTGGTCAAAGCGACTGCCGAGCGCTGGCACGCCGTTACCGGTTGCACCGTGGTGGAAGGCTACGGTCTGACCGAAACCTCGCCGGTCGCCAGCACCAACCCCTACGGCGAAAAAGCGCGCCTGGGCACGGTCGGCATTCCGGTGCCAGGCACGGCGTTCAAAGTGGTGGATGACAACGGCGAAGAAGTGCCGTTGGGCGAACGTGGTGAGCTGTGCATCAAAGGCCCGCAAGTGATGAAAGGCTACTGGCAGCGCCCGGAAGCCACCGCCGAAGTGCTCGATGCCGAAGGCTGGTTGAAAACCGGCGACATCGCGGTCATCGACCCGGACGGCTTCACCCGCATCGTCGACCGCAAGAAGGACCTGATCATCGTCTCGGGCTTCAACGTTTACCCCAACGAGATCGAAGACGTGGTCATGGCTCATCCGAAAGTGCAGAGCTGCGCGGCCATTGGCGTACCGGACGAGAAGTCGGGCGAGGCGGTGAAGTTGTTTGTGGTGGCGCGTGAGGGCGGCTTGACCGCCGAAGAACTCAAGGCCTACTGCAAAGAGAACTTCACCGGCTACAAGATTCCCAAGCACATCGTGTTCAGAGAATCGCTGCCGATGACGCCGGTCGGCAAAATTCTGCGCCGCGAGCTGCGCGATATCGCCTGAAAACCTGAGCGTAAAGCCGCTAGTCGGCTTTAACCGGTTTTGTTTTAAACGTGACCGAAAGCCTGGCTTTCGGTCATTTTTTTGACCGGTGAGGCCATGTTTGGTGCTGTTCCCCTTCCTTTAAAGCTGCTAATCTCGGCGCGCTTTTTGGCCTGCCAGCACGGCTAAAACGTACGAAAATCACAAAAACATCCGTCATCGCGCGGTGAAGATTAGCTGTTGCTTAGGAGTGGGCTTCCATGATCGAAAATTTCTGGAAGGATAAGTACCCTGTTGGGGTTGCTGCCGAAATCAACCCCGATCAGTACCCGAATATTCAAACG
>Ga0157370_10003078_pt1 | contig 19762 bp, 9 predicted proteins | sample C35metaG_FD_113463 | JGI IMG/M metagenome (GOLD analysis project Ga0157370, IMG submission 113463) | Corn rhizosphere microbial communities from Kellogg Biological Station, Michigan, USA - C3-5 metaG | ecosystem: Host-associated > Plants > Roots > Rhizosphere > Soil | place: USA: Michigan...
CAAGTCGCTGAAGCCGTGTGAACCCGCAGGCAGCACGCCGTTCTCTTCCAAGGCAGACCGGAGCTCCGCTGCGTCGTTCCGGAAGAGCGACCGCTCGAAGGTCAGCCCGCGGGCGATGGCGAAGGGAGATTGGCCCATGACCGAGGAGACGCCTTCGCTGTGCGCCACTTCGGCCATCGGGATGCCGTGTACGGCCGAAATGGTGTTGGCCTCACACGCTGGGTTGCGGGCCCACTGTTCGAAACGACGGCGTGTGTCCCGTTTTTCGTCCATTGACGGCAAGAAGGTCGAGTGCTCGGAGTCCACTGGGCGAGTGAAGGCGGATACCGAGCGAGCATTCGCCTCATCCGGAGCGCGAGCAAATATGGGTGTGCTGTGATTCAGTCGACCAATGTAGGGGCACCATCTGACAGGTATCGGACGGTAACGTAAGACCGACGAGCAGGGGGAGGGGAGCGTTACGGGGGGGGCCGGGCGCAGGGCCATACGCGGCTAACCTCAAGACGTTTTGCTTAATGACCTGGACGCGATACGTGCTTCGCTGTGTGCCTCGTCGCCGGCGGGGGCGGAGCGGGTAGTCACTCATCTGGCCTTTCACGTCGCGCGATGCGCCGGCAGCTGGAGCTGACGACCTCGGCGCGGAGTTAGCGGAGGAGCGCCTGATGCACCGCGGGCCGGTCCGGAGGGGGATCCGCCACCCAAGGCGGTAGCGTGCGCCGGGTCACGGCGAGGGCATGCGTGAAGTTGAGTGTATCGGGACCTCGCGCCCTGAGGAGGGCGCCCAAGGTTGCCTCATACAAGAGCGCGCGAGTCGCGAAATGCGCCAGCAGCAGCACCCCGGGCTTCCTGCCGGACCAGCTCCGGCGTCTTGCTCTGGAGCACGCAGCGGGCACCCCGAAGATGCGTTTTGACCTCATCGAAGGCGGATTGAATCTCCCAGCGCTCGTGATAGAGCGCGGCCAGCTCCCGGGCCGAGGCGCGCGCGGGCTCCACGATCGTCGTCACGAGACGATACCGGGCCTCGGCCCCAGTAACGTCGAGGAGCGTGTCGGGGACCAACCGCACCGGGATCGGCCGCCGGTTGCGGCTGCGGCAGTGACGGTTCCAGACCGGCGCGCTCAGGCACGATCCATCCGCGTAGCGCTCCAGCACCGGCAAGCGCAGCGACGCCATGGCGCGCCAGAGGAGCGCGGCCACGTGGCCGCAGCCTGCTGAACGAGATCCAAGCCCAGGAAGCCCCGGTCCGCCAGACAGAGCATATCGCCTGTGAGCAGCGGCACCACAGGGGCCGCCAGCCGCACCTCGGCTGTTCGATAGGCCCCGCGATCTGGACGACCCAGAGCACATGCGTGCCCGTCTCCAGGACGCCCACGAGCCGGTGTTGCGGGAAGGCGCCGGCGGCGTTCACCCGGCGCGCGCCGTGCGCTTCGGGAAACGCGGCTTGATTTACACAGTCACGGTTCACCCTGCGCGCGCATAGCACCCAAAGGCGCGCCGGTTGCCGGTCGTATCGCCCACTTAGAGCGTCTTGCCATCCAGGCTCATCACGCACCAACCACGGTACCACGACGCCCCGGGGCGTTCTCGCTGCGGCCACCGGCTCCCCGACGCGGCGACTGAGGCGCTCCAGCGGCTCCGGCCGAAGCCACGTCCGTGCGTACGAAATCCCCGATATACCCACGACCTATTCAGGTGGGGCTGGATTGACGGAAATCCTGTGATTGCGGACGGCTGGCAAAGACTTAACTGGGAAGGGTGCTCGGTTCACAGGTGCCCTTGATGCATGTCTCCAGTCCCAAACAACAAAACTTTGGGAAAACCTGCGATTTGGAGCGCTTCATTGCGACGTACATGCCGGAGGGTCACATGCGACACTCCACGACCCTAACGCCAGACAAGGGAGGTGATTCACATGCACAAAGCAGACGCGAAGGTTGTCGTCACTCTGGTGTGCGCTTGCGTTATTGCTCTCAACAACGAGCCGACTTTACTGCCGATCTTGCTTGTTACGTTGGTTCTGTACCGCAGAGCTGTTACTGCGTAGTGCACATCGGCAGAGGCACCCTACTTCGGTCGGGTGCCTCTGTCACACCTATCAAGGTCTGGCGCTGGACACCGCATTCCCGACGCTGACTCGCGCCCGCACTCTTCCCCGCGCATTCGCGTGGATTCTCACGGAAGGGGACCCGAACGCGATCGATGCGTCTTTGGCCGATATGGGATGGAGCGAATTTGGGGTTTTCGCCGCCGGTCTCCGCCGCGATCACCACGTGGTCGCCGCCGCAGTCCTTTTTCCGTGGCGCAACAGGCAGGTCGAGGGCCAGCTGCATCGCGTCAGGCTGCTCAAGCGCGCGATGTATGGTCGCGCTGATTTCGCCTTCTCCAGCAGCGCATCCTCCGCGCAGCCCGAGGCCGATCAGGATCGACGGGTACGACAGACGTACGAATCACCAAGAGCGACGCAGAACCAGAATCATGAGAGCATTGACGGAGTGTAACGCTCATCACGGAGAACGCTCGGGACTTTGGGAGAATAGCGCGAGTATTCCGGTTCGAGATTGTCGGGTCGTGGCCGACGCCGTCATAGAAGAGAGGGGTGGGAGGCTCTCGGGCGCTGCCTGGCAATGCGAGAGAAACGAGTTTGGCCGGGAATCCGAGCCATGCAAACAGGCTACTGCAACCCAAGCTCACGAGGGTGGAATGCGAGGCTGCAGTGCGCAGAGCCGAAGAAGATCTCCAACTGTCCGAACTTCACCGCGCTAAGTACCAAAAGGGGAGCGCCGAGCACGGCGTCCTGGGCGCAAGCCTAGGTTCGACTGAGCGGCATACGGCCAGCAGCACCTCATCGAGAACTGCGCAGGCTGGCTCAAGGAGGAACGCGGAACTACCAACCGCGATGCGAAGCTCGCGCGGCGCCTCGTCGTGTTCGTGAAAGTAGCCATTGTTCAGCGCCTCATGACGCGCCTATCACACAGAGCCTAGGCGCTGGTCACTGCAACGAACGGGAGTTGGTACGTCTCCAGCAAGTAATTCTCTGTTACACTGAGAAGGCGTAGCTGACTCTCGGTAATTGCGGCCCTCGAGACTCCTGGCTGAACGACAACGATCTTGAGCGCGACATGCGTCGTGTGGCTCATCTCCCGGAGTGTCTCCAGGAGATCGCGATCGCCTCGCTCAATTCTGCTCGACACGCCGCGAGCCTGGCGCTTCGCCTCGCGACGCAGGAGATGGCTAAAAAGATCCGTCCGCTTGTCCGAGGACGCCATCCACCGAATGCTCGTCTGCGCTTGACCACAGACAACATACAGGTCGTCGACTCGGCCGCCGGCCTTCGCCTTCTTCGAATACTTGCAGTGATAGAACTCTACGTCGATTTGTTTTGGAGCGTGAAAGTCGCCGACTACGGTAAGTGCGACAACGTCGGCGGCCTCACCGGCCCCGTCGTCGTCAAAGATGAGGTCATAACTACCGGCCTTTAGTCTGGCAATGACGGCCGCTTGTATCGAGTCCTGGCTCTTCGCTTCTCCCTGCGCCTCCTTTCGAAGATCGATACCGGTCCAATCCCAACCCGTTTGGATCTTCTGAATGTCGTAAGGTGGAAGGTCGCACTTGAGCGGCGTGTACTCGTTGCCTTCGAGAGAGGCACCATCGGCAAACCATACGCGAGGTGGGTTGTCGGTGAAGAACTGGGCAGCCTCCATTTCCGTCTCGTCACGAATGATGCGAACAAGCTTGTTCCCCTGCGGCACGAAACGGAAATCCGAGCTCCCTGACACCTCCAAGATCTCGAGTGCGATCTCTGTTAGAGTCTCCTCGGCGGTGAAGGCAATCTTAATGGGCCCGTTGGGCGTGGGATCCACTATTTCAATCTCGACCTCACTGAGGTGATACACTGTGTCGCCGATCGACAACGCCCATGGCTTCTCAACGCTTCTGTAGATTTCTTCTGGCCAATCAACACCAATTGGCATCCCCTCGGGCCTCGCCTTGACCACCTTCGTCTCGAGTGTGCCTCTCAGCACGGTGTCCGGGTCAATAGTTTCGTCGAGAAGCTTCGCGCCGACATGCTTGCACCATTTTACGAGCTGGTCAACACGATTGCGACGGTGGGACCAGATGCGTCCTTTCCGAGAGGCACCGACGGTGGTACTCTCGCCATCTTCATATCCGCTCCCTGACAGAACCGACTTCCGTGCCTTGCTCCGTTGGGCGTCGGCCAGACCAGATGCGACGTCCGCACCCATGCGGCTCGTGAAGCTGACGTTTCGCCCAAGCTGCTCAGTGAGCCCGACGTTCTTGAGCCGAAGTCGTGTGACACCAGCAAATGATCGAAATACATCCTGGCCCTTGATCAGCATGGCATCTTGACCTCCTACGGCTTGCGCAAGACTCTTGAACTCTCCGGCGTTCGTCGAGCCGTTAATGAAGAGCAAATTCTTCTCCGCCCACCAGAAAATGACGTAAAGCTCCCAGTTCCAGCTGAACAAGCTCTCCGCGTCACTCCACGCAGGTGTCACGTGCCGCGCTGTAACGGCGACGGCTGTGTGTTCCTGAGCATTTATCGATACGTGGACCTGTTCGCACGAGCCAACCATTGGGATACCCTGCCGAATCTCGTTCGGCTGCCAGTGCACGCATGTCGTCCTGTAGACCACGGTGCTCAGGGCCGGTCGCACGGTCCTCAATGGGATCTCGTCTACGATGTTTGTAAACCCAGCCAGGAACTGCTGTAACGATTGCTGTTCGTCGATCATGCTTTCGCTGAGCTGGGGCAGGAGCAGGTTCCAATCGGGATCCCGGCTGTAGAGCTTTCGTAACTCGTCTCGAACAGAGACGTCCGCTGTGTTTGCGATGAACGTAGCGTCTCCAAGGTTCGGCTTGGAGCGCGTAAACCGGCCCGCGAGCTGCAGCGTCACCGAAAGCGTTTTGCGGATGTCGTGGAAGGCAGCGATTTTCAGCTCGGGGAAGTCGAAACCTTCGCTCAGCATGTCAATGCATACGACTATCCGGGCTTCCTTCATGAGAATTTTGCGCCGCACCTGATCACGGACGCGAATTCCCTTGAGGCCAGTGTGGAGTTGGACGGGATTGAGATCGTGTGCCAGCTTGTCATAGATCTTGAATACCTTCTCAGCGCGAGGGACCGTGTCGACTCGTGCCATTAGGACGTGACCCTTGTCCAAGTCGGCGCGCAGCTGCTCAATTGCCCTGGCGGCAATTACCTCGTCCGCCCGGTTTGGATCGAACTCGACTACGCTGACAAACCTTATTGGCTTGAAATAACCTTCGGCTTGCGCCTTCCTCAGTGGATAGGCGTAGATGATCTTGCCGTCGACCGGTTTGCCATCCTCTCGAAATGGGGTCGCCGTAAATTGGAGGACTCGCTTCATGCTGAACCGGTCTTTGAACTCGCTCCATGTCGGAGCTTCCGCGTGGTGCGCCTCATCTATAAAGAGGTGACTGCAACGGGCCGCCATTGCCTCCTGAACTTCTGGTGAACAGGATCCGACGATGCTGCTTGTCGTAACGATTACGTGCGCTCGCGAAAAGAGATCATCGACTTCGGTCCAATTCGTAGGGATGTGTCTCAGCACAAGGACAACCGGATACATCGCCTTCTCTCCGAGAATTGCCACACCGTGCTGCTTCAAGAGGCCAAGCGTCAGGAACTTCTCCGCTATCTGCGTCCTCAGAGCATCAGTCGGCACGACCACGAGGACTCGCGAGCAAGATGCCGACACCAGAACCGACAGCATCGTCTCCGTCTTCCCCGTCCCCGTGGGCATAACGATGGTTGCCGGGGTCTCCGCGACCGACCAATGAGCATGGACCGCATGAATGGCACCGATCTGCGGGGGGCGGAGTCCAGTGATGCCAGCATCGACGTTCTCCTGAACGTACGCGAAGTTGCCCGTCCACGAGTCGAGTACCCTCTGATGTTCGTGCTCTTCGTCTCTAGCCCGGCTGTTGGGGAGTTGCGGATGCCGAAGCCACGTTCCGCCCGTCAGGTCAACGTGCGCCGCCGCGACGTCGACGACTGCTGCTCTAATGACACGCGGATAGCCTAGCGGGACTCTTTCCAGCTTCATTTTCGGCGGAACGACAAGAATCGTGTCAGCTCCGGCCGATGGTTTAAAAAGCCAGCCCTGAAACCTCTCAGACCTGAAAGGGATCAGCCTACCCTCGACGTTTTCGATGGGCGCCGCTATTTGTCGGAGGAGATTCTTAGCTGGCGCGATATCGACGGCAAGAACGAATGGCGTTTTGAGGTACACGGTCAGGTGTCACGACTGTAGTTTTTGGAGTGTGACGTTGGGGCTCAGTGCCCACTATGACGTGCGAGCGGATCAAAGAATCGCGAGCGAAGCGAGCTTCCTAAGACCCCGTCGTCAGCTTCCTTGCGCCGTCATGCGCCCACTACATGAGCGACTGGCTGTTCCCATCTTGAAGCAACTCGCCAAGCTTGCGCACATCACGCGCGTCGAAGTCACTCTGGTTCACCCGCGCGTAGCGCCACGTCGCACCAGTCGCAGCACAGATACGCTTGCACCATCTCATCAGTGCGTCGTCCTTGGCTGTCGTGCCCTCCCAGACGCGGCCCTTGGTCTCGATGATCCAATTGACCTCGCCACTCTTCGTCTTCTGAACCACAACCCAGTCCGGATGATAGAAACCAATCGCGCCGCTCGGCTTCACGTAATCGACGCGAAACTGGGAGCCGGATTCCCCCTGTTCCGTGGTACCGAGTGAGGCGAATCGCAGCACATCGCCGCCGCACTGCACGCTGGCTTGTTCGAGGAACTGCGCAAAGCGGCGCTCGAAGTCGTTGTAGGTCGCCACGTAATTGAACACGGTTTCTCGCACAACAAGGGGCGGGAGATTGCGCCGCCATGTGAAGGGCCTCGTCTCCGACAAGCGAAAGTCAGCCCTGTCGAACTCGATTTCGCGGTGTTCGATGGTAAGCTCAGAAATCTTTCGTGCGAGATACTTCGCAATGCCCTCTTGCAGGTCCAAGCGCGCGAGATGTGAGCGCAGCGCGCCGTCCTCGAGGTCGATATTCCTGCCGAAACAACGGGTCGTCACATAGTCGCGCACACAAGGGTAGAGTTCAGCGAAGTGACCGGTGAGTTTGGCACGTTCGATCACCTTGTTCGTGATGCTGGCGATCAGCTCATTCGCGCGCAAAATCTCGGATGCGGCGATGTCCGCTTGATGGATTTCGGTTTCTGTCATTGCGAAGTCGAGCCTGAGTCGCACACGGAATGGTTCGGCCAAGTCCTGCTGCTCGTAGATCGGATCGAGTCTCGTCACATCGAGGTCCGCCAATTTCCGGATGTTGTGCTCCAGGCTGGGCTTGGTAATCGGTATTGCGATATCGTATGCCAACCTCTCCTTCACCGGTTCGATGATCACGGGTGGCGACGGGTTCGTCTTCGTAGTTGCGACGCCAACACCTTCTGCCTCGAGCTGCGTGCGAAGGACATTGAGCAGGTTGCTGGTGCCAAGCACCTCCAGCGTCTGTGTTCGGTCCGGGCTTACGTTGGTCATCAGTCGAAGACCACGCCCAATGACCTGCTCAGGGAGGATTTCGGATATTGCCGTGAATGGGCGAAGGCCCAGTACGACGGTGACGTTGCGCACGTCCCAGCCCTCGCGAAGCATCATCACGCTTACGATCACCTTGACCTTGCTCTCGACCTTGTCGATGTCGCGAGCCGTCTCGCGCGCCTTTTCTAGGTCCTTCTTCGTGATCTCTCCAGCGGTGTCCGTGTGAATTACGAGAACCGCAGCCTCCTCGAGGCCGAACTCCTTGGTCTTCCACAGATACTCACCGATGGCGTCGGCGTAGACGCTCTTCTCTGCCATGATGAAGAGCACCGGTTGGGTACCGAGCTGCTCGTAGACCGTACAGTGCGCCTTCCAGCGCTGCACCGCCGCCCGAAGCCAATAGCCGTACTTCTCGGTAACGTTATCCGCGGTCACGCCGTCGGGGTCCTCCTTCGGCTGATTGTGGTCACCGTCCTTAGTGACAATAAGCGGTGCTTTGACGATGCGATCCTCCACCGCCTGAGCTAGCGGGTAGTCGCACACTGTCCAGGGAAAGTACATCCGGTGCTGATCCTGGGGCGTGGCAGAAAAGTCCAGCCAGAGCGAAAGGCCGCTGGGCAGCGCGCGATGGACCGCGAGCAGGGACTGGCTCCAGGCCAAGTCCGCCTCGTGGACATGGTGGGCTTCGTCGTTAAACACGATCAGGTCCTTGAGCGACTTGACCCGTTCAAGCATCGAGCGCTGACCAGAGGCGGCGAGGTCCTTCGCGGGCCTCTTGCCGAGCAACGCCTCGATGGCGTTCTGCGGCGTCCACTCCTGATCGCGAGACTCGTAGAGCTGCTGAACGTTGGTGAGAAAGAGATTGCCGGAGGGGTCGGGCTCCGCGGCCTCGCCGCGCAAGATCACTTTCTGTCCGAACGCGCCGCGCCATTCCGGCGGGATTAGTGGCAGCTCGTAGAAGATGCGATTCGCGGCGAAGTCTCTTTCGAGTCGCTGATACACGATCACGTTCGGCGCGACGATCAGGAAGTTGGTTGACAGATCCGAGCCCGGCACCCGCTCCTTGTGGAAGCGTGCCCAGACGATGGCCATTGCCATCACCCAAGTCTTTCCCGATCCGGTGGCCATCTTGAATGCGAAGCGGCGCAGGTCCTCGGGCGGCAGGTCCTGCACGCCCTCGGCGTCCAGCTCCGGCACGTAGCGACGCAGTTGCCGCCGGCCGTCCATCGTGGTCTGGAAGACAATGTTGTCGGTGAAGATGTCCTTCTTGAATTTCGTCGCGTAGGCCTGAATCAGCTTCTGCGCGTCGCGCTGGCCGGCGATCTCCACCAACCATACCAAGGTCTCGATCGCCTCGCGCTGGCAGAAGTAATACCGGAACGGCACGGCGAAGCCGGGGACCTCGTGGTCCTCCTCGAACCAGTACTCGAAAAGTCGGCGTGTGACTTCCGACGCCCCTTCGTAGCCGTCTGCGCGCCAGGTATCCACCGCGGCCCGGATCTTCGGCACCAGCAGCACCCGGCTCGGCCGACGGCCGGACTCGTCCACTCGCCAGCCTGTAGGGACAGCGTCGTCCTTGACCAGGAACGACGTTGGATTCTCCCACGGGCGCCGCCCCGGGATTTCTGGGAGGTCCTTGTCGTAGGCGATGACCGCCTTGGCCATGGCTACTTCACCTCTACGTCGAAGTCCTGCGAGGTGTCGTTGCCGAAGATGTCGATCACCTTGACGAGGATACGGTAGTTGCCCGGCTTCTCGTAGGTGTGCGGGTCGGAGGCGAGCGGGAGTTTGCGCTCCTTGCGAGTTCGGAAGGCCACCCAGCCCTGCATGAACGTGTCATTCCGGAAGTCCCAATCCACCGCCCAGTAGTCGATGTAGTCCGACCACTTCTTGACCTTGGTACGGACGTCTTCCGGGATGAGCTCGGTGTTCGGCATGACGAAGCTCTTGAGGACTACTTGCGCCGTGAGCTTCTTTGGCTTCTTAATTTCGGCCTCGAGATAGGCTAGCTCGAAGAATCGCACATCGCACTTGGCAGTGGCTTGCTCCTCCATCACCTCACGCGGAATCTGCAGCAGGAGGAGCTTCACGTGCTTCTTATTTGCGGCGTCGACCATCAGATCGTAGAGGCCCATCTCCCACTCCCAGCCGAGCACGTGCAGCTCGCCCTGCTTGAGCTTCGCGCACTCGTCCACCGCCGCATCAATCTCCGCGATAGTAACCGGCGCGTCTACTGCGCCGATGTGAATCATTGCTTTGCCCTTCTTGCCGTGCAGGTGCGCCATGCCCGCAACGGGCTGCGCGCCGTAGAGCTTGAGAATGAATGCGAGGTACTCGTAAAGCGCCTGTTCAGCGCAGGGTTTGTCCTTTTTGTCCCCGAACGTCACTCCCTGCCAGTATTGGCGCTCGTACTTCCCGAGGTTAAGCACCTCGAACGGCTTGCAATTCTCGATGCCGAGCATCCGTTTTCGAGTGACGTGGATTGCCCATCGGCCGAGATCGCAGCCAATCCAGCGACGGCCTAGCTTCTCGGCGACAGCTAGCGTAGTGCCGGATCCGCTGAAGAAGTCGGCGACAAGCCCTCCTTCTTTGCTTGCCATGCTAATGATCCGCTCCAAAAGGCGCTCCGGTTTTTGGGTCGGATAGTCAAGACGCTCAGAGGAGACAGGTGACATTTGCGGAATGTCCCACCAATCTGGCGTGGGAATTTCCTCCCTGACCTCACGCTTGATTGGTCTGCCCGCCCCGTCCCGCCGCACAACGGTTTTGCCGGATGCATCCTTCGCCGATTCGTACTGTGAAGGATTAGGGTCTGTGTTCGGTACCATAGGCTGGTTGAAGACATAATCGTGGCTACTGGCATACCAGAAAAGAGAGTCGTGAAGACGCGGCAATACGGAAACGCGGGTGGTCCAGCGCTTGTATACCCAGACAATTTCATTCAGGAACCGGTCGGCACCGAACACTTCATCAAGCTGCTTGCGCAGCATATAACCCACGTGCCAGTCGCAGTGCACGACAATTGTGCCTGTTTGTGCTAGCAGATCCCGCATTAGGCGAAGGCGGTCGGTCATCATAGTGAGATAGGAAGCCATGCCCCGTCCCCAGGTATCCCGATACGCCTTCTCTTCAATCAAACTTTGCTCCTTCTCGATCTTGATGTCGCCTTCACCAAGCGCAGCCGTGAAGCTAAAGTCCGCGCCTGTCGCAAAGGGCGGGTCGATGTAGATGAGGTCGATCTTTCCGGCGAACTTCTCCAGGAGCGACCCCATCACGAGCAGGTTGTCACCCCAAACGAGTTTGTTCTTCCAGCCAGCATCGAAAGTGTCGCCCCTTTCGCCCTCGTACACGTCGAAAAGCGTGCCTTGTACAGCGCCTTTCTTCGTCTCGCGCGTGGCGCGGCTTTCGTTGACGGTCTCAATGATCTGGAAGGGCAGGTTGACGCGCTGCACCTTCTTGAGCGTCTCATCCTCGTTGTACTTGCCTGGCCAAACCAGCTCGGTCCTCGTGACAGTGATCTTTGCCATGGGCGTCAGTCCAATTGGGGTTCTTCGTCGGAATCCAACTCGGCGATGTCGAGCCAGCCGCGGTCGAACGTGAACGTCCGAGCCTTGCCTGCAGGGTCCTGGATACGGACGACCCGAGTGCTCCCATCCCCGGCGTGCTCGACGACGTAGAGCCAGTAATTCTCCCCGTGCTCGCGCGCACACTCGAACTGCATTCGCGAGAGCCCAACAGGACGATCGTCGAGGCAGCCGGTCATGGCCTTCACCTCGCACCAGCGTGCCGGCCTCTGATCTGGCCCGTTTTCAAACAGGTCGAAGCCAGGATTGTGGCTGGGCGTGCGTTGCCAGGCGGGCTCGTGGGAGAGTATGAACGCGATCGCCTTTGCCTCGAGCGCCATCCGTGCCGTCTGATCAAGGCCATCGAGCCCCTGCTCTTCCTCCTCGGGGTGGGTCGCCACGTAGGAGATGAAGGGCCGGGCACCCGCACCGCCGGGTGTGTGCTTGCCGCCTGACCAACCGCTGCCCTCGGATTCGCTATCGCCACGTGCGGCGCTACCTGGCTGGCGCCCACTGTCTGCACCTTTTCCTGTCCCTCGGCCAGAACTTCCTTGACCGCTGGTTGACGCGGCGGGATCTTGGTCGGCCGGGTCTGGCACGGGCGGAGTGGGCTTCGGCGCGTTACCGAGCAGCTTCTTGCGCACATCCTCCAAGTCATCTTTCGAATCACCACCACCAGCTGCTGCGTCATCCTTTATGCCGAGGCGAGTACGCAGTTCGGCCTCACTGGTCACGCCGATCTCCTTCAGCAGGTCTAGCAAGCCCGGCTCGATGCCAGCTTCCTTTGCAAGCTGATCGAGGATCGGTGGCTTGAAACGGATCTTCGATTGCAGGAATGGGTCGGACTTCCAGCCGAGTGTATCGAAGAGAACGGATTGGGGTGTTTGCAGCTCGCCGTTCGCATCCGGAACCCACTCTGTCGCGTTCAAGGCGCGAACGAAAGCGGCATCGAAATTCCGCCGATAGCTTCCATAGTGTGTCCACGTGTACTCGCCAATGAACACACCCTTGCTACGACGTTCCTCCAAATTTGCGAGCTCTTCCCAGAGAAGGCGGCCCTTGGCGCGGCGAGCTTCGCTCCCGAATTGCGGAAGTGCGTCTAGCAGGGCATTCAGGCCCAGAAGAGTGCAGTCGGCGACGCGGTCTTTTTGCCAGGAGGTTTCCGCGTGACCCGCTTCGACTCGCAGCTCTGAGCGCGCATCCGGCGACAACGTTTCGTCCGGCACTGGGCGCAAGTAGCGCACCGCGTCGCACGCCTCGAGCAACTCGCGAATGTCCTCGCCCTTGAGGCACGAATATGAATCGTCGACGAGCATGACGCCGGCGACGCCGGCGAACAACTCCTTTAACCGCTCCGTGGCCAGGTAGACCTCACCCGGCTTCGACACATACTGACCGCCGTCCCCGGTATCAACGGACATCACGAAGCTGGCTTCCTTGAGCCCTGCGATGAGCTTGTCCCGCTGACCGCGGTGTTGCGTGCCGAAGGCGTTGAGGATTCGTTTTATGTCCGCCGCATATTCGTCGTCGTCGGCCTCAATAGTCTCTTTCTTGTACTTAGGGATGATATTGCGGACGACGTCGTCAACGGCGTCCGGCTCAGTAAGTCCTAGTGCTTTGAGAAACTCCAGGGACTTTGTCGTGCTGCACACCGATTTCGGCACGGTCGGGAAATCGGTCTTGATCGGGCCCGGCAAGAACGCTTGCGGTTGCCCGTTTGACTCCGCCACTACGTGAGTGCCGTCTTCAATGCGCACCAGCGGGACCTTGCTGGCTCGTCCCTGCCGCACGAGGGCGGACTGAGCGCCCAGGAACTCGTAGAGCTTGCAGATCCAATCGTCGGGCTGGTCCTCCAGAAATTTCTTGTTGAGCCGAGACAAGACCACTTCGGGGGTCAATTCGGTGACCTTCAACTCGTGCAACAGATAGTTGCGCAGCGTCGATGCCGTATCGCGGGTGATGTCACCGCTCAGCCAGTGCACTTCTTCAGTTGCATCGAGTAGTGCTCGCAGCTGTTTGGAGTCGAAGAGTTCTCGCAGCTCCTGTGTTCGTGCGAGTCGGGCGTTCTTTGCCGCGGTCCACCCGCCGTCAGCGTGTGGCAGCAACGGCTTCGAAGCCAGCGCGGTTCGTACCGCATCGAAGAGCGGTGCAAACCTGCTGCCTTCGGGGTACTTGGTCCGCTCAATCGGAAGGCTCTGCAACGCCGCGACATCGAGAAGATTCTTTGACTTGAGCGCAGCCAGGGCGTCAAGCAGCAGCGTGGCCGTCTCTTGGACGAGCTTGACGTTCCATGAGTCGCGGGGCGGCACATTGTCGCGACTTGGCGTCGTGCGGTATGGGCCCTGCACGAGAAACCCGAGGTGCGTCGTCACCACAGTCGGGAAGAACGCATAGAGCGGCGAGGCCTCTACACGCTGGACCGCCCACTGATTGCTCTCCATGTCCTCGTGAAGGAGGAAGGCGATCTCGATGAATCCGGCAAGTCCGTCCGTTTCGGTTCTGGCCTCTCGAGAGAAGACCAGCCAGGTCTCTTCGACAACGGCTTCTCCTGTGCGCTCTCCGTCGAGCGTCACGCGGCGACTGCCATCACCCGTATCCTCGGTCTTTCCCTTGATGTAGAGCCCGCGCGCTCCTCCGTCCACAGACCACGCGATCTCCTCAATCTGGCGCAAGAAGAGCAGCGTTCTCGCGCCGAGCTTGCTCAAGCTCTCTGAGACCAATAGAGCGAGATCTGCATCCGCAGTGCGCAATGGAAGAACAAACTCCGTCTCGTCCGCCGCTCGGCTGGTTGGCAATGCAGCCGTGGGAAACACAAAGTTCTCAATGGCGAAGTCCTCTTCACCGGAGTGCACTTCGGGACGGTCAGTGATCGAGTAGACCGACTTGAAGCCGATGCCGAACCGACCGATGTCGGTCAGGCCTTTGGTGGTCTCGCCGACACCGCACACGCCCTTCACGTCATTGAGCGTAAACGGCTTGCCGCAATGAATGATCCGCAGGCTGGTCGGAGTCAGCTCGAATCGAACCTCTCTTGAGCCATTCCAACTGTATCGCCGCTTCAGCGCGTCCTCGGCGTTTTGAAGGACCTCGAAGATGAAGTGCGCGTTGCTGTCATAGCGATTCACGAGGACGCCACGGCCCCAGCGGCCGACATTGCCGTACTCCGCTTTGTTCGCCTTCCGAATGGCTGCGTAGTCTGAGGCCATCAGCCGCGTGCCTCCCGGGAGATGATCCCATCGGCATGGCAGAGCATCCGCAGGTCGCACTCCTTGCAGATCGCGGACTCGGGCGGCGTTGTCACCGCAAACTCGCTTCTCTGGATGCGGTGCACCGTTTCGTCGAAGTGCCGGCCGGCGTTGTCCACGCGCCGCGGGTCGTAGGGGAGGACCATGAGAGCGTCCTTCTTGCTCGGCTCAGAGGTCCAGTAGAGGAGCAGCCGGTCCACATGCCGGTCGTGTCGACGTTCTAGAATGTGCGCGTAGGTGCAGAGCTGGCGCTCGTAGGCCGCGATAAGTTCGGGGCTGTCCTTGGGGCGCGGCGAGGTCTTGAAGTCCAGGAGTTCCAGCTTGCCGTCGCCTCCGAGCAGCAAGTCCACCTTTCCGGCGAGAATGTAGCCCTCCTTCTCCAGCGACACGTCGATCTCCGTCTGAATCACGCGGCGCATCTCGTCGCGGTTCTGATGGAAGTAGTTCAGCACCTGCGTGAGAGCGGCTTCGCGCGCCCGGTCACCAATCGGGCGGACGTCGCTGGCAACGAGGAAACGGAAAGTGCGATCGAAGAGCTCCCGGATGTGCGGCTTGTCGAGCGTGTCGAGCTTGCCGTCGAGAGCGATGCGGTGAATCTCCTCGATGGTCTGGTGCACCAGGAGGCCGAAGAATATCACCGCCGAGCGTGAGGGCGTGAAGTCGTACTCACGGAAGAACTGGTACTGGCGCCGGCAGGTCTCATAGATCTTGAGGTCGCCCGTGAAGCTGTAGGTCTTCTTGACCGGCATGCGCTCGCGCAACTCGAAGCGCTGCGCCGCGAGCAACTCCTTCTGCACATACGGCCACTGCGGAAGCCCCTGCCAGATAGGCGCGAAGTGGTCCTTGGGCGGCTCGTGCGCGGTGAGCACCAATAGCTTCTGCGGTCGGGAGAAGGCGACGTAGTGCAGCCGCATCCGGTCGAAGAGGGTAATGCGGTTCTCCGGCTCGAAGGGGGGCCGGTGGTAAAAGGGTGCGAGGTCCCGGTCGATTTGCTTGGGACTCGATAGCTGCGTCGAGAGTGAGCCAACAACGACCACAGGGAACTCGAGACCCTTCGCCTGGTGGATGGTCATCACCTGCACGTGGCCCTTCGGGAATGGCTGGTCGGGATCCTCGTACTCATTGATGCCGCCGTCGTGGAGCAGGCGCACGAAGCTGTTGAAGAAATGGAATCGCAGGAACTCGCGATTCTTGTGCGTGACGACAGTGTAGTGGTAGTAGCTCTGAAAGACGTTAAGGAGCTGCGAGAAGATCGCGATGTTGCGAGCCACATTATCGCTCTTCACCGCGCTCTTGAAGGGTTCGAGTGCGAGCAAGTGGTACAAGTAATCGGCCGGTCTCAGGTCGAGCGCTTCGCCGCCCTGAAGTGCGCCAATGTCGCCAATCCACCGTTGCAGAGCTTCGGCCAGCGGATGGGGGGCACCGAAGCGGCGGGCGAGCTGGACGATGGCGGCATCGACGTACGCGGCGAGATCCGCCACGGCGCCACCGACCTGCCCGCGTCCGTTGCTGTGCCAGCCAAACAGCAACGCGAAGCAGGCGACCAGATCGCGGATTTCCGGCAGCTCGAAGTACGCACGGGCGCGGGGGCAGAACGCCGGAATACCGTTTGCCTCCAGCGCGGCCAGGTAAGGGCCGCTGTGCTCTTCACGAACGCTGTGTAGAAGCAACGCCACCTGTCCGTAATCCGAGATCACCTCGTTTTCCTTAAGGAATTGGACAAGGTTTGCGAAACGGGCGGCCTCGTCGCGCGGATCCTTACCCCAGATCGCTATGACAGACGGGTAGTTCGGATACGTACCCCCCGCATCGGCCTCGATTGTCTTGTCGTATCGGAAAGACGTACCGTGCGGGTTGGACCAGTCAGCAGAGGCCATCCAGCGGTTATAGCGCTCGACGATCTCCCGATGGGAGCGGTAATTGATCGTAAGCTTGATCGTGGCGCAGCCCGGCACCCGCTGCGGAAATTCCAGAATATTTCGCACTGTGGCACCGCGGAACCGATAGAGGCTCTGGTCCTCGTCACCGACCACGCACAAGTTGCGACTCGTCTCGGTGAGCTTGAGGAGGAGCTGTTCCTGGATGTAGCTCGTGTCCTGGAACTCGTCCACGAGGACGTAGCGAATGTCGCGGGTCACGGCGTCAGCCGTGCCGCGGTCGGCGAGCAGGTCGAACACAAGCCGTTGCAGGTGGGCGAAGTCGGTCCGGTTGGAGTCGAGTAGCGCCCGCTCGTAGCGTTGGTACGCGCAGCCGATTCTTGCGAGCCATGGATTTGCGGCGTGCGTGAGCCGCTCGGAATCGACGAGTTCTTCGGTGATCTTGTCGAAGTAACCGCGTACGCCTTCGATAGCAGCCCATCGGCTCTTCCACTTGCCGAGGTATTGATCGTTTTCCGGCGGTCCGATGATGTGGTCGAAGTGTTCGAAGATAAAGAGGAGCTGCGTGAGCTCGTCGAGTGTGTCGAAATTGTGACCGAGCTCCGTGTGGTGGCGGTGCTGCGAGAGCACGCGATTGCAAAAGCTGTGGATCGTGGAGACAGCCAGTTCCGAGAGGTCGTGCGCGTAGTGCACCTTGCGCGCGGCGGCCGCCAGTCGGTCGCGCATCTCGAAGGCAGCCTTCTCGGTGTAGGTACAGAGCACGATCTGCCTGGGGTGCGCCTTCTCCAGCAGCAGCAGGTTCAGCGTGCGAAGGACGATGCTGTACGTCTTGCCCGAGCCAGGCCCAGCGATTACCAGCAGCGGGCCGTCGATGTGACCGACGATCGCGCGCTGGGCGTCGTTTAGGTCGGGGTAGTGTTGCTCGATGGCGGGCGCGATGCTCACAGAAGCGCCGCCTTCCTGAAGCTGAAGGTCTCCTGCTTAGACACGATGAGATGATCGACGACCTTGAGGCCCACGGTTTCCGCGCCGAGCACGATGGCGCGGGTGAGCACCTTGTCGTGCTCGCTCGGAGCAACATGACCATTCGGGTGGTTGTGCGCGAGCACAATCGCCGCTGCGCCGCGCTTGAGTGCCGCCTCGATGACCCTGCGAGGATAGACCGCTGCCCGATCGATGGTACCTTCCTCGAGTGTCTCGACCCCGTCGCGCACGAGCCGGTAGGCCGAATCCAGATACGCGACCTCGAAGACTTCGTTCTGGAGCGCTCCGATGCGCATTCGCCAGAAATCCGCGAGTCGAGCCGGGTCTGCGAGCGAGTCGCGGCCCTCGCCGCTTTGCTGCAGGTAGAGAGTTGCCGCTGCCTTGATGATCTGCAGGGCAACTGGCGTCACGCTTCCGATGCCTGGGACGGTGCGAAGCTCGTCGACGGGTGCGTCGAGGACGCCTTGCAGGTTCCGGAATCGCGCTATCAGAGCCTTGGCTGGCTGCTTTACGTCCGAGCGCGGAATGGCGAGAGTGAGGAGTAACTCGACCACTTCGTAGTCGGCGAAGCCGGTCAGGCCAGACTTCAGAAATCGGTTGCGGAGACGCTGCCGGTGGCCATGATAGTGGGGATCGTCGGATGTCATGGCATGTGGCGTGTCGCTTTGTGACGGTCGGGTGAAGCAGCGAGCGGGTTCTCGGTGAGCGTAACATCAAAGTCTAGCTGCGGAGATTACGAGGTCAACATCGTGCCAATGAGAGTGGACGCAAGCCGACGGACGGCGTCATCGAACATTCGATATCGGAATCGCGCTGCGTCATGGGTGTAGTACTGGAAGCCATTTGCGCTACGGGCTCCTTTGTGTGTTGGCGTCTGCGGCGAAGGTAACACCGACGTTGCCAGGGACAATTCAGTACCCATCGACGTGGCTGCTCAGTGGGTGTTGTGCAAACTTCCAGCAACGATGCGGCCGTGCTGGCTGCAAGGGGTCAATTGGCCCATTGAAAGTATTTCTCCGCAAAGTTGCCTGGGTTTAGGTCCAAGAAGTCCGAGTACATTTGGCGACGATTGGTCGGCCAGTCGTCTCGGTGCGACGACAAGAACTCCTTCACGAACTCAGGTTCCGAACACCAGAGCAATCGCTTGGCATCCAGAAGATCAAACGCGTCCGAACTCATTGAGGCAGGCAACTCGCGCAGGGCGCGTTTCGCAGTGGGCGCTCCCTGCCAAGCGCCCGACTCTGCCTGACCAATCAGCGCTTCGACATATCGGCGAGTGAGAGTCTGTGGTATAGCCTCCTGGACTTTGATAACGGCCGGCGTGACTTGGTTCACTTCTGAATACTGATCACGTCGCATTATCTCAAAAACGTCCTCGAAGAAGGCTGTTCGCATTTCTGCCTCAGTCTTCGCTAGGGTCTGAACCGGGACGAGGTTCATAAAACGAGCCCGCGCAGCCGCATCGCCTCGAAGGGTCATCTTGCGGAGTAAGGCCTCCAATACGACCACTTCCTGGTTCTCCAGGACTTCTTGGGAGATAAGAAGCATCAGAGCCGAGATAGCGGGACCTGTCACGGCGCCCTCGACTAATTGATCGACAATGAATGCCCGATCCTCCCTGCAAAGCAGCGCGAGCTTTCTAGGTAGAGTTTCGACGGGCGCGAATGCCTTCTCTGCCTCCTTGAGAACGGCGACTGCTTCAGCGCTGGGCACAAAAGGGCGCGCTGCCTCGGTCACAATGTCTGAGGTGGCTGCCGGTGTGGGGATGATTGGCTGTCGAGCCTCGAGACGGTGCGCAACGATCTGCGCTTGGATCACGCCCCGCTCCACGAGAGAGTACAACGCGTCTCGTCTCTGTCGGAGCTCTTGGTCTGTAAAGCTATTGCCTTTCGGGTGTCGAGGATTGTATGAGCCGACCTCCTGATGACAGTCGAAGCACAGTGGTATCGCATTTTCGTCGTCGTTTGTACCGCCGTCCGCTTCTGCAACGATGTGCGCGGCTTCTATCCCTGTGCCGCACTGCTTGAAACAGAGAGCGCACATGCGAGCGCTCTTGACGAAGATGCGGGCCTTTACATTGGACGGGAACGGCATAAGCAAATTACGTCAATGCTGAGTGGCGACGACAATCCAAGGTTCGTGCCAACGAAGGGCGGCTGCTCTTGACACCTCTATTCCCCCTCACCACGCCACCCCATAATCCTCCCCGTGATTACTCGACCCGCCCCACATCGAGTGATGCTTCGTGTCAAACAGTATTGCGTTAATAGGCCCCGATGTCCGCTGCGCGAACACCAGCGTATACCCCATCTTCCTCAACGTCTCCCTCGTCGAATCCGGCAGCGACGTCGCCACCAGCATTCTCCCCGGCTCCGACTCGTGCATCCCGAACGATGACCGCATCTGAAAGCTGTTGATATTGGGCGCCTCCGTGGCCTCCTGCACCGTCATCCCGAACTCCACCACGTTCAGAAAGAACTGCAACAGATTCTGATCCTGCGAGTCGCCGCCCTGCACCGCAAAGGCGAGATACGGCTTCCCGTCC
>Ga0157370_10003080_pt1 | contig 19756 bp, 20 predicted proteins | sample C35metaG_FD_113463 | JGI IMG/M metagenome (GOLD analysis project Ga0157370, IMG submission 113463) | Corn rhizosphere microbial communities from Kellogg Biological Station, Michigan, USA - C3-5 metaG | ecosystem: Host-associated > Plants > Roots > Rhizosphere > Soil | place: USA: Michigan...
AACGAATGTTGTGTGCAAATTCGTTACGGATCAACCAACTGATAACGAATGGCTTAAAGAGCTCAAGCGCCATCTGCTTTGGCAGACCACATTGGTTGATCTTTAGTTTAGGACCTACAACGATCACAGAACGACCAGAGTAGTCCACACGCTTACCAAGAAGGTTCTGACGGAAACGACCTTGCTTACCCTTGAGCATGTCGCTCAAAGACTTAAGACGGCGACGACCACCTGTTGCGTTTACCGCGCGACCCCCACGAGCAGCTGAGTTATCAATAAGGCTGTCGACTGCTTCTTGAAGCATACGCATCTCGTTGCGACGGATAACTTCTGGCGCGTTGAGGTCGATAAGCTTCTTAAGGCGGTTGTTACGGTTGATAACGCGACGGTAAAGGTCGTTAAGGTCGCTGGTTGCGAAACGGCCACCAGTAAGCTGCACCATAGGGCGTAGGTCTGGAGGAATCACAGGGAGCACAGTCAAGCAAAGGCTTGATGGCTTGATGCCAGCTGCCTGCATACCTTCAAGTACCTTGAGGCGCTTAAGGAGCTTCTTCTCGCGCTGACCCTTTGCACCTTCAACTTCTTCTTGAAGCTTGATGATGAGTGCGTCGAGGTCAATTTCGTCGAGGAGAGCCTTAAGTGCTGGGCCGCCCATACTTACGTCGATAAGCTCTTCGTATTCTTCTGGAAGGTTGCGGAAGTCAGTTTCACTGAGCAATGCACCCTTGAGAAGACTTTCAAGCTGAGCTTTCTTTACTGCGTATGAACCGTCGAGTTCTTCGAGCTCACGTGACTGTTCTTCGGCAAGCTGCTTTACGTCAGCGCCATCGACACCGGCTTCTTTTTCGAAGCGCATCTTGATTGCGAGACGACCAGCTTCAGTTTCTGCTTCAAGATCAGCAAGCATTTGGTCGCGCTTTTCTGCTTCTACATCAAGGATGACGTAGGTTGCAAAGTACGCGATGCGTTCGAGGTTTCGCACGGTAATACCGAGCAGAAGACTCATAGCACTTGGGGTGCCACGCATGAACCAGATGTGCGCAACAGGCGCAGCAAGCTGGATGTGACCCATTCGCTCGCGGCGTACAATACTCTTTGTTACGAGCTCACCGTTCTTGTCGACGGCAGCTTCGCGAGAGCGAACACCCTTAAGCTTAGAGTCGTGTGGATTGATATCCTTCACTGGGCCGAAGATACGCTCACAGAACAATCCGTCGCGCTCTGGCTTTTGTGTACGATAGTTAATTGTCTCAGGCTTCGTAACCTCACCGTAGCTCCACTTGAGGACATCCTCTGGGCTTGCTACTGCAAGACGTACGGCATCAAAGTCTGCAATACCTGAGGTAGCAATAACACGAGCCATGTTTACGCCTCCTCCTTAATTTCATCTACTTCATCAATATCTTGGATACTCATACCGTCTTCATCGTCGATGTCGCCGATTTCATCAGCTTCGTCGAGAATAGTTTCAGTCGGTTCGTTATCAAGTGCTGGAACAGTCTTGTCTTCTGGGCCGGCGTTTTCGATAAGACTTTCTGCATCAACAAGTTCACTTTCGTCTACGAGATCAACGCGAAGGCCAAGACCTTGCAATTCTTTCACGAGGACGTTGAAGCTTTCTGGAAGCTTTGGCCCAGTAATGAGCTCATCCTTGATAATTGCTTCGTATGCCTTAGCGCGACCGTATACGTCGTCGGACTTGATAGTAAGCATTTCCTGAAGTGTTGCGGCTGCGCCGTATGCTTCAAGTGCCCAAACCTCCATCTCACCAAAGCGCTGACCACCGTTCTGAGCCTTACCACCGAGTGGCTGCTGAGTCACCATAGTGTATGGACCGGTTGAACGTGCGTGGATCTTGTCGCTTACCATGTGGTGAAGCTTAATCATGTGCATGACACCAACCGTTGTGCGCTCTTCAAAGGCTTCGCCTGAGCGGCCGTCGAATAGCTGGCTCTTACCATCGCGGTCGAGGCCGGCTTTTTCGAGCTCGTCTTCGATCACGTTGTTTGGAACACCGTTGAATGGAGGGGTCGCAACCTTGTAGCCAAGTGCGCGAGCAGCCATACCAATGTGCGTTTCAAAGAGCTGACCAAGGTTCATACGACTCGGCACACCAAGTGGGTTCAAGACGATATCAACAGGGGTACCATCAGCCATGTATGGCATGTCTTCTTCAGGGAGAATACGTGCAACCACACCCTTGTTACCGTGGCGACCAGCAAGCTTGTCACCGACGCTAATCTTACGGAGCTGTGCTACGAAGATCTGGATTTGCATAAGCACACCAGCCTTAAGTTCGTGACCGTTTTCGCGGCTGAAGATCTTAACGCCAACAACTTTACCGCCACCAGCGTTGTTCATGCGCTGTGAAGTATCGCGAACGTCCTTAGCTTTTTCACCAAAGATAGCACGGAGAAGACGCTCTTCAGAGCTGAGCTCTTGCTCACCCTTAGGAGTAATCTTACCGACGAGGACGTCACCGTGTGCTACTTCGCTACCAACTTGTACGATACCGCTTTCGTCGAGGTGACGGAGGCTGTCTTCATTAACGTTTGGAATGTCGCGAGTAACGATTTCTGGGCCAAGCTTGGTTTCGCGGACTTCAACAGTGTAGTCCTTGATGTTGATGCTTGTAAGGGTGTCGTCTTGGACGAGGCGACGGCTCAAAACAACTGCGTCGTCCATGTTGTAACCTGCCCAAGGCATAAAGGCTACAAGGAGGTCTTTACCGAGGGCGATTTCGCCGTCAGCAATAGACATACCTTCGATAAGGATGTCACCTTCTTTTACCTTGTCACCACGAGTTACGCGAACTTTTTGGTTGATACAGCGGTCGTCGTTGCTTTTAGCGAAGTGAGTAAGCTCGTATGACTTCTTGCCGTCCTTGTATTGGATTTCAACAACGTCACCGTCTGCACGGATTACTTCACCATCAGCTTCAGCGACAACGAGCTGGCTTGAGTTGCGAGCGATGTTTTGCTCGATACCAGTACCAACGGTTGCTGCTTCTGGAACGAGTAGTGGAACTGCCTGCTTCTGCATGTTTGAACCGGTCAATGAACGGTCAATACGGTTCTTTTCAATGAATGGAATCAAGCTTGCTGGGCCACCGAGGATCTGCTTGTGTGAAGCGTCCATGTAGGTGACTTCAGATGAGTCAACTGACTCAGGCTTCAAGAACTTACGTGCGCTCACGCGCTCGTCAGCGAAACCGCCCTCTTTGTTGAGTACTGCACTTGCTTCGGCGATAACTTCTACGAGCTCCTGACTGCCATCGAGGTATACGATTTCATCAGTTACTTTGCCGTTTACTACCTTGCGGTATGGAGTTTCGATGAACCCGTACTCGTTGATACGAGCGTAGGTTGCAAGGTTAAGTACAAGTCCAATGTTCGCACCTTCTGGTGTTTCCACTGAACAGATACGGCCATAGTGAGTTGGGTGTGCGTCACGCACGTCGAAGCCTGCGCGTTCGCGACTAAGACCACCAGGACCCATTGAGCTTAGGCGGCGTTTGTGTGAAAGCTCAGAGAGTGGGTTTACTTCGTCAAGGAGCTGGCTTAGCTGGCTGCTTGCGAAGAATTCGCGTACTGCAGCAACGACTGGGCGTGCGTTGATGAGCTGGCTTGGCGTTACAGACGTAAGGTCGCTCATGCTCATGCGATCCATCGCGTTACGTTGCATGCGGAGCATACCAACACGGAACTGGCGAGCAACGAGCTCACCGACAAGCTTGATGCGTCGGTTAGAGAGGGCGTCGATGTCGTCACCTGGCTCCTGGGCGTTGTTGATACGGATGAGCTCACGGATGATTGCTACGAGGTCGGAAAGTTGGAACACGCGGTTTTCAGCAGTGTTTGCAACGTCAAGACCAAGACGCTGATTCATCTTGAAGCGGCCAACGCGGCTGTAGTCGAAGCGCTTGAAGTCGTAGAACATACGCTCAATCATTTGACGTGCGTTGTCTACGGTCGCAAGGTCGCCTGGGCGAAGGCGGCGGTAAACTTCGATAAGTGCTTCATTAACACCGTGGCTAGGGTCTTTTTCAAGGGTAGCGTCGATGTACTTTGTGTCACCCGTGTCAATATCAGCAAAGAGTTCTTTAATCTCAGATACTTTACTGTAGCCAAGAGCGCGGAGCAATGTAGTTACAGGGATCTTGCGGCGGCGGTCGATTTTAACGTAGAGTGCGCCACTTGCTGAAGTCTCGAACTCAAGCCATGCACCACGGCCTGGAATAAGCTTTGCGCTGTAGAGGTTCTTACCAACACCCTTTTCGGCGGTGAAGAATACACCAGCAGAACGGATAAGCTGGCTCACCACAACACGCTCGGTACCGTTGATGATGAACGTCGCGCGGTCAGTCATCCATGGGTAGTCACCAAGGTAGATTTCTTGCTCTTTTACTTCGCCAGTCGTCTTGTTGGTAAGCTCAACGTTTACAAGCAATGGAGCGTCGAATGTTAAGTTGTTTTCTTTTGCAAAGTGTTCAGTGTTTTTTGGCTCACCGAAATTGTAGTCTTTAAAGCGAAGCTCAAGCTTCTGACCAGTATAGTCTTCAATTGGGTTGAGCTCGGCAAAAATCTCGCTCAGACCAGTTTCGATGAAATCTTTCCAAGATTCCCTCTGGTGAGTCAAGAGATTTGGAACCTCTAGTGCGGTGTCGTTCTCAGTGAAGAATTTACGCTTCACAGGAGCTACTACCTTATCTGCCTTTGGCATATAGATACTCCCTCTCTATAAGAGTATTAGGTTGATAGTTTCGCGTTCGATACAAGGGGTTGATGCTTGTAATGACCACTGTAGAAGTTTCGGCACACGAAGCTTTACTTAACTATGGGATTTCATACCAAAACGCCCCGCCTACAGGCGCGGTATATAATCAACCCACGTTACACAATCTTCATTACCTCTAGTATAGCTATTTTTAGAAGCAAATGTCAAGTATATTTCAGACAGAAAGCAACCCACCAACAGCTCAAAGTGATGGTGGGTTGCGTTGAAATTTTATTGTTAGACTTTGCCTGGTTCGATAACTTCGTCGACAAGACCGTATTTGACTGCCTCTTCAGCGCTCATCCAGAAGTCGCGCTCCATGTCGGCCTTTACTTTATCTACCTTCTGACCAACGTTCTTCGCCATGATTTCAGTGAGCCTTTCTTTCAGGTAGAGCGATTCGCGGAGGCTGATTTCTTGATCGGTAACTTTACCCTGTGTTCCGCTTGATGGTTGGTGGATCATGACGCGCGCATTTGGCAGCATCATGCGTTTACCCTTCGTACCGCTGCTAAGGAGGAAGGCACCCATACTGGCTTGCAAGCCAATGCCAATGGTTTGTACGTCTGGCTTAATAAATTGAATTGTGTCGTAGATAGCGAGGCCATCGTAGACGCTGCCGCCCGGGCTGTTAATGTAGAGCTGGATGTCTTTATTTGGATCTTCGTTTGCAAGGTGAAGGAGCTGCGCTACTACTACATTGGCAGTATGCTCATTCACTTCTTCGCCGAGGAAAATAATGCGGTCTTCGAGGAGACGTGAATAGATATCATAGCCACGTTCCCCATCGCGTGTTTTAACGATTACGTTTGGTACAAGATAGTTGTTAGGCTTTGTCATACCTTTATGATACGCGCATAGTTAGCACTCGTCAATGCCGAGTGCTAATTTACACTGGGATGAAAGCCAAATTAATACCCCTCAACGGCGAGGGGTATTAATTACTCGACATAGACTACTTAGTATTGAGCTTTACGAGTTCGTCAACTGTCTTTTCGGTGATCAGACGGTTTGCAATTTCACGCTGTGCTTCAGGCTCATCAAAACGCTTCGCCATTTCTGGGTTGTTTGCGTATTGTTGCTTGTAGACATTGATGTGCTCAGCGAGCTCATCTGCGCTTGCCTCAACCTTGAGTTCTTTAGATAGCTCGGCAAGTACAAGCCCGGCCTTGATCCGGTTATCTGCAGCTTCTTCGGCTTCTTCTTTGACCCATGCGTCGCGATCGGCGAAGCCGCGGTTTTCGAGGTATTGCTCGAATGAAAGGCCCTGGTACATCAAGTTTTGCTGCAAGTCCATCTCGATTGAGCGGATTTGGTCTTCGCGAAGTACTGCAGGTACGCTTACCTTGCTCTTTTCAACGAGCTGCTTAACGAGACCATCTTTGAGAGTATCGTTCGCCTCGCGCTCGCGCTGTGCGGTGATTTCTTTCTTGATGTCTTCGCGGAGCTCTTCAGGGCTTGTGAATGGGCCAACCTTTGCGGCGAATTCATCATCAACCTTAGGAAGTTTAACGGCGTTTACTTTTTTAACAGTCGTTTCAAATACAACCTTTTGACCAGCGAGCTCTTTGGCATGGTAGTCTTCAGGGAATGTTAGCTCAACATCCTTTTTGTCGCCAGCCTTTAGGCCTACGAGTGCCTCTTCAAAGCCGGGGATGAATGACTTGCTACCGAGTGTAAGCGGGTAGTCTTCACCGGTACCACCGTCAAACGCCACGCCATCTTTCTTGCCAACAAAGTCGATAATGACTTCATCGCCGTCTTTAGCGGCTGCGTTGGTTTCTTCTTTGTTTGCAAAACCTTTGCGGATGCGTTCGATAGTATCTTCGACATCAGCCTTTACGACAGCTTTTACCTTTTTCTCGGCTTTGAGTTTTTTGTAGTCACCAAGCGTCACTTTAGGGAGAACGTCGCCTTCTGCAGTGAATTCAAGCGATTCACCTGGAACAAATTTCTTGATCTCAACTTCAGGGCGTTCAAGCGCCTGGAGGTCTTCTGCGAGATATGCTTCAGCCACGGCGCGTGAAAGTGCGTTCTCGACAGTTTCTTGGCCGAGCTCGTTCGGATCGACGTTCTTCTTGATCATTGCAATAGGCACATGCCCTTTGCGGAAGCCGTCAACCTTAACATTTTTTGCTAGTTTTTTCAGCGCAACTTGCTCGGCAGCTTCAAGTTCAGCAGCTCCAAGCGTAATTGTTACCAGCACACGCGTATCAGATAGGTGTTTAACTGTCGTTTTCATAGCTACTGATTATAACAGATAGCGACACCTAACGCACATCGAGCTGGATCACGCCGCCCATGTTGCGACCGCCTACGTTTGGAATTTGGGCAGTACATACAGTATTAAGTACGTTGTTTACTGCTGCAAGACTATCAGTCGATGGCATCTCCTGACTGTAAAACAGATAATACCTGCTGTCGCCGCTGCACCACTGAATGATGAAGTCTTTATACTGGGTGTTGCCATCGCCAACATTTGGCGGTAAGCCGCTGAAAAAGCTTTGCTGGAGATAACCGCCAGCCACCACTGCATCGCCAACCGTACACACGAAGCTTGAAGGACCAAGCGCTGCATTGTACCCACCGGCTGCATAGCCACCCCCGCCATCTGCGCACCCGCTTGATGTTGCCGCTACCGTTGATCCGTAGCCACCTTTTATCATGCTACCGCCATTTGTTTTTGATGACATAAGTTCAATTGCTCCCGCAAATTTATCGGCGGCATCACGGATGACGGTATCGCGGGCTTGCTTTTGCGCATCAAGATATAACACTGTAGTAAGCGTTGCAAGGATTGCAATAACTACAATCACAACGAGTAATTCAACGACGGTAAACCCACGCTTCACCAGGTGTTTCATGCCATTAGTATACCATAAGCGGAGCTAGGCAATTATGTCAGACACGTCAAATTCGTCGTCTTCGTTATGGCCCGTACGGCGGTCGGTGGCGGTGCTGACAATTCGCTCAAAGCTGAGCTTTTTTTCTTCGCCAGTGAGAGTGTCTTTCAGCGGGTAGACCTCTTTTGCGACTTCATCTTCGCCAACGAACAGCAGGTACGGAATCGATTTTTTAACAGCGGTTTTGAGCTGTTTGTCCATCTTGCGGCCTGTCGTGTCGAGCTCAACATTTACACCTTCTTTACGGAGATCAATGGCAAGCTTTTGGGCACTGCGGAGTGCATCGCCAATAACAATCATGTAGACATCAGTATTGCTGCGGAGCTTTGGTATGAGCTTATGAGTATGCAAGAATAGTTCGGTCATGCTGAGGCCGGGCGCAATGCCGACGCCACTGATCGGCTCGCCGCCAAATAGGCCAACGAGGCCATCGTAGCGGCCACCGCCAAAGAGTGCACGAGCGTTTTCTGGGTGCGTGTCGAAGAACTCAAATACGGTGCCAGTGTAATAATCGAGGCCACGCATGAGGGTGATATCGAAAATAGCATTCTTTACGCCGGCGCGCTCAAGCTGCGTGAAGAGTTCTTGAATTTCTTTTACTGCATTGCTTTCGCGAATGGTTTCTGGCAAGTCGGCCATGGTTTTCGCCGCTAAAAGCTGTGCGAGTTTTTGTAGGCCTTTTGGTGCCATGGCAGTGCCAAAGATTTCGATCGCTTGATCGCGAAAGGCCTCGGGAGCGATTTTATTTTTACGATCAAACAAACGGATCATGAGCTGCGATTGCACACCGTCGAGTTCGAGATACTGGGCCATCATGAAATTGACGATGCGGCGGTTGTTGATTTTGATAGTGAACATTTCTGGTGTCGCGCCAAGTTCGGTCAAAATATCTGCGCCAAGTGAGATGATTTCGGCATCAGCAATAGCGCCCTCTTGGCCGAATAGGTCACAGTTAAGCTGCCAGAATTCACGCTCGCGACCTCGTTGCGGGCGTTCATAGCGCATAAACTGCGCGATACTGAACCAACGGGCAGGCATAGCAAGCTCCTGCTGGCGCGCAGCGATCATGCGGCTGACGCTTGGCGTCATCTCTGGTCGAATTGCCACACGACGTTCGCCGCGATCAGTAAATTGGTATGTTTGCTCGCCCACGAGCTCTTGGCCACTTTTAGCCTCGTACACGTCAATTGGTTCGAGCAATGGTGCGTCGTATGCTTCGTAGCCGTAGCGCTGGGCTACTTTACGCCAGGTGTGAAAAATATAGCTACGGAGCCGCATAGACTCCGGATACCAATCGCGAGCACCCTTGTACGGTTCTGAGGACAAATTTGCCATAATTACCTTATATTATAGCATATATTATGCCTATTTTGCAAGCATAATAATTATTCCCTACCTCTTATGGACGCGCATCCACTCATACATGACAATACCTGCTGCGACACCGACGTTGATACTGCGGGTGCTGCCATGCTGTTCAATCGCGACAATCTCAGCTGCTTCTTTGATGAGTTCTTCGCGAATCCCTGGGCCTTCAGCGCCAAAAAGCAATACTGCATTGCGTGGCAAGTCTTTATCACCGAGCATTCGCGAACCTTCAATATTATCGACCGCGACAAGTGTTTTGCCTTGGACTGCCTGCATGAATTCATCTGCCTTTTGATGGTAGTGAACATGTAAGTATGTATCGGTCATCATAGCACCACGTTTATTCCATTGTTTGCGCCCAATTACATGGACATGTCGTACGCCGAATGCATTGGCAGTACGGATAATTGTGCCCATATTAAAGTCTCGGGTAACATTGTCGACAGCGATCTCAAGATAATCAGGGTATCGGGCATCTAGCTCGGCGATAATCTGATCCTGTGGTACGCCTTTAAATTCATCGACAACGTTACGTGTATCTTCCATGAGTGTATTGTATCACCTCATGACCCCTGATATAGTGAGAGTGTACGCGGATATGGCGGAATTGGTAGACGCGCTAGCTTCAGGTGCTAGTGCCCGCAAGGGCGTGGAGGTTCAAGTCCTCTTATCCGCACCAAAGTAAAATACCAGGCATTTGTCTGGTATTTTACTTTGGTGCAGTAGGCGGCATTGTATAATGTTCAGTAATAACCAATAACGAAACGGAGGGGTTATGGCTCGAGTGCAAAGACCAAGCGTAAGGATCTGGCGCGTGATTACCGTACTTGTGGCCTTGGCGGTTATTGTTTGCGTAGCTGTGGCTCTTCTGCTCAAGAAGCCTGCTAACGTCGCTAACTTTGGGGAGTGCAAACAAGCAGGTGGCACCATTTTAACGACCTACCCTGAGCAGTGTAGTATTGGGGGCAAGACTTTTACTAACACAACAAGCCAACATGGCGATAAGGGCCAAGCGTACGTCGGCTTAACCGAGAGTGCGGCGCTCGAGAAGGCGTCGGCAGCAAATATACCTGCTCGCATTGTTGAGCGAGACGGCAAGCCGCTGCCCGTAACGATGGACTACGTTTTAGGGCGGCTTAATTTCTACGTTAAAGAAGGAAAAGTCTATAAGGTGAACGTGGAGGGAGAAAGCGCCAGCTAGGCGAGCTGCCTGTTGTAGCACCACAAAGTTCTTTGCAGCGAAGGGGCAAATACTCCAGCAAGAGCATAAGCGCCATATTGACATATAGGTCATTAAGCGTTATAATGTTACTATAGATTCACACAATGATGCGGAGCACCTACCTATAACCACTGGTTAATTTAAGCGAGAAAAGAAAATGTCTGAATTTCGTCCTCTACATGAGCAAGAAGCTGAGCCATTACCCGAACAACCATTATTGAATTTGCAACTTGGCCGCGACTTTGATGCGGCTCGGTTCTCGGAAATGCGCCATGCAATCACTACTTACCTATCCACAGACGCCGACCTACGCTCATGTGTTGGCTGTCCGATTCCTAAGTCGCTCGTTAAGGACATCGAACTGAGCTTAGCGGAGTTGCTAGCTAATGCACAACGACCAGAATCAGGGCGACATGCAACGGCCATTTATGTCTGGGCCAAAGAACGACAAGTTGGCATTGGCGTTGGCGATGATAGTGATACTATTGCGGGCAACGACGAGCGCCCTCAGACAGCAATACTAGCCCCCGATCTCGGCGCTGTTGCACTTGATGCTTACGATGCGGATTTCTCTCTCGAAGGACTACAGGTTAGCGGCCAGGGCGGCAATCTGCTATTAGCGCTCGCCGATCATGTATCGTATTCACGAGTTCCTAAAAAGAAAGCGGCTCGCAAAAAGGAACCGCGCACACATAAAATTGTACGGGCTGATTTCGACATTCCTATCAACCCCGTTCAAGATCAAGCAGCATAGCGACTGGGCGGTAGTCAAACCATAAGTGTGATATACTTTCACTAGAAATTATGGCAAGATTACCACAACCTGGATCAGACGAAGGTACTTGGGGCAGTATTCTGAACCAGTATTTATCAGTGGCGCACGACACTGATGGCTCACTTAAATCAGGCATTTCTGCCGACAAAATCGTCAGTGGCACGACTAATCAGCCGTTTACTACTGCAGAACAGACGAAACTTGCTGGACTTGCGACGGTAGCATCCACGGGCGCCTACAGTGATTTGACAGCCACTCCGCTTACTGGCAATGCCACACTCGTTATTGCATCGGATGCTCCTGCAACCTGGAAACTCTGCGCAGGTGCACAAGTAGACGGCAGCAATGACAGCACCGTACTTGAGGCGGCTATCAACAGCGGTCCTGTTATTTTGTCTCCGGGCACTTTCACTCTTACCTCCCCTCTGACTATTACCGCGGAAAACCCCAGTATTATTGGCCAGGGCTGGTCGAGCATCGTTAAAGTCGCCGATGGCATGAATGATTGGGCGATGATTTTCGACCCGGGTGGCAATGGTGTACGCGGCATATTTGCGCACTTTAGGATTGATGGCAACGCCAGCAACCAGACCGGTGGCGGTGGTATTCATGCTGCTGGTGCCGTGCAATCGGAATTTCACAGTGTTCATTTCTTGAACTGCTATACGGCGGGGTTATGGCTGGACGCCTTCCCGAGCTCGGCTTTCGGGCATCATAACAAAGTTGTTTCGTGTTTATTTGATGCAACATCGACATCAGGCGGCACGGGACTCGGTATGCTTATCAATAGCAATGACGAAAATTATATTCGATCTGAATTCCAATTCCTTGGTGGTGCGTCCGCATCATACGCTGTACGTGATTTATCTGGGCTGAATACCTTTCAGGCTTCAGTATTTGTCGGTGGTCGTAATAATATGGGTGGCATTGAGCTTCGTGATGGACAGCGCTCGCGCATTACTAACTGCATCTTTGACGGTGTAAGCGGCGATAACGTATTCGTGGCATCGTCGTCGGCGCATATTATCACTGATAATACCTTTACCTCTGTAGCTGACCAAGCGTCAACAGATGGTAGCTACTCGGGTATTCACCTGGAGTTCGCTGCCACGCAATGTATTATCACCGGTAATGTACTCGAGACGTCAGCAACAGCTGGACGGACAAGAAGTTTGATCCGCGAAGAAGGTTCGGGCGGTACCGGTATTAATATCGTTAAGAACAACGTGCTACGCCAAAGCAATGCCGGCACACCATCGGTCGGGTTTACTGATATGAGCGGCACGGGATCGTTAGTTGCCGATAACGCCATAAACGGCGCAATTGTTCCATAGAATTTTCAAATCATATTAAAAAGACGAGCTGGAGGCTCGTCTTTTATTTAGCGGAAAACTACACTGTTCCGTCGACGATTGGTGTGATTGATTCGCCGAAGACGCCTGAAATAAACTGACAGTATGCGTCGATATTTTCTTTAAAGTACTGTGGGTGCGCCTTTTGGATTTGCGCCACGACATAGTAACCGATTGCTACCATTGCTACGTAGCCGGCATCTTTGAGTAGTGGTACGTTAAGACGGCTGTCTGGCCTGCCCCATGTTGTGTTCGCTTCACCAAAACAAATGAAGAGTTCATTACTTGGTGCGACCGTAGTTGCGTGACGTACATATTCGCTTGTTTCGACATCACGGGCAATATTACGGCCGAACAATTCGATGAACTTCACTTGCAGCATGCGAATAACGCCGGCGAATTCTGGCGGTACAATCAGGTAGTATTTGTCGAACTTTGAAAGATCGGGTAGCTCTAGCGTATCGATCTGCTCTTCGATAAATCGTTTGATTGCCGCGGGATCTTCACGGGTCAAACCCATCATCATAGACATGTAGGTGCTTGTATTGTAGGTGTACGGCTCACGATTTTTAGGATATACCAGCGCTGTGATTTCATCTTCTGATAGTTCTTGTTGCGCAGGTGAATTTGGGGTGTTTGTAATGAGCGTAACGTGCTTACCTGCATCGCGGGCCTTGCGGGCCAAAATTGGCGCATGCTTACCACCCGAGGCCGACACAACAACTACCTCGTCGATAGTATCAATATGACCGAGCTTATCATCAACCGAACTTTCGCTTGCAAAAATTGCGTCAGTTTCGGCAAACAAAATACGGCCTGTTGCTTCAGCGTTGCCCGAGCCTACGACGAGTGGTCGCTTAAATGCACTCACATCAAGTGTCGGTACGGTTTCGGTGGCTAGCATTTCTAGTGCGCCAAGCACGACAGTATCGAGGCTCGGCAATGAATCAATATCAAAATTCTTCAGTTTTTCCCTATTCGGCTGTTCCATCAGACTCTCCTCCTTTCATATCATAGCATAAAGCACTAGCGTGTCAGGGGTGACTGTGCAATACTAAATGTAGTATGCAGGTATTGAGGGAAACGAAAGATTTAGGGGTGAAATTAGCTGATGCTTTAACATCGGCACTGCAGGCACATAACAGAGTTATTTGGCTTGTATCTGGCGGCAGTAATATTGATATAAGCGTCGTAGCCGCAGGCTTACTAGACGATGAACTTACACGCAAACTAGTTATTATGCAAACCGATGAACGGTTCGTGGCGCTTGATAGCGGTGACTGCAATTGGCATCAACTCGCCAGTGCCGGATTTGACACAAAGTACGCGGCGACATTCCCGATACTCGTTGGAGGCAAAACCCGAGATGAAGTAGCCGCGCTGTACGCTGAAGCCGTCCTTCGCGAGTTTATCGCTGCCGATTATATCATTGGCCAGTTTGGAATCGGATCCGATGGCCATATTGCTGGTATTAAGCCGAATTCGCCAGCAAGCACCAGTGATGAGCTCGTATGCGCGTACCAGGGCGAGGATTTTGAGAGAGTGACGCTTACTTTCCCCGCGCTCCAACAAGTTGACGAAGCGTTCGCGTTTGTTTTTGGTGAAGCAAAACGACCCATACTCGAGAAGCTTCTTGGTGATATTCCGTCGCTAGCTGAATTCCCGGCGGGGATACTTCGTACGGCGCCAATTAGCACTATATATAACGATCAAATTGAGGATAATTAAGGGGGGTATATGAAACTTGTTCTTGTAGGACTTGGGAAAATGGGCGGCCAAATCGCCAAGCGGCTAATTGAATCTGGTCACGAAGTTGTTGCCGTTGACCCTAACCCTGCTGCGGTCACTGCCGCTACAGAGTTTGGCGCGATTGCGAGCACGAGCCGCATTGAGGCGGTGAGTAAATTTAACGGTGAGCGTGTCGTGGTGTGGCTAATGATCCCTGCGGCGTACGTGAACGATGAAATCGCCGAGTGGTGCAAGGTATTGCCGGAGGACGCGATCCTTATCGATGGTGGCAATACGGACTTTCGTGAAACAAAGAAACATGCGGTACTTGCCAGCGACAAGAATGTTCGATTCCTTGATATTGGTGTGAGTGGCGGCGTCATGGGACTTGCGAATGGGTTTTCAATGATGGCCGGAGGTGATGGCAAGGCTTACGAAACCATCGTGCCGATACTTGATGCACTTTCAGTGCCCCGCGGAGGTCACGAATACTTCGGCGAAGTTGGGTCTGGTCACTACATTAAGATGGTCCATAACGCAATTGAGTACGGCATGATGGAAGCGCTTGCAGAGGGCTACCAAATGCTCCGCGAAGGGCCATATAAAGATCTCGACCTCGCGAAAGCTGGTGAGGTGTGGCAAAAAGCGAGCGTAATTGAAAGCACACTCAATAAACTTGCGACAGAAATTATGCATGAGGATAAGACACTTGCGAGCGCAAGCGGCTACGTGGCAGAATCCGGTGAGGCACGCTGGACGCTTGAGGAGGCTGAGCGAGCACATATTGCCTTGCCGGCGATTCAGGCCGCATTTGATGTGCGGCTTGCCTCTGAAAAGGGCGATGTAAGCTATACCACTAAGTTGCTTGCTGAACTACGCAATAAATTTGGCGGCCACCCGCTCAACACGAATGGATAATATGGATTATACAGATTTTCACCTCGAGCTCACCCCTGCAACGATTGTCATCTTTGGCGTGACCGGCGATCTTTCTACTCGCAAGCTTTTGCCGTCGCTTTATGAGCTCGAGAAGAACGGATTGCTACACCCTAAGACGCGCATTATCGGTATCACGCGTCGTAAGTTTAAGGTTGTACAGCTTTTGAAGTTATCGAAAGAAGGCATTCGCGATAAGGATGGTCGTGTAGTTGGTAGTACGCTTAAATCGCTCGGTAAGAAGATTGAAATGTACGAGATGAATGCGGCTTCAGCCGATGGCTACCCAGGGCTTAAAAAGTATCTTGATGAGATTGAAGCACAAGTTGGGCTATGTATGAACCGCTTGTACTATCTGGCGATTCCGCCACAAGTATCAGCGCCAATCATCACCCACCTTGGCGAGAATGGCCTCAACCATGGGTGTACGAAGCACAATACGCTTTCGCACTTGTTATTAGAGAAACCTTTTGGGTTTGATACAACTACCGCTGAGGAGTTGATTACCGTAACGCGTAAGTACTTTGCCGAGAAACAGCTCTTCCGAATTGACCACTACCTTGCAAAGGAGACGGTGCAGAATCTTGTGACATTTCGATTCCGCAACCCAATTTTTGAGGATATTTGGGATAGCCGCCATATTAAGTCGATCAGTGTGATTGCTGATGAAAAGCTTGATATTGAAGGCCGCGCAAACTTCTACGAACAAGTTGGGGCAATGCGCGACTTGATTCAAAGTCATCTCCTGAATGTCGTGTCGGTAGTAATGATGAATCGCCCGAAAGATATTACGAACAGTGACGATATTCATGCCGAACGCCAGCGTGTACTTGATGCGATTGAGCCAGTGCCTGCTAACCGGGTGCTTGAGCGAGCAATTCGCGGCCAGTATATTGGCTACCGCGAAGAAGTCAATAACCTATCATCGAATGTTGAAACGTTTGCCGCGCTTGAGCTGCGATCTCGCCAGCCACATTGGCAAAATGTCCCAATCTACGTGCGAACAGGCAAAGCACTTGCGAAGAAGCAGACATGTATTATTATCGAGTTTAAGCCACAGGCGAGTGACCATATCCACACCAACCAGCTTGTGTTTTATGTTCAGCCAAATGAGAGTATTACTGTCCAGCTGTGGGTAAAGAAACCCGGCTTTGAGAATGAGCTGCAGATGGCTCCAATGCAATTTAACTACCAACAGGTTTTTGACACGCATGGCCACCCTGACGCATATGAGCGCGTATTGGTTGATGCGATTCGTGGCGATAACACACTGTTTGCGACTAGTGATGAGGTGATGGCATCATGGCGGATCATCCAGCCGGTGCTTGATTATTGGGTGACGACAGGCGACGATTTGATTCGTTATGTTAAGGGGTCTGACGGGCCTGACATGAGCAGCCTCAGTCGATAGCGAACACCGTTACCTAAAAGAGCCAGCGCGATTGCTGGCTCTTTTGTTATGTGATTGCCCCTACAGGCCGAAGCGAGCGAATTGGCCGGCATCAGCATTGTCGCGTAGCTGGCTTGCAAGCGTACGAAGCTCATTCTGCTGCTTTACGCCAGCGTTCAATGTGCCGTGCGGGTCGCAAACTTGGCGTACTGCTTCGTACATTGCGACGACTTTTTCATCGAGCTCGCCGTATACTGCGCGCGTCTTTAAGCGGCCCTCCCCACCTTCGGCAACCATTGTGCCCTGGTGAGCGTAGACCATCTTACTGAGCGCATCAAGTAGCTTGAATACGCGCTGCTTGTCTGCCACTTTATTGAGCGCAAGGGTTGGATATACAGAATAAGTGTTCAGAATAACGTGGCCTGCGAGCGGAAGTGAGATATGCTCCTGTGCTGCATATACTTTAACTGCCGACACGAAGCTCTCGAACTGCTCGGTTGGGATATGGAACCCGCCAAAGATATCAGGTGCCATGTCGCCAGCGTGATCTGGAAACTGCGCATAGTGTACAACATCGAGCGCTGCAAGCAAATCGTCTGCAGCTTCGCCGTCAGCGGTGACGAGTTTGGCGCCATCGGTCTTTTCAAGACCTTTCGTGAGGCGTTTCAGCGCCTTTGCACGGTGATGGTCGTTGAAATCGTCGAAGCCAATTACCACAACAGCCTGTGGTTGGAAATCAGTCGAGGCTTCGTTGTAGAACGGATATACTCGCCCTGAGTTCTTCGCTATCTCAAATAGCTCGGCATCAAAGTACTCGAGCAGTACTGGATTCATCTTAGCGAGTTCATCAAGCGTATCGCGAGCCACCCCAGCATCGGCAAATGTTACTACGCCAACACCTAGACGTGCGCTCTTAAAGTCTGCCTTTAAAATCATTTCACTAATGATACCGAGCGTACCCTGAGAGCCAACGAACAGTGGGGTGAGATCAAAACTACCATCTTTGCGCTTTACATCGGCAATTGCACTATATCCTACCATGTCATCCGCGCTAAACGAATCGACGACATCAGCATATTCATCAATAATGCCATCGATGCCGCGATAGATATCACCCTCGAGGCCTTGCATGCCCTTTTTACGATTAAGTTCGCGTTTATTAATGCGCTTAGTCTGTAGTACGTCGCCATTTGCGAGCACCACTTCAAGTTGCTCGACAGCACGTGCAATATTGCCGTATTTGCCGGCGAATGGACCCGCGACAGCATCCGCAACGGCGCCACCGACTGTGCCGTACGATTTCGCACCTTGAAGAGCTTGGATGCCTGAGCCACTAAGGCCGAGCGCAGACTGGACTGCTGCGACGGAAGCACCGGGTTGGAGACGAATCAGTTTCTGCTTGGCATCATATTCATAAATGCGATTCATATGCGCTGTAGTAACAAGGAGGATGCCTTTGCCAATTGCCGCACCCGTACCATCGGTGCCGGCGCCGCGTGGAGTGATGGAGATTGTATGGCCTTTTTCGGCGAGCTGCCATGCAAAGCGCGCGACTTTACGAATATCATTCGTTGTTCGAGGGTAAATCACCATTTCAGGCTTAAGTGACAGCACGCCACCATCGTTAGCATGCGCAAGACGCACATCCTCGCGAGTGACAACTTCACCACTTATATGACCGCGGAGATACGCAGCTACCTTACTCATAGATTACCCCCTCTACATGCATTACCACCAGTATAGCATAAGGGATATGCAAAATCCCATAAAATTTCATCGCTAAAAACGATATTTTTGTGTTAGAATAATAAAGCACTACGCGGATGTGGTGGAATTGGTAGACACGTTAGCCTTAGGAGCTAATGCCGTGAGGCGTGAAGGTTCAAGTCCTTTCATCCGTACCATGAAGTTAAGATCTCTCCCAAGAGGTCTTTTCTTTTTGTATTTTAATCTTTATGACTGAACCCAGTCGCGCCAGTTTGCCGTGCCCGTTTCGAGGCCTTGCCACGTGATTGCGTTTGCATCACTTGTTGATGAGAGACCAATGGTTGTGCATACATAGTTTCCTGTGATTGTGGATCCTGTCACTCGCTTCGTGTCGCTCGTTGAGGTTACAACAAGACCGTACGCTGAATTAACCGTGCGCGCCCCGAGCGCAAACTGTTTTGTTACCGTGTTATAGCAATAATACATATTGCCGTAACCCGATCGATTAACCTCGTAGACGCTTTTCGAGAAATGCATACCCGCGTCGATAAGTTGCTGGTATGTAACTGGATATGCACCATTCCTCGCCTGATAGATAACGAGACGTTTCTTGGCGTTATTTAAGTCCGTCTGAGCAATAGAGCGCGGCTTCGATCTTGAACGCCGTTATAAGCAACGAGTACAAGCCCAGCAAGGATTCCGATAATAACAATAACAATAAGAAGTTCTACTATCGTAAAACCACGAGAATTGCGCGCTTGAGGAACATTAAGCTTAAGCATTATCTATAGCATATATCATTATGGTTCCAGGATGCAAAGTAATCTTCTTGGCTAAGGTTTGGAAATTAAAAAAGCCACCTAGTGGTGGTTATACGACAAGTAGAAAGCGGACGCGGGTCAGTGGTCGGGCGCCTGCCCGACCACTGACCCTTGCACATGTGCCGTTAGCCGCCGAAGTCCATCAGCTGCTGATGGGCGACTCCTCGACGGTCACGTCATCCGCCCCAGTCCAGCCCGCGCCCTCCCAGAGGAGAGCGAGGACATAGGACAGCGCCGTAGGGCCACCCTCCTCGCCGAGCTGCTTGCGAACAGCATCGAGTTGAAGCGGCAGCTTCTCGCCGTTGAACCTCAGCGGCTCGGTCCAAGACCTGGATGCCGGGAGCGTGATGCGGACGATGATGCCGATCTGGGTCACCCGCGCGAACAGCCCGACACCTGCGAGGTACTGCACCATGGCAGTGAACCTTTGGACGTTGCACCCGCCGGTCACCGCGAAGGCACGATCGTCGAGTGCGGGCTGCTCGGGGTTGGCGGTGAAGAGAATCTTCTTCGCCTCGGCACCGATAGGGAGGGTCGGTACTCCTTCATCGAGGTGACTCACGTCAGTCCTCTTTCTACTTGTCGTGTGCACTTTCCATGCCACGAGTTACCATGGACAGTAAGCTCTATTATTATAGCATAAACATAAGTATTTGTCACTATTTTGCGGCACCCTACCGCTACTTCTGTTGGAGTGCTACAATGCGAATAAAGCGATAAGTAATAAGGGGTGCTACGTGTCTAAGGTTATACAAGCAAGGAATCTTACTAAGAAGTA
>Ga0157370_10003082_pt1 | contig 19743 bp, 20 predicted proteins | sample C35metaG_FD_113463 | JGI IMG/M metagenome (GOLD analysis project Ga0157370, IMG submission 113463) | Corn rhizosphere microbial communities from Kellogg Biological Station, Michigan, USA - C3-5 metaG | ecosystem: Host-associated > Plants > Roots > Rhizosphere > Soil | place: USA: Michigan...
ACGCGGGCCAGCGTGCTGGTGACCTTGAGGTCATCGCCCAGCCGCCGGAGGTAGCGGCGCAGTGCCGCCGACTCGGCCTCCCGTTGGATCAACTTCACGACTGCCGAGCTATCGAGGTACAGCTTCACCGTTCGTGCTCGCGGGCGGCCGCGAGCGCACCAGACGCTGCGATCCCATAGTCAGCAGGAGGTTCCGAAGTAAGGTCGGCTCCTTCGTCGGGGGGCAGCACTCGGCCGGAGGCCAGCAGTGCCTGCCAGGGGTCGGAGCCGATCGGTGTCAGGAGCGCGACCGGGTGACCGCGATCCGTGACCTCAAAGGTTTCGCCGGCACCGACCCGAGCCAGATAGCGGCTCGCATATTGCCGCAGCTCACGGACCCCAATTCGCTCCATGTGCTACATGGTAGCACCCCATTACACCAGGCCGTATTGGGCGGCGGCCTTGCCGGGGACGTCGGTGCCGACCTCGCCGCGGGCGGCGAGGTCGGTCAGTACCCGAAGCGCGATCGAGGGCGCGTCGACGTGGAAGAAACGACGCGTCGCTGCTCGGGTGTCGGAGAAGCCGAAGCCGTCGGTGCCCAGCGAGGAGTAATCGCTAGGCACCCACCGGGCGATCTGGTCGGGCACGGCGCGCATGAAGTCGCTGACCGCGACCACCGGGCCGGGTCGCCCGGAGAGCGCCCGCGTTACGTACGGCACCCGCTTCTCGGCGTCCGGGTTCAAGAGGTTGAACCGTTCGCAGTTGAGGCCGTCGCGGCGGAGTTCGGTCCAGCTGGTGGCCGACCAGACGTCGGCGCCGACGCCCCAGTCTTCGGCGAGAATTCGCTGTGCTTCCAGGGCCCATGGCATGGCAACACCGGAGGCGAGAATCTGCGCACGCGGACCTTCGACCGCGGGCGCAGCCGCGAGGTGGTAAAGGCCTGCGAGCAACCCCTCGACGTCGAGATTCTCGGGCTGCGCGGGCTGCAGGATCGGCTCGTTGTAGACGGTGAGGTAGTAGAAAACGTCTTCCCCATGGGGAAATTCGTCGCTCGAGCCGACCATGCGCCGAAGACCGTCGCGCATGATGTGCGTGATTTCGAAGCCGAACGCGGGGTCGTAATAGACGACCGCTGGGTTGGTCGAGGCGAGCAGCGGCGAGTGGCCGTCGTTGTGCTGCAAGCCTTCACCGGTAAGGGTTGTGCGGCCGGCGGTGGCGCCGAGCAGGAAGCCACGGCACATCTGGTCGGCGGCCGCCCACAGCTGGTCGCCGGTGCGCTGGAAACCGAACATCGAATAGAAGATGTAGACCGGAATCATGTGTTGGGCGTGCGTGGCATACGACGAGCCCGCCGCGATGAACGACCCCATCGCACCAGCCTCGGTGATGCCTTCGTGCAGCAGCTGGCCCTCTTGCGATTCCTTGTACGACAGCAAAAGTTCGCGGTCTACGGCTTCGTAACGCTGCCCGTGCGGGCTGTAGATCTTCGCCGTCGGAAACAGTGAATCCATGCCGAACGTGCGGGCTTCGTCAGGAATGATCGGCACGATCCGCTCGCCGATTTCCTCTTCTTTCATGAGGTCTTTGATGAGCCGAACAATCGCCATCGTCGTGGCGACCTTCTGCTTGCCCGAGCCCGCACGAAGCTCGCTGTAGACGGCGTCACCGGGCAACTTCAGCGGCTTCGCGTTCGTTAGCCGCTCAGGCAACGAACCGCCCAAGGCTGCCCGCCGCTCCAGCATGTACTGGATTTCTTCGGAATCGGCGCCGGGGTGGTAGTACGGCGGCAGGTCGGCCTCGAGTTCGCGGTCGCTGATCGGCAGATGCAGCCGGTCGCGGAATTCTTTGAGGTCGGTCTTCGTCAGCTTCTTCATCTGGTGGGTGGCGTTTCGACCCTGGAAGGAGTTCAACGTCCAGCCCTTGATGGTGTGGGCCAAAATCACGGTCGGCTGGCCGACGTGGGCCTGGGCAGCTGCAAAGGCGGCGTACACCTTGCGGTAGTCGTGGCCGCCCCGCGAGAGGCGGCGCAGGTCGTCGTCCGACAAGTCTTTGACGATCGCCCGAAGCCGGGGATCGTCGGCGAAGAAGTGCTCGCGGATGTATTGGGCCGACTCGACGGAGTAGGTCTGCAGCTGGCCGTCGGGCGTGGCGTTGAGCTTGTTGACGAGCGCGCCGTCGACGTCGCGGGCCAGCAGGGGATCCCAGTCGCGGCCCCAGATGACCTTGATGACGTTCCAGCCGGCGCCGCGGAAGTATGACTCCAGCTCCTGGATGATCTTGCCGTTGCCGCGCACCGGGCCGTCGAGGCGCTGCAGGTTGCAGTTGATGACGAACGTGAGGTTGTCGAGCTCTTCGCGAGCCGCGACGCCGATGGCGCCAAGCGACTCGGGCTCATCCATCTCGCCGTCGCCGAGGAACGCCCAGACCCGCGAGTTCGACGTGTCGGCGATGCCGCGCGCGTGCAGGTAGCGGTTGAACCTGGCCTGGTAAATCGCATCGATCGGGCCCAGGCCCATCGAGACGGTCGGGAACTCCCAGAAGTCGGGCATCAGCCGCGGGTGCGGGTAGCTCGGGATGCCGCCGCGGCTGATCTCCTGCCGGAAGCCGTCGAGCTGCTCCTGGGTGAGCCGGCCCTCGAGGAAGGCACGCGCGTAGATACCGGGGGAGGCGTGGCCCTGGAAGAAGACCTGGTCGCCGGATGATCCGTCGGCCTGATGCTTGCCAGTGCCGCCCGCGGCGGCGTGTTTGCCTCTGAAGAAATGGTTGAAGCCGACCTCGTACAGGCTGGCGGCCGAGGCGTAGGTAGCGATGTGCCCGCCGACGCCGAGCTCGGGCCGGTTGGCTCGCGAGACCATGACGGCGGCGTTCCAGCGCACGGCGCGGCGGATCTGCTTCTCGATGCGCTCGTCGCCCGGGAACCACGGCTCGGCCTCGGGCGGGATCGTGTTGATGTAGTCGGTGCTGCGCAGCGCGGGCACACCGATCTGCCGCTCACGGGCGCGCTCGAGCAGCTTGAGCATCAGGTAACGGGCGCGGGTCTTGCCCTGCGCGGCGACGACGGCGTCGAGTGATTCGAGCCACTCGGAGGTCTCGTCAGGATCGATGTCGGGCAATTGGCTCGGCAGGCCGTCGCTGATCACCGGGACGCGGTCGCCTGGTCGTTTCGCTGCCACCTGAAGATCCTCACGGGTAGTCGGGCGTCTGCCGCGATTCTCTCACCCATTCGGCTTTTGACTTCAGCCGTCAGGCGGCTTGGCGAGTGCCCTTACGCGAGCGACCCTGGAGGTGAGGCGGCCGGGAGTCGGACCTCCACCGGCTCCGACCGTCCCGTCCCCAGGTTGCGGATGACCACTTGCGCACGGACGCTGGATACGTGTGGACTACAGCGACAATGAACTGCCCGCGACAGCGCGGCACGGTCAGTAGCCGTCAGCAGGGAGGGTTTTCGTGAGCGCGACCGCGGACCACGCGGAGGGACAGCGCAGCCGGGCGGAGAAGCTTGGTTTCTCAGCCGGCCAGGTGGTCCAAGAGATCGGATATGACGACGACAGCGACGACCAGTTGCGCGCTGCGATCGAGGAAGTCACCGGCAGTGAACTGGTCGATGAGAGTTACGACGACGTCGTCGATGTGGTGTTGCTCTGGTGGCGCGAGGGCGACGGCGACTTGGTCGACGCGCTGGTCGACGCGCTGACCTCGCTCGCGGACGGCGGCACGATCTGGCTGCTGTCGCCCAAATCAGGGCGCGACGGTCACGTCGAGCCGAGTGACATCACCGAGGCCGCGCCGACCGCCGGCCTGAGCCAGACGACGTCCATAAGCGCCGGCCGCGACTGGTCGGGCGCCCGTCTCGTCGCGCCGCGCAGCTCACGAAAGCGTTGATCGCCGAGGTCGGTCGGCCGGCGCCCGATTTCGAGTTGGTCGACCAGCACGGCACCCCTGTTCGGCTGTCGTCGTTCCAGGGGCGGCGCAACGTCGTCCTCGTGTTCTATCCCTGGTCGTTCTCCAGTGTCTGTACCGGTGAGCTCACCGCGCTCCGCGACGACGTCGGCTCCTTCGTCAACGACACGACGCAGCTGCTCGCCGTATCGGTCGACTCGAAGTTCGTGCAGCGCAGGTTCGCCGATCACGAGGGCATCGATTTCCCTGTGCTGGCTGACTTCTGGCCGCATGGAGAAGTCGCGCAGGCGTACGGCGTGTTCGATTCTCGGGCAGGCGCTGCGCTGCGTGGCAGCTTCGTGATCGACCGCGCAGGCGTCGTCCGGTGGAACGTTTTGCACGGCATCCCAGACGCGCGCGATCCCGCCGACTACGTTCGCGCGCTTGCTTCGCTGACCTGACATGCCCTGCTGGAAGTGCGGAACCCGCGAGGTCGATCCCGTTCGCGGGCCGTCGCCGTGGAAGCGCGGCGTGCGTGGCGGCGAGCACGTGCTGGTCTGCCCGGCCTGCCAGAGCGCGCACGACTGGTCGAGCGAACTCGATCACTGCCCGGCGTGCGGATCATGGCGATTGGCCCGTGCTCTCGGTCAGATCACCTGCCGCGAGTGCAGCTCAGTGATCAGTGAAAACCTCGAGCCGGACGCCGACGGGCCGGCGCCGTCCGAGCAGCGCACGCCGTCCGGCCTGGCGGTTGAGGTGACCCAGGCGCTGGAGCGGATGTGGGGCAAGGCGCCGAATAGGTAGGCTTGCCGACCGCGGTGTCAACCTCCTGTCAACGCCGCGAAACGTCAGGGCGCGTAGCTCAGCGGAAGAGCACCCGGCTTACAACCGGGGGGTCACAGGTTCGAAACCTGTCGCGCCCACAAGCTAAACCGCAGGTCAGCGTCGTGCGAGGAATGTCTTTCCCGTTTCGTGCCCCTGGTCGTGCCCTTCGTGCGGGCGAGCTGGTGGCCGGATGTGTGTGCTCGTCCGGTTCATGCGTGACGACTAGGGCTCCGGATTATGAGGAAAGGTTGCGGCCGGGTCGGCTCTTGTCTGCCCCATCACCCTGGTCTGCACCGATTCGGGCGTGTACGGCGCGCAACCGGTCGAAGATGATGTTGGCGAAGCGGTGCATCAGCTCGTAGCCGGTGGCCGGCTCGCCTTCCATGACAGCGCGAAGCCGGAATGCGTCGAAGACCAGCGTCGATGTTTTCTTCAGCGCAGTCGCTGTCAGGTGGTAGCGATACGGAGAGAGCAGCCACGACCATCCCACGGCAGCGTCTGGGCCGAGTGTGTCGATATCGACGCTGTTCCCGTTGGGCGCCCGCATCGTCAGCATGACCAGCCCGCGGTGTATCAGGAAGAAGCGGTCGGCGGTTTCCCCCTCGCGGAAGAGCACTTCCCCGGCCACATAATCGCGTCGTCGGACGTGCGCGGCCAGCTGCCGCAAAATGTCCGGTGGCAGGTCAGAGAGAAATGGCTGGTCGGCGAGCGCACGGGTCAGTTGGGTAACGGTCGCCATTTCGTGCTACGTCGCCCCGCCCGCCGAAGCGAGGCAGCAGTCGGTTCGATCCGCCCGAAGGGTCGGACGGATCAAAGGGATTGTCCTGGAATCTGTCATCGTGTGCTCCGACGCTTTGCGGCCATCCGTTGCCACGCCGACGGGTTGTGATCGATCGACACGGCTGCAGCGGCACCTACCCGGGGTGATGCAGAGTACTCGGCCATCAGCGTCACCGGGTCGGCACGTTGGAGCCGTTCGGACTCGACCCGCACCTCCGTCGTCCGCCAAGGTGATTCATGGCGCTTGAAGGCCGACCGGCGCGACCGCGGGTAGCCGCCAGCGAAGGCCTTCTGAATGTCCGTCTAGGTCGCTAATCGCGCCTACGGGCAAGTCGAGTGTCGAGTCTGCGCCCGGCGGTGACAGCCCCATGCAATCTTTCAACTCGTACAACGCTCACCCGACCGCCCGTCAGGCGTATCGCACCGGCCCGGCGGAAGTCGCCCAGCACCCGCTCGATCATGCCCTCTGTGACGTCGAGGACGTCGGCTAACGCGGACGACTCGATAGGCCCGTCGCGATGACGTAGTAGAAGTGCAGCAACTTCGCCCGCTAGACCTATGTCGTCGACGGCGGTGGCGCGGGCGCCGAACTCGGCAAGCCACCACAGCGCGCGGGTGGCCCATCGGTCAGCCCACCAGTCGCGCACGGCGGCGTGGAATCGGTCAGCTTGCACCGTGACAAGAGACGTTGGCGTGATCGCGACGCAGTCCCACCCCGCTGCCTCGTGGAGGACTACGGGTATCGCGCCACACACCTCGTTCGGCAGCGCGAACGCGGCTATCGGCCGGCGGTCGCCGACCCCACTAATCTCGGCGACCGCGCCCCTGTCGACAAGGTGGACGTCGCGAGCCTGTTCCCCCCGCCGCACGAGTAGCTCGCCATGATCAACATCGTGATGAGCGCCTATCGTGTTGAAAAAGTCGAGCTCATCGCTTAACAAGTCGTTGAATGGCGTGGCCGTACGCGGGGCGCGGCTGACCGACACCGCGGCTGCCAGCCGGTCCGGCGACCATGTGGCGTGAGACCGTCGATCGCCGGTGGTTCTAGGGAGCGTTCGAGATGTCGCATCCGCGGGACTCGTTCGAGGAGCCTCGCTTAAGGTGCCGGCGGCCGACACCCAGCTGGTGCCGGGGTCGCCGGTACGGACAAGTTCCGGGATGCGTGACGCGGCTCGTGACATGGGTTAAGCGTCGCGCCAGCGCGAGTGTGGGTCTATCCGTGCGCGGCCCCATTTCCGCGACCGTCGGCGAGCGAGTGCGGCGCGTACCTGCCGGAGCGTCAGGGTTCGATAAGTCCAGTGCGGATCGCGTAGCGGGTCACGTCGACCCGGTCGCGCATGCCGAGCTTGCCGAGAATGTTCGCCCGATGCCGCTCCACGGTTTTCACGCTGATGGTGAGCAGGTCGGCAATCTCGATGTTGCTGCGGCCTTCCGCAATGAGTTTGACCACTTCGTCCTCGCGTTGTGTGAGCGGGCCACGCCCGGGTTGCTCACCACGCCTGACCTGCTCGAGGTAGCGGCGCATCAGCGCGCCGAGAGCTGGCGGGTAAATGAACGGTTCGCCGCGCAACGCGGCACGGCACGCGTGGATGAGGTCGCAGTCGACCTGCTGCTTGAGCACGTAGCCTGCCGCGCCCGCGGCCACCGCTTGGAAGAAGTACTGCTCGCTGGCGTGCATCGACAACAGCAGGGTGGGCAGGTCCGGTCGGCGGCGCGCGATCTCGCGCACCGCTTGCAGGCCGGTGAGCTTCGGCATTGCGACGTCCAAGATCGCGAGATCCACGTCGGCCGTGGTGGCCTTAACGACCGCGTCCATGCCGTCGACTGCGTAGGCAGTGACCTTCAGGTCGGGCTGTCGTTCGAGCAGGGCCTTGACCCCTTCCCGGACGACGGCGAAGTCGTCGGCGACCAGGATGCGGGCGGGGAAGAGGTTAGACACGGTCATGGGCTGAACTCGCCGGTGGGGACGGTGAGTTGGACCAGCAGCCCATGCGGTTGATTAGCCTTCAACTTCAGCCGGCCTCCAATCAGGAGCGCGCGTTCGCGCATGCCGCGCAGCCCGGGACCGTCTTCGCCGGCGTCCGGCGGCGTGCACCCGTCATCGGCGACCTGTAGCACTAGGCCGGTCAGGTCGACTCGCATCCGGACGGTGATTGTCGTCGCGCAGGCGTGGCGGACCGCATTGGTCAGCGACTCTTGTGCGATGCGGTAGATGGCCAATTCCGCCTTGTCGCTCATCGGGGGCAGTCTGCGTGGCAGCACAATCTCAATCCGCGCGGGGCCCTGGCCGTCCAGCGAACCCGTGAGCGTCGTCAGGGCGCTAAGGAGGCCCAGGTCGTCCAGGATTGCCGGTCGTATTCGCCACGCCAGCGCCCCGACCTCGTCCATCACTGCCCGCATCTCGTTTTGGGCTGCTACAACGCGCGAACGCACGGCGTCCGGAGCCTCCTCGCGGATCACGGCAAGCTGCAGCAAGATGCCAGTCATCCGCTGCCCGATCTCATCGTGCAGTTCGCGGCTGATGCGCCGACGCTCTTCCTCAACGGTGGCGTCGGTGCGGCGGGTGCTTTCTCGCCGTTCGGCCTCGAGTCGATCAAGCATGGCGTTGAAGCCTCCGATGAGCGTGCGTGTCTCGGCGCCGCCCATCTCCGGCAACCGTTCACGGGGACGGAGCACATCCAACGTCTGCATCCGATGCACCAGTGCCGCCAGCCCGGTGAAGCTCAGCTTGATCATCGCGACGTCCGCGGCCAGCAAAACGACTACCGCAGAAACGAGAACGATCGACTGGCGCGCCGAGACGGGAGCGGACACCGTGATCGGAGTCCAGAGCAATAGTAAGAGGCTTCCGAGCAAAAGCGCCGCGTCCACGACGACGACCCGCAGGTACAACGAGGAGCGGCGTCTGCGCGGGATCTGCAGTCGATTGCCCCCATGCGGTTGCAGTGACTCGTTATCCATCGCCCGTGCCATGGCGTCGCCCGGTGAACGCGTCGTCGATCGCGCGCACGTCGAAGCGGTCGCTCTCGATTGTGCAGCCTCCGAAGGCATCGACGCGCCGGCGATAAGCGTCGAGATTCCACCCCAACGCGGTGGCGCCGCGATTGACGACCTGCTCCAACGTCGGGCCGACGCCCTTGTCCGATCTAACGCTCATAACATCTCCGCCCCTGCGAGGGCTGTTCGTTGCTTACGAGGAGCGACCTCGACGCTATCGTGCGTTGCCGCACACGGCTAGGCGACGGCCTTGCTAGTGCGGCCCGATCACAGCTTGCCCGTTCGTGGAGTGTGCCGACGACGTCCAGCAGTCGACGAATGGCACCGTTGGGCCGATTTTGGCGGCTGCTCGACCAGATCTGGGCAGGTCGCTTGCGCGGACGCGCTGCACGCGAGGATGTCAGCGCCCGCGGTGCCCCAAACGAGGGCAACGGCTGAGAGTCGAGGCCCCGTGCAACCAGGCTTTTACGCAGTACCACCAAGCCCGCGGCGTCGGCGCCGCCAAGTTGCCGCGTAATGCGCTCGGCAACGCGACAGGGCGGCACCGGGCAGCGTGCAGCCGACGGCGCCGACCGGCCGCAGCGCGCATCGGATGTCACCAGTTGGTGCAGCCAAGACAGTGTGCGTTTCAGCACAGTCGGGATGGCCGTGAGGCCACACGTGCGCGCGGCGCATATAGAAGTCGTACGGTGGAAGCAGGTTCCAACGGTTGTCCAGACCCTGCACCCGTCGGTCCTCGCAAGAGCAAGAGGTGCAGTGATGCGATGTCCCAGGCGACCAGGTGTCGGGGTTCTTCGCGCGTTGCAGCTTATGTCCCAGGGCTCTCGGGCTTCTCGCGCGCCGTCGACACTATGCCGACGGCAATTTGCACGGCGATAGGGCCGGCACTCTCATGTGACATTCGCACCCACGTTCTGAAGGAGACGTCCGATGACCGATACGTTCGACTGGGCGAAGGTCGTCGACTACTCGAAGCGCGTTCACGTCGATCCGCCGATGACCCAGTATGAGCTTCCTGGCATCACCGAGGAACTGCACCATGGCGTGCGCGTCGCGGTCGTGCCCCTGTGGCATGTAGTGGTTACAGCGCGTCTGGCATTTGGCTTTCACGATCATGCGACGCTCCGCAACGCGCAGCAGCGTCTGATTGATGCGCTCGCAGAGATCGAGAATGTCTATCCGCTGCAGCCGGCAGGCATCTTCATCCAGCTGGCATATGGCGCGTCGTACTTTCGGCAGCGGATACCCGGCTCCGTGAGCGAGGAACTCATGCCGAAGTCGACGCTGGCCGGAAGTGAAGGCGACTGGGCGGTAGTCGACAGTGAGCGGTTCCCCATGGATCCACCGAATCTGGTGCTCGAAGACAACGAGGTTTGCTTCCATTTCAAGAGCGACTACCGTGAGCACATCGAGGACGTGATGAGGGCGCTCTTCCAGGCTGGCGAGCAGGTGCTCAACGGGATCCCGGCGGAGCGTGTCTATATCGGTGATTTGCTGATCGTTACGTCGATCCGGCGCGGCTTCGCCGGACGCAACTTGCCAAAGCTGATCGGGGAGCGACTGCGCATCCCTGGTGCCGAGAAGATCCCCGCTGGCGCCATGCTGTTCATGGGCTTCACCTCGAGCCACATACACGGTCTCGCCGCCGGCAATCTACCGAGTTTCGAAACCTTGCCAGGGTACACCGACCAAACTCCGGACAGCTATTTCGCACATGGAACTGCGATGCACCTGTCGCATATCGCCCTCGACTTGGAGCGCTGGTACCGCTTCAGTCCGGAAGAGCGGTTGAAGCGCATGTTCCACCCACGTCGTACGGATAGCGATGAGGTGCTCAGCCCTGATCAGTCGCCGGCGTCCTCGACGTTCCGGGCAGAACGCGACAACGACGCCGAGCGCTACAAGATGGTTGGCCACAACGAGCAAATGCAGTTCTTGTCGCGCATCGAAAGCGACACAACCACTGTCTATGGGCAAAAGCTGGAGCGGGGCACTGTCTTTTTCCTGCGCCAAGATTTCAATACGGTGGAGAACCCATTCGGGTTCTCGACAGGTACCCGCGTGTCGGCTGCGCCGCGTGCAGGTGTGCACTTCCTCGGCTTCGGCCCGTCCGCGCAGCACTACGCAAAGATGCGACTCGAGATGGACAGCCAGGACCTCAGGGCGCGACATCACTTGGCGGAGGACGACCTCGGATTCACTAACATGCTCACCACGACCCATCGCCAGAACTACTTGCTGCCGCCGAGGGCGCACCGCGCGTTCCCGCTTGCTGAGCTGCTGTGATGTGGCCCTCGTAGGGGTGTTGGTGGCCCCGCCTGCCCTTCGTCCATGCCGACAGTGGCGCCCAGCGGCGCGCTCACCTCGATGAACCCTTGAAGTGTTGTCCTGCGCGTGACGCGTGTGCGGAATCGGTCGACGTGACCGGGGTGGTCAATCGGGGTTGGACCGTCACTCACTTGTGGAAGCCGACCCGGGCACTGAGCGGGATCAGCAATCCTGCTATCGACCATGAGCCGCGAAACCGCGATCGGGATACATGACTGCGGTGTAGGCGTCTTGGTCAACGTCCACCAGCGACAGCCGTTGCTCGATGGTCATATTCAACGCTCATTTTCCTGATGTGAAGGGGTCTGTCGCGACGGCCGCGACAGTACGGCCGGCGTCACCTCTCGCGACGTCTCGTCACTTGCACTGACCAAAAAGGGGGGCCGCCTTCGAGGTATACGAACCCGTAGCCGCCCGGATCGATGTGGTTCATCCGTCGCCAAACAGCGAGTATGTCGCGATGACTGCGCAGTCCTACCCTGTTCGCCTGGTGCGAGTCGCAATAGCCGATCGACAGTTGCGTCGACGGCCTGCTCGTCCGGTAGCGCGTCGAGGTCGATTACCGGGCCCTCGGTCAGCGGGTACCGCTCGTGCGAACGGGTAAAGGAGGCGGCGGGGGTCGCTTCGCCAACGCCAGGTTCGCTTGCCTGTGCCAAGGCTTGCTCTTCCATGCCGAAATGGCGATCAAGTTGAGCGAGTAGCGCCCGCACGGTCGCAGCGAGCTGCGCGGGTGAACGGCTCGTCTCGACGCTGCCAGCGCGCTCCAGTGCTTCAACCCCGTAGCGAAGCCGCGCGTGATCATGGCTGAGGCGCGTGAACCTGGCGGAGCCTTTCGTGGGAAACAGCTGCCATTCTTCAGCTTCAGCCTGCTGTAGCACCTCCACCCGAAAGTATTCGACCAGTGCGCGGAGTTCGCCGGCAGGCCAAAGGCCGGCGCTCATCGCAGAGAGCAGCGCGTCGGCCCGGGTCTTCGTTTCGGACCGGAGCACCGCATGCTCGTCGGCCAGCGTCGGTCGTACGTCCGAGGACAAGGCGCCGCGGGTCCCACCGCTCCCGCCATCGTCTCTCAGCGTGATCACCTTCGCTACCTCACGTCCCTGGGCTTTCCTACCACTCTATTCGTGTAAAGTGTTGGTGGATGCAGCTTGTTCCGGTGGCGCTTTCGGAGGACATCCCGCTCGAGGAGGTGGCCTGTGACGTTGTCGAGGTCGGAGCAGCGACGGCTGGACCAGATCGAAGCCGACCTGGTCCGCGAGGATGCACGATTGGCTGAAGTGCTTTCACCCATGCCAGTGGGGCAACGGTTGAGCAGGCGTCGAGCCGTCCTGGCGGCTGGACTATCCATTGTCACGGGGATCGCGTTGCTGTTCGTCGGCGTTACCTTGCACGGTTCAGGCGGAGCGGTGGTGCTCGTTCTCGGTGGCGAGTGCGGCCTGCTTGGCTTGGTCGGGATTGTCATCGCCTTGCGAACGAAGCACCTCTCAATGAATCCACTCGGCGGAGAGGAACGTCGTCGCCTTGGATGCTGAGTCGCGTTTCTTCCGGTCTCGGGGCAGGCCGGCCGTTCAATACGCGGAGTAGAACCGTATGCCGGATCTTCGTCAACGAGGTTCCTGTCGCTTGTCCTTGTCAAGGCTCGAGCAACACGGCGAGGACGGTTGCTTGGCTGATGTCGACGGCTTTGCTCGCTGTGAGCAACGTCACGGTGCCCGTTGCCGCAAGCGTTCGCAAATGCTCTACCGCTCGCGCGCCGGGAGGTTCTTTGAGCTCGAGGCGATAGCGATGGCTAAACTCATCGAACCGTAGCGGGTCGTGACCGTACCACTTGCGCAACCCGGTCGATGGCGCGATCTGCTTCTGCCATTCGTCGATGTGGGCCTTCTCCCTGCTCAGGCCCCGAGGCCAAACTCGGTCAACCAGCACCCGGACGCCATCGCCAGGTTCCCGGTCATCGTAGATTCGGCGCACACGCACGTGAGCCTTGTTCATCATGAGAGCTCCTCGTCTGCCGTGCCTGGTTCGTCTAGTTGCCGTTTCACACATCGCCTGAAGCAATGGTTCCTAGCGCCGACCAGACTCTTCGCCGAGCGCATAGAGAGCGAGTGTCGAATGCGCGTACGCGCCGCCCGCACGCATCTCGGCGGCTACCCAGATTGCCTCCATGATCTCTTCAGGACTTGCTCCCTTGCGCGCAGCGAGCTTCGTGTGTCCGTTGATGCAGTAGGGGCATTGAGTGGTGTGCGCAACCGCGACCGCGATCAACTGCTTGGTCTTTTCCGGCAGGGCACCGTCCGAGAACACGGAATGGCTGAATGCCTCGAACGCTGCGTGCACACTGGGCGCGAGTTCCTTGCGACGCTTAGCGATTTCAGGGGTTGTCGGGTGGTAGACGGTCTCTGCCATGAGTATCTCCAGTCACGTAGCGAAGCTCGACGGAGCGCGTCGGGACCGTAGGAGTGTCCCCTTGGCTCGGAGGACATCGTGTGCATCTCCGATTGGGGGTACGCCGTCTCTTCTTGTCGGCACTGACGCAGGTCGACTACGCTCACTATACGAGCCCTATCTCGCGGATAGTAAACACCGCGCCGAGGCGGGCCCTACGTCGGGACGGAGGTCATGCTTGTGGTGTCGGCGCAAAGCTTCGTCCGCACAGCCGCTCGTCCGCGGCGATCGTCCAGGCGTGGTTTGGCGGTCGTGAACTGGCTGACCACCACCGACCACAAGCTGATCGGCCAGCTGTACCTGATCACATCGTTCGGCTTTTTCCTCCTCGCCGGCATCATGGCGTTGCTGATGCGCACCGAGCTCGCGCGGCCGGGCTTGCAGCTGCTCACGAACGAAGAGTTCAACCAGCTGTTCACCATGCATGGAGCGACGATGCTGCTGCTGTTCGCGACCCCGCTGTTCGTCGGTTTCGCCAACGTGATCGTTCCGCTGCAGATCGGCTCTCCGGACGTCGCGTTTCCCCGGCTGAACATCTTCAGCTACTACCTGTTCTTGTTCGGCGGTCTCATCACCCTCGGCGGCTTCCTCACCCCGGGAGGTGCGGCGGACTTCGGCTGGTACGCCTACACGCCGCTGTCGAGCAGCCAGTACTCGCCTGGCGTCGGCGGCGACATGTTCATCATGGGTCTGGTGGTTTCGGGCCTGGGCACGATTCTCGCCGGGGTCAACTTCATCACGACGATCCTGGTGATGCGCGCGCCCGGCATGACGATGTTCCGGATGCCGATCTTCACCTGGAACATCCTTTTCACGTCGATGCTCGTGCTGCTCGCCTTCCCGGTGCTGGCCGCGGCGCTGCTAGCCCTCGAAGCCGACCGCAAGTTGAACGCGCACATCTTCGACACCTCCAATGGAGGGCCCATTTTGTGGCAGCACCTGTTCTGGTTCTTCGGGCATCCCGAGGTCTATATCGTCGCGATCCCGTTCTTCGGCATCATCACCGAGATCCTGCCCGTGTTCTCGCGGAAACCGGTGTTTGGGTATAAGGGGCTGATCTTCGCGACGATCGCGATCTCCGGCTTGTCGATGACCGTGTGGGCGCATCACATGTTCTCCACCGGAGCGGTGCTGCTGCCGTTCTTCTCGCTGATGTCGTACCTGATCGCCGTGCCGACCGGCGTGAAGTTCTTCAACTGGATCGGAACCATGTGGCGCGGGCAGCTGACCTTTGACACCCCGCTGCTGTGGGCGCTCGGCTTCTTGGTGACCTTCCTGTTCGGGGGGTTGACCGGTGTCATTCTGGCCTCGCCGCCGCTCGACTGGCACGTTACCGACACCTACTTCCTAGTCGCGCACTTCCACTACGTGCTGTTCGGCACCGTGGTGTTCGCGATGTTCGGCGGGTTCTATTTCTGGTGGCCGAAGATGACCGGCAAGATGCTCGACGAGCGGCTGGGCAAGGTGCACTTCTGGCTGCTGTTCGTCGGCTTCCACACGACGTTCCTCGTGATGCACTGGCTCGGTGTCGAGGGCATGCCGCGGCGTATCGCCGACTACCGCGTTGCGGATGGGTTCACAACCCTGAACACCGTGTCCACCATAGGGTCAGCCCTGCTGGGCATTTCGATGATTCCGTTCGCGATGAATGTGTGGCGCACCTGGCGTTACGCACCGAAGGTCGCGGTCGACGACCCGTGGGGCTGGGGCGCGTCGCTCGAGTGGGCCACATCATGCCCGCCGCCGCGGCACAACTTCACCAAGCTGCCGCGTATCCGTTCCGAGCGCCCGGCGTTCGACCTGCACCACCCTGAGATCGTCGGGCATCCGAGGCTACCTGCCGCTGCGAGCGCACTCTCGACCCCGAAGAACTCCGGCTGAAACAACTCACGCACCCACTCTGCGCTCGTATCTTGGCGCCAGCTGCGCGCCGGGCCTCCGGTGTCCCGATCGGGAGGACAAAAGGCAAATTGTGCCTCCACGAGGTGCGCTCGAACGGCTAGTCTGAGGTACTCTGTAAGAGTAATCGTTTTTGGTCTTAGAAAGGAGGACACAGTGTCGGCCACGACTTTTCCTACAACATCAGCCCACGCAGTTGCTGTTGCCGCTCATCGATCTCGTACCGACCCCGCCTACGGCGCCTACATGCTGCTCCGGATCGGGTTCACCGCCTTGCCGCTCGTGTTCGGCATCGACAAGTTCGCCAACGTCCTCGTTCATTGGGACGTCTACCTGGCGCCTTGGCTTGATCGTCTCAGCCCGTTCAGCACGCGGGACACAATGCTCATCATCGGCGCAGTTGAGATCGTGGCGGCTCTCGCAATCGCGTTGAAGCCACGCTACGGTGCCTATGTTGTTGCGGCGTGGCTCGCGGGCATTGTCATCAACCTGCTCACATTCCCCGGCTTTTACGACGTCGCATTGCGCGATTTCGGCCTCTTACTTGCCGCGCTGACTCTTGCCAGGCTCGCGAGTGTCTTCGACCCCGCCTGGAAGTGGCGTCGCCAACATTCGTAGCCAGACTCAAGCAATGCCAAGCGCACACGATGGGTCGCGCCGAGAAGTCGGCGTGGCCCCATTGTGGGCTCGGTCGGCTAGCTCTCCGTTCAGCCGGAGATTGTTTGCCCCTAGCCACGCGTACCGCGCGGGTTACAGGACGATCCCGGTACAGGTTTGTTGCGCACTCGTGGCCGCAACGCCTATCTCTGGTCGAGAGGCCGCGTATCGGATAGTGTTGGGGCACGTCTCCGAACGGAGTTGATATGGCCGAGTGCAGAGCGTTCGCGAACGGCCGGCCGACCACCAACGTCGGGTCGACCGACGGGCGCTGCCTTACCTTCAGACGTGCGCGACGGACGGGACTGACCGTCAGCAGAACCACGACGGAACGCGCAGAAAGCATCAGTTCGGCTGACGCAGGCGCGCCACGATGAGCAGCCGTACTGCGAGCGCCTCGTGGGAGCCGGGCCCGTTGCGGTGCGACGTTGCCGTGGAAGGTTTCACGATCTCCGTTGACGAGCCCGAGGTGGCGGGCGGCACGGGCCTCGCGCCGCAGCCGACCGACTTCTTTCTAGCATCTGCCGCGTCGTGCTTCACGCTGGCGCTGATACACAACGCCGCGAAGCGGAGTATCGCATTGACCATGCTACGAGTGGACGCCATAGGTCACTATTCCGGGCGACGTTTCGACGCGGTGCGCCTCGTGGTTGCTGCGGTGGGCCCGACGTCCGACCAGCTTCCTGCATTGATTGAAGCCGCGCAGCGGGACTGCTACGTGACCAACACCGTGCGCGAGGGCGCTCAAGTGTCCGTGAGCCTCGAGGCCGGCATCTCGCCGACTAGCGGCGTATCACCGGTCGCGCTGAAGTGATGGACTCGAGCTCACTCAAGCGGCAACTCTAAGCCATGTTCATCCGGTGTGCGCGGCCCGAAATAGCGACGGTCAACTGCGTTAATGGGCACGTCATTGATGCTGGCCTCACGTCGGTACATGATGCCGTCTGCATCGAATTCCCATAGTTCGTTGCCATAGCTGCGGAACCACTGTCCTGCGGCATCGTGAGACTCGTATTGGAAACGCACGGCGATTCGGTTCTCCGTGTAGGCCCACATGGCCTTGCGCAGGACGTAGTCAAGCTCGCGTTCCCACTTGCCTCGGAGGAACTTGATGATCGCGGCCCTTCCCTCGATGAAGGTGTCTCGGTTCCGCCAGACGGAATCCTCGGTGTAGCCCATGGCGACACGCTCAGGGTCGCGACTATTCCACGCATCTTCGGCGCCCTGGACCTTTTGTATCGCTGTATCCTTGGTGAACGGCGGGACAGGTTGACGTGCTGGCATGGAGTCTCCTCAATCGCTCGTCGGAGTAGCTTGCCGCAAGCCGGTGACCATCTCGGCTGACAGGTCAATGACCGTGGCCACCGCGGGCCCGCGCTGCAAGGCGACGCTCCCGCTGGCGTTGATGTTCCCGACGACGGCCGCAGCGAGCCCTCGTTCAGCGAACGGTCGCATGCACGCTTCTTCTTGGCCCGGCGGGACGCAGAGCAAAAAGCCGAAGCTTGGGAAGCAGGTCAACCATCTCGGCAGGGACACCGTGTCCGGCCGTGGCACAGCGCCTAAATCCATGGTCACGCCGAAGCGACCGTGCTCGAGCAGCATTGCGAGCGAGCCGACCAGGCCGGCCATGCTAATGTCCTTCGCGGCCACGCAAGCGCCAGTGTCTGCAACGTGCGCGAGAACGCCGATGTCGCCGGCCACGCGGCTACGTCGCTCGCGGAAGGATCGGAAGAACGGAAAGTCGTCGCGCATGTCGCCTTCGAGAGCGGCGGCAACCACCAGGCGCTGGCCTACCCGGATGTTACGTACCGATAGTGGATGGTTGGCACGACCGATGCCGAAGGCCGACACCGCCGGTTCACCGGGATGGCGCGTGAGGTGACCCCCGAGCAACGGGACTGCGTACATCTCGCAGGCGAAACGGATGCCCTCAAGCACCCGACGCGCTACGCCCGTGTCCGCGGCGATCGTATCGACGATACCGAGTGGCACGGCGCCCATCGCCGCGAGATCGTTGATGTTGGCGAGTACGGCGGCAAGTCCGGCACCGAAGGGATCGGCCTTGACGAACGGCGGCCATAGCGCCTCGCCGCATGCCACGACGTTGGTATCGGCGATGGGCACGGCGGCGCCGTCGTCACCAGGCCCAGTTAGCCAGTCGCTCGGTCCGAAAACATCGGACACCAAGCCGATTGCCGACTTCGCGAGCAGGCCGGGGTGCTCACGCACGGTTTTCACGAGTTGGGCAAGATCACCGTCGTTGGTGGGGCGAGTGTTCGGCATCGATCTAGGCGCGGCAGTGGTCGGGCCGGCCGCTCGCATCCGTGGCATCAACCTGCAGCACCTCACTCGGCTCGCCCCGTGTTGCCCATCATCGTACAGTCGTCTACTATCCGATGTATGCCGGCAGATTTCCTCACCCTCCCAGGACGCCCGGCGAAGCCCCGCTCAACGGGACTGACGCACGTCCTCGACAAGGGCATGCCCGCGCCGGATGTTCGAGCACTGCTCGACAGCACCGACCATTTCATCGACATCTGGAAGTTCGGCTGGGGCACCGCCTACCTCGATCGACAGTTCGAGGAAAAGCTCGCATTATTGGCCGAGCACGGCGTTCGCGCATGCCTCGGAGGGACTCTGCTGGAGATTGCGTGGAGCCAAGGCCGCGTAGAGGAGTATTTTCGGTGGGCCGCGCGCGCGGGGGTGCCGCTGGTCGAGGTGTCGTGCGGCGTGATGCCTATAGCCGCGAGCGACAAGGCTCGTCTCATATCTCGGGCGACTCAATCGTTCGCTGTGCTGACGGAGGTTGGTAGCAAAGATCCTGCCCGCCAGATGCAGCCTGCACAATGGGCTCAAGAAGTGAGTGACGATCTAGCCTGCGGCGCGTGGTTGGTGGTGACCGAGGGCCGGGAGAGCGGTACTGTCGGCACATACGACGAGTCCGGTGGCGTACTCGAAGACATCATCGATGCTGTCGTCGTGGCTGCGGGGCACGAGCGCATCCTTTTCGAAGCGCCGCGCAAGGATCAGCAGGCCTGGTTGATCAACCGGTTTGGGCCAAGCGTCAATCTCGGTAACATCGCGCTCGCCGATATCGTCGGGGTCGAGGCATTGCGGCTCGGCCTTCGCGCTGACACCGCGCCCGTTCCGATGCGCGTGCCCGCATGGTGAGCCGCTCGACGCGGCGGCGCGGTGGCGACGTTCGCGGAGGTTTACGAAATCGGGAGTCGCCGTGGCGACCCGGGTAGCCGACTCGGACTCCTACCGGCATCTGTGGACCGCGCCCGAACTGGACCGGATGTTCGACGAGCGCCAGCGGTTACAGCGCTGGCTCGATATTCTCGTTGCGCTCGCGCGAGCCCAAGCATCGCTTGGGATCATTCCCGCTGCTGCCGCCGATCTCATCATGGCAAACGCCGACGCGAGGCTGTTGGACGTCAAGCGGATCGCCGCGCACGCGCGGCACACTTCCCATTCAACGCTCGGCTTCATTCGCGAGGTACAGCGGATCCTGCCCGACGCGGCGCGTGAATACGTGTATTACGGCGCGACCGTTCAAGACATCACCGATACCTGGTTCGGCCTGGTCTTGCGCGACGTCGGGGACATCGTGACGCGCGAGCTTTACCACCTCGAGGGCCTCTTGATCGACCTAGCGACAGCGCACCGCAACACGGTGATGGTAGGCCGTACTCATGGCCAACCTGGCGCACCGATCACCTTTGGCTTCAAGGTCGCCACCTGGGCGGATGAGGTTCGGCGTCATCTGGACCGGCTGCACGAAGGTGGCGCACGATGGGCTGTTGGTCAACTCGGCGGCGCGGTGGGCGTCCTGGGATTCTATGGGGATCTCGGCCTGGATCTGCGCCGACGGTTCTGCGCGGAGATCGGGCTGGGCGATCCCGGGATCTCATGGCTGACCAGTCGCGACCGTATCGCCGAGTTCGCACACGTGCTG
>Ga0157370_10003083_pt1 | contig 19738 bp, 22 predicted proteins | sample C35metaG_FD_113463 | JGI IMG/M metagenome (GOLD analysis project Ga0157370, IMG submission 113463) | Corn rhizosphere microbial communities from Kellogg Biological Station, Michigan, USA - C3-5 metaG | ecosystem: Host-associated > Plants > Roots > Rhizosphere > Soil | place: USA: Michigan...
CAGCCGTCGGACACCGAAACCTTCGTCGCCGTTCGCGCCGACATCGACAACTGGCGCTGGGCCGGCGTGCCCTTCTTCATGCGGACCGGAAAGCGCCTGCCCGAGAAGCGCACCGAGATCGTCATCCAGTTCAAGCCGGTGCCGCATTCGATCTTCGACAGGGACGACCGTGGCGAGGTTCAGGCCAACCGGATGATCATCGAGTTGCAGCCCGAGGAAGACATCTCTCTGACGGTGATGAACAAGCGACCCGGCCTGGATCAGCGCATGCAGTTGCAGCCGATCAAGATGAGCCTGTCGTGGGGTGTGCCGAATTCGGGGGACGGCAAGTCCGCCGCCCCGCCGCGTCGCCGCATCGCCTATGAGCGCCTGCTGCTGGACGCGATGGCCGGCGATTCGACCCTGTTCGTGCGCCGCGACGAGGCCGAGCAGGCCTGGAAATGGGTGGACGAGGTGTCCGAGGCCTGGGCCGAATCCGGCTTGAAGCCCGACGACTACGTCGCCGGAACCTGGGGCCCCGACAGCGCCGACATGCTGATGATGCGGACCGGCCGCGACTGGAATACGACCGATGTCTGAGACCCCCGCCATCGAGGCCTTCGCCTCCGTCGAGACCTGGGCCGAAGCCATCGCCGCGCGTCTGGCCGAAACGCTTGGCGCGGCCGTGCGCGACCATGGCCGGGCCCTGTTCGCCGGTCCCGGCGGTTCGACGCCTGCGCCCGTCTACGGCCGCTTGGCGGCGACCGATCTGGACTGGTCCAAAATCGCCGTGACCCTGGTGGACGAGCGTTATGTGCCTGAGACTTCACCGCAATCGAACGCCCGGCTGATCCGCGACGTGCTTATTCAGGACAAGGCGGCGACGGCGCGCTTCATCCCGCTCTATACGCCCGAGGTCACCGTGGACCGCGCGGCCATCGTGGCTGCCAAGGCCCTGGCCGATGCCGGCGGGCGGTTCGATGCGGTGCTGCTGGGCATGGGCGAGGACGGCCACATCTGCTCGATGTTCCCCGAAAGCCCGACGCTGAAGACCCTGCTGACCCCGACGCTGAAGCCCACGGTGCTGGGCGTGCCGCATGGGCGCGACGGCATGGCGCCGACGATCGAACGGCTGTCGATCAATCTGCCCTATCTGATGTCGGCGGGCCGGGTGATCCTGGGCCTGAAGGGCGCCGCCAAGCGTCGCGTCTTCGAAGAACAGGCTCAGGGCGATCCAAAGATTCAGCCCATCGCCGCCCTGATCGCCGCCGGCGTTCCCCTTGAAGTTCTGTGGACGGAGGAAGGCTGAAATGGCGCTTCATCCTACGGTCGCCGCGGTCACCGCCCGCATCATAGAGAAAAGCCGCGAGACCCGCGCCGACTACATCCGTCGCATGGACGCGGCGCGCGACAGCGGCGCCGGCCGCGCCAAGCTGAGCTGCGCCAACTGGGCCCACGCCTTCGCGGGCCAGACCATCGCCGACAAGCTGACCGCGATGGATGGGTCCAAGCCCAACCTGGGCATCGTCACCGCCTATAACGACATGCTGTCGGCCCACCAGCCGTTCGAGCGCTTCCCCGACGTGGTGCGCAAGGCCGTGCGCGAGGTCGGCGCCACGGCCCAGGTCGCCGGCGGCACCCCCGCCATGTGCGATGGCGTCACGCAGGGTCGTCCCGGCATGGAGCTGTCGCTGTTCAGCCGCGACCTGATCGCCATGTCGGCGGGCATCGCCCTGACGCACGACGCCTTCGACGCCGGCCTGATGCTGGGCGTGTGCGACAAGATCGTACCGGGCCTGTTCATGGGCGCCCTGGCCTTCGGCCATCTGCCCGTCGTCTTCGCCCCGGCCGGTCCGATGCCATCGGGCATTCCGAACGCTGAGAAGGCACGGGTCAGGGCCGAATATGCGCAGAACAAGGTCGATCGTCAGACCCTGCTGGAAAGCGAGATCGGCAGCTATCACTCGCCCGGCACCTGCACCTTCTACGGCACCGCCAACTCCAACCAGATGATGATGGAGCTGGGCGGACTGCACATGCCCTCCACCGCCTTCGTCCATCCCGACACCGGCCTGCGCGACGCCCTGACGGCGGCGGCGGCGAAACGGGCGGTCGAACTGGCCCGCAGCGGCGAGTGCCGCATGGCCGACGTCATCGACGAGAAGTCCATCGTCAACATGATCGTGGCCTTGCTGGCCACCGGCGGCTCGACCAATCACGCCATCCACCTGGTCGCGATGGCGCGGGCGGCGGGAGTGCTGATCGACTGGACCGACATGGACGAGCTATCGTCGGTCACGCCGTTGCTGGCGCGGGTCTATCCGAACGGCTCGGCCGACGTGAACGCCTTCCAGGCCGCCGGCGGCGTCGCCTTCATCGCCCGTGAGCTGGCGATGGCGGGCAATATCCATACCGACGTGACGACCATCATGGGTCGCGGAATCGAGGCCTATTTCCAGGAACCGTCGATGGTGGACGGCGAACTGGTCTGGCGCGATGGGGTCCAGGAAAGTCTCGATCTCGCTATCCTGCGACCGGCCTCGGATCCCTTCGACAAGGAGGGGGGCCTGCGTCTGGTTCAGGGCGACCTGGGTCGTGCGGTCATCAAGATCTCCGCCGTCAAACCCGAGAACCTCATCGTCGAGGCGCCTGCCGCCGTGTTCGAAACCCAGGAAGATGCGCTCCAGGCCTTCCGGGATGGCAAGCTGTTCCGCGACGTGGTCGTTGTCCTGCGCTTCCAGGGGCCCAAGGCGAACGGCATGCCGGAACTGCACAGCCTGTCGCCGGCCCTGTCGGTCATTCAGGACAAGGGGTTCAAGGTCGCCTTCGTCACCGACGGCCGCATGTCGGGCGCCAGCGGCAAGACGCCCGCCGCCATCCACGTCTCGCCCGAGGCCTTGGCCGGCGGTCCGCTGGCCCATGTTCAGGATGGCGACATCATCCGCCTGGACGCCGAGGCCGGGGTTCTGACCACCGTCGGCGTTCCCGACCTGACCGCCCGTCCGCTGGCCGCCCGGTCCGCCGCCAACGCCGAGGGTTCGTCGTGGGGCTACGGCCGTGAACTGTTCGGCGCATTCCGCCATGTGGTCACGACGGCCGAGCAAGGAGCGACGGTCTGTTTCGCCCTGCCGACCGGTTCGCGCGGCAACGACGACACCCCGCCTAATCCCAACTTCGTCGATCGGACTGTGGACGCCTGATCCACCGAACCGAGCGCAGGAAACGCCCCAATGAATGACAAGACCCTCCTCGTCGGCGATGTCGGCGGCACGAACGCCCGCTTCGCCGTGGCCCGCATGGTGGACGGCAAACCCGTGCTGGACCACCACGAGAGCTTCCCGGCCGAGACCTATCCGACCTTCCTCGAAGGCGTCGCCGCCTTCATCGACGGCTGCGAGGTCAAGCCGACGGGCGGCGTGATCGCCGTCGCCGGCCCGGTCACGGACGGCGCCATCGACCTGACCAACTCGCCCTGGCAGGTGTCGGAGGCGGAGCTTCAAACCCTGGGCCTGAAGCCCGTCAAGCTGATCAACGACTTCGAGGCCTTGGCCTGGGGCGCGCCCATCGTGCCGGAAGACCAGCTGGAAAGTCTGGGCGGCCCGGTCGACGGCGATCCGCACTGCACCGTCGCGGTGCTGGGCCCCGGCACCGGCTTCGGGGTCTCGGCCCTGGTGCGGGATGCGGCCGGCAAGGAAATGGCCATGCCGTCCGAGGGCGGGCACGCCTGCTTCCCCCCCGGCGATCCGGTCGAGGACGAAATCCTGCGCATCCTGCGGCGCCGCTATGACCGGGTGTCGATCGAGCGTCTGATTTGCGGGCCTGGCCTGCTGAACATGCACCGGGCCCTGGCCGAGATCGACGGGCGCGAGACCCACATCGACGATCCGGCTCAGATCACCGCAACGGCTCTGGCCGATCCGAACAGCCCATGCGGCGCGACCCTGGCCCGCTTCTGCGCCATCCTGGGCGCGGTCGCCGGCGACATCGCCCTGACCACCGGCGCGCGCGGCGGCGTCTATATCGCCGGCGGCATCGTTCCGCGCATCCTGCCCTTCATCAAGGCCAGTCCCTTCCGCCAGCGCTTCGAACGCAAGGGCCGGTTCAAGGAGTATATGCAGGACATTCCGACCAAGGTGATCATGCACAAACACGCTGCCCTGCTGGGCGCTGCGCGGGTCGCCTTCGCCCAGTCGGAGGGCTGACGCGGCGGGCGATCACGAAAATCTCACGGCGGCGTGAACCGAACCGTCACCGTAGCGTTTGAGAGTTTCCACCTAGGAGAGGAAACTCAAATGAAAAAGTTCGCCATCGCCGCCGCTTCGGTCTTCATGCTGGCTGGCGTCGCCGCCTGCGGTGAAAGCGCCGCCGACAAGGCCGCTGAAAAGCAAGCCGACGCCATCGAAGCGACGGGCGAAGCCCGCGCCGACCAGCTCGAATCGCAAGCCGCGACCGCTCCGACCGCCGCTCAGGCCGACGCCCTGAACGCCCAGGCCGACCAGGTCGAGAAGAACGCCGACCGCAAGGCCGACATGGTCGAGCAGCAAGCCGGCAATGCTGATGGCGGCGCGACGACGGCCAACACGCCTTCGACCCACTAAGGTCTGGCGACCCACTAAATCCGTTTACGGATGGATCAGCCCCCGTCGCTCGCGACGGGGGCTTTTTCACGCCTACGACCTCAGTCGATGCACAGGGTCGGGCCGGCCTTGCCGTCCTCGACCGTCGTATTGCAGCCGAAACGGTCGCTGGTCGCCTGGCAGACGCCGGTCGCCGCCGTCCCCGGCGTCACGCCGCTGTTGCCCTCGATGCGGCAGTCGCCCTGGCACTGATCGCCGTCGGTGCAGCGCTTGCCGGCGTCGGCATAGCTGATGACGCACTGCCAGGATTGCATCCGCCCGACCTGTTTCATCGTGCCGCCGCGCGTGGCGCAGGACGCGGCGTCGGCGCTTTGCATCGGCGCATCCGACGCCGTTCCCGTGGTCTGGGGCGAGCAGGCGGCGGCCAGAAGCGCGACGGCGGCGATGAGGGAAATGCGGATCATGAGATCTGTCCTTTGGTGAAGCCTGACCAGACGTCGTCGTAGTCGAGCTGCATCTGCGGTGATTCCGACGCCCATTTCGTGACGCGGATCGGCATGCGCGTCTCGAACATGAAGGCCAGGGTGTTTTCGATCTTGTGCGGCTTCAACTCGGCCTTGATCGCGCCGTCATAGCTGGCCTGATCCGGGCCGTGGCCGCTCATGCGGTTGTGCAGCGATGCGCCGCCTGGCGCGAAGCCGCCGGCCTTGGCGTCATAGGCGCCGGTCACCAGACCCATGAACTCGCTCATCACGTTGCGATGGAACCACGGCGGGCGGAAGGTGTCCTCGGCCACCATCCAGCGCGGCGGGAAGATGACGAAGTCGATGTTGGCGGTCCCCGGCGTCTCCGACGGGCTGGTCAGGACGGTGAAGATCGACGGATCCGGGTGGTCGTAGCTGACGGTGTTGATCGTGTTGAACCGCGCCGTGTCATAGCGGCAGGGCGCCAGATTGCCGTGCCAGGCGACGACGTCCAGCGGGCTGTGATCGAAGGTGGTGGTCCAAAGGCGGCCGCCGTATTTCTGGACGCACTCGGTCGGGCGATCCACATCCTCATAGGTTGCGATCGGGGTCTCGAAGTCGCGCGGATTGGCCAGGCCGTTCGAGCCGATGGGGCCGAGATCCGGCAGGCGGAACGGGCTGCCGTAGTTCTCGCACACATAGCCGCGCACCGGCCCCTCAACCTCGACGCGGAACCGCACGCCGCGCGGAATCAGGACGATGTGACCCGGCTGGGCCTCGATGACGCCGAACTCGGTGACGAAGCGGTGGTCACCTTCCTGGGGCACGATCAGCAGTTCGCCGTCGGCGTCGTAAAACACCCGGTCGGTCATCGACCGGTTGGCGACATACAGGTGAATGCCCGCCCCGGCCCCGCCGTCCGGCTCGCCGTTGCCGCCATAGGTTGTCAGCCCCTCGACCCAGTCGGTCGCAGCCTGCGGCATCGGCAGCGGATCCCAGCGCATCCGGTTGGGATTGGGCGGCGTCTCGTCGAACGGACCGGAGCGGACGCAGCCCTGATCGAAGGGGGTGTAAGGCCCATGCTGGGCCGACGGACGCAGGCGATACAGCCAGCTGCGCCGGTTCTCGGCGCGCGGCGCGGTGAAGGCCGTGCCGGACAGCTGTTCGGCATACAGGCCCATCGGCGTCTTCTGCGGCGAGTTGCGGCCCACCGGCAGGGCGCCGGGCGCGGCCTCGGTCGCAAAATGATTGCCGAAACCGGTCATGTAGGCGGGCGCGTTGGATCGCGTCATGTCGTGTCTCCCTATGCTCCGTCGTTTAGCCGTCCCCGGCGCCAGCGTCACCCTTTGCCCGTCAGGCAACAGCTTGGCGGTTGGCGCGTTGCTGTGGCCTCGCGGAGGGATTTCATGACCTATCTGACCCGGGCGGTGTTCGCCTTCGCCAGCCTGCTGCTGTTGCTGGCGGCCATGGCCCTGATCGGGTTCGGGGTGAAGGATGCGCTGCACGGCATCGGTTCGCCCGACAAGTCCGGCGCCGACGCGGTTCTGGACGTGCTGGGCTATGTCATCGTCGCCATCGCCGTCTTCGACGTGGCCAAATACATCTTCGAGGACGAGGTGCGGCGCGGCAACGAAAAGCGCAGCGCCGCCGAGGCCCGGCGCAGCCTGACCAAGTTCCTGTCGACCATCGTCATCGCCCTGTTCCTCGAAGCGCTGGTCGTGGTGTTCAAGACGGCGCGCGAGGACGTGGCGCAGCTGCTCTATCCCACCGCCCTGCTGATCGCCTCGGTGCTGGTGCTGGTGGGCCTGGGCGTCTTCCAGCGCCTGTCGGCCACGGTCGAGGAAAAGGTCGGCGACGACGACGAGGCCGAGGACCGCAAGGACAAGGTCAGGCGAAAGGCCGCGCCCTAGCCTTTGCTCGGCAGGAAGGGCGAGAAGGTGATGACGGTGAAGGTGTCGCGCACGTGCGGCCGCGTCTGGACCTGTTTCGTCACAAACGTGCCGATGTCGGCGTCGCGCGACAAGTTGAACTTGGCCAGCAGGTCGTGCTGACCCGAGGTAGAATAGACCTCCGAGACGTTCTCGACATTGTCCACGATATCGGCCGCCACGTCGTTGGCGTAGCCCAGCTCGCATTTGATGAAGACGAAGATGGCGGTCATCATGGCGGATCAGTCCTCTGGTTCGAGGGCGCTTCTAGCGGACGAAGACGTGACGGGTAAGCCGCAAGACACAGACGCCGTGCTGGAGGCGCAATACAACAACCGCGCCCTGGTGCCCGACCATCCCGCCGTGATGGCGCGCTGGAAGACGGGATCGGAGACCGCCCGCGCCGCCCATCCGCCCCAATTCCTGAAATACGGCCCAGGCGAGCGCGAGCGGATCGACTGGTTCGACGCCGGGGACGGCGCGCCGGTCGTGGTCTTCCTGCACGGCGGATATTGGCAGGCGCTGGATGCGGGCTGGTTCAGCTTCGTGGCTCCACCCCTGCTGGCCCACGGCGTCAGCGTCGCCATCCCGACCTATGACCTGGCGCCGAGCGTGCGGCTGGGCCGGATCGTCGAACAGGCGCGGGCGGCGGTCGATCTGATCCGCGACCGCACCGGCGCCGCGCCTGTCGTCAGCGGCCATTCGGCGAGCGGGCATATGGCGGCCTGCCTGCTGGGGGACGGGCGGGCCTCGGCGGCGGCCGCCATCTCTGGCGTGTTCGATCTGGAGCCGCTGATCCCCACCTCGCTCAACATTGCCCTAGATCTAAATACGGCCGAGGCTCACGCCCTGTCGCCTATCCGATGGCGGGCGCCCGCCGGCGCGGTTCTGGATTGCGTTGTCGGCGGTTCGGAAAGCGAGGCCTTCGTAGATCAAAGCCGCGCCATGGCCGCGCGCTGGGGCGACGCCGGGGCCGAGACGCGGTTCGAGGCCCTGCCCGACCTGAACCATTTCACGGTTCTGGATCCGCTGTTTGATGCGCAGAGCACCCTGGTCCGGCGGCTGGCCGACCTGGCCCGTCGACGCTGAGCGACAATCAGACCCGGCGGCGAAAATTAGAGTCTAATTCGTCTAATTCGTATGAAATCCCCCGCTCCCCTCCCTGACAGATGGGCTTGAGCGGCGAGGCTTTAAGAGGAGCGGACGGCGCGCCAGATGAAGACGAAGTTGCGGTGTTCAGCCCAGGTCTGACCCTCCACATGGTCGCCCGCAAGGCAGGCCGCCGTGTGATAGGGGCCTGCGCCGTCGGTCGTTCGGAACGAGACGCACAGCCGGCCGTGCTGGCGCTTCCATCGGCCCGCCTCGATCCGGCTGTTGTAGAAGTCGCCCGTCACGACGCCATCGGGCTGGAGCGTCAGGTTCATGGGCTGGCGGTAGGGCTGGGCCGGATCGGTCGCCAGATCGACGGACCAGGCGCCAACCATGTCGGCGGCGGGCGGCGGATCCTGAACGGTCAGAAGGGCGACGACGGCGAGGGCGGCGAACATCCTGCTTCTCCAACAGGCGATTGACCGAACAACGGTCCGCCTTTCGCCACATGCCGTCAAGAGAACGTCCGCGCTAACGCGGTTTGACTTGACCTTGCGTCCGCGACAGCGGAGGTCGGACGCGAACCTATCGCAGAGGAACCCGTCCATGGCCCATGATCGCGTCAGCGTGCTTCAGGCGCTTCAGACTCAGGGCGTGTGCCCCGTCTTCTACCATCCCGACGCCGAGGTCAGCCTGAACGTCATCCGCGCCTGCGCGCGCGGCGGGGCGCCGGTGGTGGAGTTCACCAATCGCGGGGTCTTCGCCTGCGACCTGTTCGGCGAGATCAATCGCGAACTGATCAAGACCGACCCCAACGTCGTCCTGGGCATCGGTTCGGTCGTCGATGCGGGCACTGCGTCGCTTTATTTGAACCGGGGCGCCCGATTCGTGGTCAGCCCGTGCCTGATCCCCGATGTGGCCAAGGTCTGCAACCGTCGCATGGTCGCCTATTTCCCCGGCTGCGGGTCGGTGACCGACATCGGCGAGGCGCACGAACTGGGCTGCGACATCGTCAAACTGTTCCCTGGCTCGTCGGTCGGCGGCCCGGACTTCGTCAAGGCGGTCAAGGGCCCGATGCCCTGGGTCAAGATCATGCCCACCGGCGGCGTCGATCCGGACGAGGCGTCGATCGCCAAATGGTTCGGAGCGGGCATCGTCGCGGCGGGTATGGGCTCCAAACTAGTGACGGATGACGCCGTGAAGTCGGGCGACTGGGCCGCCATCGAGGCGTCGGTGCGTTCGGCGGTGAACGCCGTCGCCGCCTTCCGCGCGTCCAAGAAGGGCTGAGCGCCCAAGCGCCGTCAGCGGGGCGCGCGGTCGTCCGGCTGACGGTGATCCGGCCCGTGCGCGACGGCGCGACGGGCGGCGCCCTTACGCTGAAGGATCGGGGCTAGGGCCTTACGCTCCTCGGGCGTCAGCGTCGCCAGCACCGCGACCGCGCCGTTTTCCAGGCGCGTGCGGCCCCGCATCTCGGCGGCTCTGGACTGCTCCAGCAAGCTTTCGACCCGGGCCGCGTCTAGGGTCGGCTGACCGGCGATGTCGATGGCTTCTCGTCGGGCGGCGCGGGCCGCCTCGAAATCAGGACGCGCCGCCAGGGCCGATTCTCGCAGCGCGGTGCGCACGCGCTGGCGTACGGCCGGATCCAGATCGGCTAGCACCTCGGCCAGCGGTCCCTCGCGCCCCGGACGGCGTTGGTCCTCTATCCGGCGTTCGATCCGGTCGCGATTGACGACATAGGTGACCCCGCCCGCCACGGCGAATAGGTTCAGGGCCACCGAGACGGCCAGGGCGATCTTCAGGCTCTTGGACGTCATCCCAGCAGTTCCGTGTCATCCACGCCCGTCAGCGAGGATTGGTAAAGCACCGCATCGGCGCGCGCGTCGGCGGTCAGATGGGTGGTCAGGCCGACGCCGGCGACCACGCCCGCACAGGCCGCGGCGGCCCAACCGGCGCCGAGGTACCAGATCGCCCTGCCAAGACGGCTTTTCGCCCGGGGCGCAGCCGCAAGGATGCGCGCGGTCAGGGCGGCGGACGGGACAGGTCTGGGCGCGACGTCGAGCAGAGCGTCCAGCGCGGCCGCCTGATCCAGCACCGCCTTCAGCGACGGATCGGCGGCGATCAGGCTTTCGGCGAAGGCGCGCTCGGACGCGGGCCACCGACGCAGGTCGGCGCCGTAGGCGTCCGCCAGTTCGTGCAACCGTTCCGCCTTCATCGTCCGTCTCCTCTAATCGACCCCGGACCGATGTCCGAAAGGGCCAGACGCAATGCGCGACGACCGCGCGACAACAAACTCTCCAGCGCCTCTACGCTGATCTCCATCAGGGCCGCCGCATCGATATTCGACAGCTCCTGATAATGGCACAGGACGATGGCCTCGCGCTGTCGGTCCGGCAGCCGTTTCAGGGCCGCCGTGACCCGCACGCCCGTCTCGGCCGCCAGCAGACCGCGATCCGGCGCCGGGCCTTCGTCGGGACGATCCGGCGGCGTGTCTGTCGGAATTTCGCGCCGACGCCTCAGCCGATCGTAACAGAGGTTCAGCGCGACCCGATGCAGCCAGGTGTCGAACCGGGCCTTGCCGGGCGTCCATTTGGGCGCCTGACGCCAGGCCTTGAGCATCGTCTCCTGGGCCACGTCCTCGGCCTCGACCGCATCGCCCAACATGCGCTGGGCCAGCGACAGGATGCGCGCCAGCTTGCGCGACACGAGCGTCTGCGCCGCCGCCGGGTCGCCCTGCCCCACGCGCCGCACCAGATCCTCGTCGGGGTCGACGATCGCGACCAAACCTGCCTCTTCCGCTGCTGACGAAAAGGACCGGTGCGTTCACGACGGCCGACCCCGACACCGTCTTACTCCGAAGCCGGGACGGGGGAAGCGGGTTGTTGCGCCTGGTGCTGGGTCTGGCGGGCCGCGCGGCGTTCCTGGCGTTGCTCACGCTGAGCGGACATGACCGCCCGGCGCTCGTCGGCGGAGATCACGCCGTCGCGGTTGGCGTCTATCTTGTCGAACCGCTCGCCCAGCTTGGCGGAGGCTTCGGCGATCACTACTGGCCCGCGTTCGCGTCCCTGTCCGCGCATAGCGTGATGCGCCCCGCCGTGACGGCCTTCACGATCACCGGCGCGCGCCGCGCGCGGACCGCGATCCGGGCGGGCGGCATGGCCAGCGTCGAACTCGGCGCGGCTGATGGAGCCGTCGCCGTTCGCGTCCAGCTTGGCGAAGCGGTCGCCCGCCCGCTCGGCGCGACGGGCCTGCATGGCGGCGGCGCGTTCCTCGGGGCTGACCACGCCGTCGCGGTTCGTGTCGAGCGCAGTCAGACGCGCGATGCGCGCATCGACGAACTCGGCGCGGGTGATCTGGCGGTTCGCATCCGCGCGCACATGATGCGGCGCGGGAGCGCCCTCGGGGGGAGCCGGCGGAACCTGTGCGGTCGCGGCGCCGGCGGCGGCGGCCAGAGCGATGACGCCCAGGCCGGTCAGAAAGGTGTTTCTCATCTCGATCATCTCCACGGGCGCGTTTGGCGCCCTTTGACATTGCCCTGTCAGGAGATTGAACGCGGCGTTGCGGATTCTCCGTCGCGGCCTGCTGGAACCGCCCGCTCGAAGGCCTTTCGCGCCCGCGCGCGCAAGTCGGTCAGCTCGGTCTTCAGCGTGTCGAAGTCCGGCGCGCCGGCGGCCTCGGCCAGGCGCAACTGGAAGACGCCGGGCTCGCCCTCCGGATCGACCCGCCCCTCGAAGGCGGCGGCCAGAAGATGAGCCAGACGCTGCTGCACGCGCCAGGCCTCGGCCAGGACCGGGTCGTCGTGCAGGGCCTCAAGCGTCGACAGGGTCAAAGGCTCGCCGATGGCGGCGGCCTGAAGCTGGCGGAACTGGGCCGCGAACTCGGCGTCCACCTGCCCGCCCGGCGACAGCTTCAAGTCCCAGAAGCCGTGCGGGCGACGCTCGCGATCCATCAGGGCGCGCATCTTTCGGATGTCGGCGGCGACATCGACGCCGGGACGCGGGCGACGCAAGGCGGCCTCGATAGCGGCCGAAACCTGGGCGCCGAACTTGGGATCGCTGGCCCAGACCACGCGAGCGCGAGTCAGGACCATGAACTCCCAGGTCTCGGCCTCCTTGGCGTAATAGGCGTCAAACGCCTTCAGCCGCACCGAAACCGGGCCCTTGGAGCCGGTGGGGCGCAAGCGCATGTCCACCTCATAAAGGCCGCCCTCCGCCGTATGCGCCGACAGGGCCGCGATCAGCCGCTGGGTGAAGCGGGCGTAGAAGACGTCGGCGGTCCAGCCCTTGATCTCGGAGGTCGCCTCGGGCGGCGCCTCGTACAGGGTCATCAGATCGAGATCAGATCCGGCCGTCATCTCGCGCGATCCGGCCTTGCCCAAGGCGACCACCGCCACCGCACCGGGGAAGGCGCCGCCCAGCCGTTCGGTCTCGGCCAGGGCGGCGGGCGACAGGGTGCGCATGGCGGCGTCGGCCAGGGCGGCGTAGGCGCGGCCCGCCGCCTCTGCCCCCGCCCGACCGGTCAGGGCGTGGATGCCGATGCGGAACATCTGCTCGCGATGCAGGCGGCGCACGGCGTTCATGGCCCCTTCGAAATCTTCGGTCTCGCCCGCCTCGCGCAGCATCTGTTCGGTCAGGCCGGTCTCTTCGGACAGATCGACCAGGAAGCGGGCGTCCAGCACACCGTCCAGCGCCGCCGGTTGCCGGCCAAGGGTCCGGGCGAGACGCGGTGCGAAGGCCATGACGCCCAGCACCATCTCGAACAGTTTGGGCTGGTTCAGGAACAGGGCCTGGACCTGCACGCCCGCCGCCAGGCCGGAGAAGAAGACCGCGAAACGGCGAAACGCCTCGTCGGGCGCACCGGATCGGGCAAGGGCCTCCAGCAGGCGCGGCGCCAGGCGGGTGAAAAGTTCGCGGCCCCGCGCCGTGCGCGTCGCGGGGATGCGGCCGTGGTGCCAGCTGCGGATCGTGTCGGCGACCGACGGCGCCTCGGAAAAGCCCATGCGACGCAGGGTTTCCAAAGTCTCGGGATCGTTCTCGACCCCGGTGAAGACCAGGCTACCGTAGCTGGAGTCCAGATCTTCGCCACCCTCGAACAGTTCGCCATAGCGGGCGTTGACCCGCGTCAGGAGGGCCTCGACCCGGGCGTCGAAGGCGGCCAGATCGTCCGACCCAGCCAGGGCGGCGACGGCGGCGCGGCGTTCGGCGTCCTCGGGCAGGCGATGGGTCTGCTCGTCGTCGAGCATCTGCACGCGGTGCTCCAGCCCGCGCAGCTCGACATAGGCGGCGGACAGTTCCTCGCAGACCGCCTGGGGCACATGGCGCGCGTCGGCCAGAGCCTTCAACGCCTCCAGCGTGCGCTGTTTGCGCAAAGCCGGATCGCGGCCGCCCAAGATCAGCTGCTGGGTCTGGGTGTAGAATTCGATCTCGCGGATGCCGCCGCGACCCAGTTTCAGATTGGCCCCGGCGGCTTGCAGTCCCTCGCCCGTCTTGTGGACGTGGATCTGTTTCTTGATCGACTGGATGTCGAGCACGGCCGCGTAATCCAGGCTGCGGCGCCAGATGAAGGGGATCATGGCCTTCAGGAACCGGCCCGCCGCGCGCATGTCGCCCAGGACCGGCCGCGCCTTAATGAAGGCCGCCCGCTCCCAGTTCTGTCCGACGCTCTCATAGTAGGCCAGGGCCATCGGCCCGGCGACGACCGGCGGAGTCGAGGACGGGTCCGGCCGCAGCCGCAGATCGACGCGGAAAACATAGCCGTCGCCCGTCCGCTCGGTCAGCAGGGTGGCGATCCCCTTGCCGACGCGATTGGCGAAGTCCTGCATCTCCTCGCCCTCGCGCAGGGCCAGGCCCAGCAGGCGCGGCTCGAAGAAGAGGGAGATGTCGATGTCGGACGAATAGTTCAGTTCGTTGGCGCCATGTTTGCCCATGGCCAGGCCGAAAAGGCCCGGAATGGGGCCGCGCGGATCGCCAGCGGCGAGATCAACCGGCCGCGCGCCCTCTGTTCGGCGGCGACCGCGCGCAGCGCGGCGCGGCATGAGGCATCGGCGAACCGGGACAGGGCGTCGGTGACCTGCTCCAGATCCCACACCCCGCCCAGATCGGCCAAGGCGGTCAGCAGGTGCAGGTCGGCCTTCAGCACGCGCAGCGGGGCGCGCACTGCGTCCGGCTCGGCGTCCAGCGCGTCCGTGTCGCGAATGATCCGCTCCAGCGCCTCGACCGGGTCGGCTTCCAGCATGCTTCGCAGATGGGCGGGGCGACGCCGCATCAGACCGGCGAGATAGGGCGAAGCGCCGGCGACGGGCGCCAGGGCGGGCCAGGCGGCGTCCAGAGTCTCGCGCCAGCCGTCCGCGTCGGCGGCTTCGGTCAGAGTTTCGTGCAGGCGGTCGGCGGCGGCGATATTTGTGACCGGACCGGCGGCGATAAGGCTGTCAGCCAACGGGAGCGAGGATTGTGGATGGGCCATCACATCATCCGCTCACCCCGGTCGAGGCCGGCGGCAGCACCAGCGCCACCCGCAACCCCGGTCCGAAGTCGCCATAGGCGCCGGGGCCTTCGTCCAGCACGACCCGACCCCCGTGCGCCTCAGCCACCGCCGTCACCAACGAAAGCCCAAGGCCCGAGCCGGGTTCGGTGCGGCTGTTGTCCAGGCGCACGAACCGCTGGACCACCCGCTCGCGGTCCTCTTCCGGGACGCCCGGTCCGGTGTCGGTGACGGAATATTCAATCTCGCCCGACGAGCGGCGGCGCGCGCGCAGCTTCACCGCCCCGCCGGCGGGGGTGTATTTGATGGCGTTGTCGATCAGGTTGGCCAGGGCCTGGGCCAGGAAGGGCTGGTTGCCCTCGATCATCAGTCCCTTTTCGACCTCGGACGAGAAGTCGATGTCCTTGTCCTCGGCCGCCGGTTCGTAAAGTTCGGCCATGTCGGCGGCGAGGTCGGCGGCGTCCATGACCTTGGGATCTGGCGCCCCGCCCGCCTGCAGCCGCGCGATGGCCAGGACGGTATTGAACGTCTTCAGCAGATGGTCGGCCTCGTCCAGGGCGATGCCCAGGGCGTCGACGCCGTCGATCTTGCCGGCTTCGGCGTCGATCAGAGCGACCTCCAGCTTGGCCCGCATCCGTGTCAGGGGCGAGCGCAGGTCGTGGGCGATGGCGTCGCCGGCGTGGCGGATCGAGGACATGGACGCCTCCAGCCGATCCAGCATGGTGTTCAGCCCCTGGCCCAGCTCATCCAGTTCGTCGCCGGTGTGGCGCACGGGCGCACGGACCTTGAGGTCGCCGTCCTGCACCGACTGCACCACGCGGTTCAGCCCGGCCATGGCGTTTTCGACTCGCCGGCTGATGTAGAGACCGCCCGCCAGGCCTAGCAGCATGACCAGGGCCATGGCGCCCCACAGGGCCTGGGTCAGGCGCGCCAGATAGGCCTCGATGTCGCCGATGTCCTGACCGACGAACAAATGTTCGCCGCCGGCCAAGGTGGTGATCACCCCGATGGAGCGACGCCGCTGGACCTTGCCCTGGGCGTCCGTGTCGGTCAGGCGGAAGGTCTCCCAGTCGCTGGCGCCGGCCGGCAGGCTGAGGTCGATGTCGATCGGGGATTCGGTGATGTTGCCGGTGATCGTCTTGCCGGCCTTGTCGGTCAGCAAATACAGATACGGCCCGCCCCGGATGGAACGTTCGACCAAGGCCTGGTTCAGGGCGTCGATGCCGCGCGTGCGGTGGATCGCCGTCAGGGCGCCCAGCTCGATCTCCACATCCGCCTTGGCCCGGCCTTGAGCCTCGGACGCCGAGGCGAAATAGACATAAGCCAGGATCGCCCCCGCCGCCGCCACGAACAGCGCCAGGAAGAGCAGCGTCAGCCGGAAGGGTGTGCGGCGAAGGAGGGAGGGAAGACGCATGACTCAGGAGATATCTTCTCCCTCCCCCCGCGGGGGAGGGCGGTCGCCGCGCAGCGGTGACCGGGTGGGGCGGGCAAGGCAACGCGCGCGCACATCTTCGACGACGTGAGCCAACTGATCTCGCATCATGAGATTGTCATACCTCAAGGTCAGGAGCCCTTCCCTGGCCAAAACAGCATCGCGCACACGATCCTGCCGCATGCGATCTTCACTGAGATGAGAGCCGCCATCGACTTCCACAATCACACCCCGAGACCAACAAAAGAAGTCGAGGTAGTAGCCGCGCAAGGGAGCCTGTCGGCGAAAATGCAAATCGTCGCGTCTGAGTTCGCGTAAAGCGACCCAAAGACGCGCTTCCGATGGGGTGAGCGCCTTACGCATCGCGCGGGCTTTAGCGATGATCGCCATGTCGCCTTGCCCTCCCCACCCGGCCGCTAAGCGGCCACCCTCCCCCGAAAGGGAGGGAGAATTCCGTGCGCCGCTTAGGCCTCCAACCGATACCCCGCCCCGCGCACGGTCTGCAGCATGGCGCGGTCGAAGCCCTTGTCGATCTTGGAGCGCAGGCGGCTGATGTGGACGTCGATGACGTTGGTCTGGGGGTCGAAATGGTATTCCCAGACCTTTTCCAGCAGCATGGTGCGCGTCACCGACTGGCCGGCGTGGCGCATCAGGAACTCCAGCAGCTGGAACTCGCGCGGCTGAAGATCGATCTCGGTCGTGCCGCGATGCACGGTGCGGCCGATCAGGTTCATTTCCAGGTCGCCGACTTTAAGAACAGTCTGGACGCCGCCGGTCTCGCGACGACGCGCCAACGCCTCGACCCGCGCGATCAGTTCGGCGAAGGCGTAGGGCTTGACCAGATAGTCGTCGGCGCCGGCCTTCAGGCCCGTGACCCGGTCCTCGACCTCGCCCAGGGCCGACAGGAACAGAACAGGCGTCTGATCGCCGCCCTTGCGCACCGTCTCAACCATGCCGACGCCGTCGAGGCGCGGCATCATCCGATCCACCACATAGACGTCGTAGCCGCCCTTTTGCGACTCCAGCAGCCCAAAGGCGCCGTCCACGGCGTGGGTAACCTCATGTCCGGCTTCGGACAGGCCCCGCACCATGGCGGTCGCCGCCTCGGCGTCATCCTCGACCACCAGAATCCGCATCGAAACCCCTCCCGGAATCAAAATCGCCGCCGATGGTAGCGCATCGGCGGCGATTGACGAGTTAAGGCTTGGTCAGAATGCCGATCATTCGCCGGTGGCGAACTTCAGCGGCACCGGGCTGGTGCCCTGAGGCGTGCGCACGAACAGCAGGATGCTTGGGCGACCCGCCTGTTTGGCCGCCGCCACCGCCGCGCGCAGATCGGCGGCGGACGTGATGTTGCGATCATTGGCGCGGGTGATGACGAAACCCGGCTGGAAGCCGAGGCGCGCCGCAGCTGAACCCTGTTCGACGTTGGTGATCACGACGCCGTTGACGCTGGCCGGCAGGCTGAACCGCGAACGCGCGGCCGGCGTGATCGCGGTGACACCGAGCCCTTCGATCGTGTCGCTCTGTCCAGGCTGGCTCTGTCCCGGATTGGCGCTTCCTCCCTCTTCTGACGCGGCGAGTTCCTCTTCCGAAGGACGGGTTCCCGAGCGCACGTTCAGGGTCTGACGACGGCCGTCGCGGATCACTTCCAGGCGAATGGTGTCGCCCGGCTTGGCCGCGCCGACCCGGCGGGTGGCTTCCTGGCTGTTGGCCACCGCCTGGCCGTTCACGCCGACCAGAAGGTCGCCGACCTGGACGCCGGCGCGTGAGGCCGGGCCGTCCTCGGTCACGCTTTCGATCAGAGCGCCCTTGAAGTCCTTGGGCTGGCCCAGGGCTTCCCAACCGTCGGGGCTGAGGGTGCGCAGACCCAAGCCCACATAGCCGCGCTCGATCGACTGACCGCGCATCAGGCGTTCGGTGATCGTCTTGGCGGTGTCCGCCGGAATGGCGAAGCCGATGCCGACCGAGCCGCCCGTGGGCGAATAGATGGCCGAGTTCACGCCGATGACGCGGCCGTGGATGTCGAAGGTCGGGCCGCCCGAGTTGCCCCGGTTGATGGCGGCGTCGATCTGGATGTAGTCGTTGTAGCCCGACGGATCGATGTCGCGGGCCTTGGCCGAGACGATGCCCGCCGTGGCGGTGCCGCCCAGGCCAAAGGGGTTGCCGATGGCGATGACCCAGTCGCCCACGCGCGGCTCGGCCGTTTCCTCGAAGCTGACGTATTTGAAGTCGTTGCCTTCGACCTTAATCACCGCCAGGTCGGTGCCGGGATCGCGGCCGATCAGGCGGGCCGGCAGTTCGCGGCCGTCCGACATCTTGACCTTGATCTCGGTCGCGTCGGCGACGACGTGGTTGTTGGTGACGATGAAGCCGTCCTGCGAGATGAAGAAGCCCGAGCCGGCGCCCTGGGTCGTCTGCGGCTCATCATTGCCCTGACCGCCGCGGCCTTGCGGCGGCACGAACTGGAACGGCAGGCCGGGGATCTGGAAGGCGCCACCCTGGGGCTGGTCCACCTTGACCGTCACGTCGATCTGGACGACGGCGGGCGAGACCTGGTCGAAGATGGTCGCGAAGCTGCTGGGCGCGCCCGGCGGGGGCGTGAAGGCGTCGCCGTTGGCCGGGACAGGGGTGATCCGGTTCACCGCCTGCGGTTCCGCGTGCGCGCCGGGCCAGGTGATGACGCCGCCGGCGGTCGCCGCCGCCGCCAGGGTCAGGCCGGCCGCGGCCCCGAGAATGAACTCCTTGCGCTTCAGCATCGTGGTCCTTGCGATCCTCTTGTCCAGCGCCAGACGGGCGCCGGTTTCGCGATTGATATAGGCCGAACCGGCTTTGCGCCAATCCCGACCGCCGATCGTTGATCTCGACTAGCGCCCGTCGTGAGGCGAGGTTGCGTCAGGATCGCGGCGAAGCTTCTCATTTCGTAGAACTTCGTCCAGCCGGCGTTCTTCTTCGGGCGTCAAGGGAACGGCCTCGGCCGGACGACGGCGCGCGCGCAGGGCCAGAACGGCGACGGCCAGCAGCACAAGGGCGAAAGGGCCGAACCACAGCAGCCAGGTCCCCGCCCGGACCGGCGGGGTGAACAGCACATAGTCGCCGAAGCGTCGCACCAGATCGTCGCGCACGGCCTGATCCGAGGCGCCGGCCGCGATCTCCTCGCGGATCAGGCGGCGCATGTCGCCGGCGACGCCCGCCGGGCTGTCGGCGATGGCCTCGTGCTGGCAGACGACGCAGCGCACATCCTTGAACAGGGCCTGGGCCCGGGCCTCCTGGGTCGCATCGGCCAAGGGGCGGTCGGGTGCGGCGGGCGGTTCAGCCGCCGTCAGCATCAGCGCCACGAGCGGCGCGGCCAGCAGGATCGCCAAGCGCCTCATGCGGTTTTGCGTCGGCGCGCGCCGATCCCGAGCCTGAGCCGACGATCCATCAGTGACAGCACCCCGCCCAGCGCCATGATCATCGGCCCCAGGAAGATCAGTCGCGCCCAGGGGTTCCAGTACAGACGCACGACCCAGGCCGGCTGTTCGGGACTGCCCGCGCGTTCGCCGATCACGACATAGACGTCGTCCAAGCCCCGGAAATCGAGCCCGACCTCGGTGGTGGTCTGGCCGCCGGCGGGGAAGAAGCGGCGCTCGGCCGTCACGGTGCTGGCGCGGCCGTGATCGTTCGTCGCGCGCACGGTCAGTCGGCCCTGCGCAGCCAGATAGTTCGGGCCCTCGACGACGCGCACGTCGTCAAGCGTGACGGTCCAGGGGCCGGCGGACACGCGCTGGCCCAACGAGACGGCGTGGGCGG
>Ga0157370_10003084_pt1 | contig 19731 bp, 13 predicted proteins | sample C35metaG_FD_113463 | JGI IMG/M metagenome (GOLD analysis project Ga0157370, IMG submission 113463) | Corn rhizosphere microbial communities from Kellogg Biological Station, Michigan, USA - C3-5 metaG | ecosystem: Host-associated > Plants > Roots > Rhizosphere > Soil | place: USA: Michigan...
GAACGCCGACTTCGCGCCGGCCGCGACGCTCCTCAACCTGCGGGTCGGCTTGCGCTTCCGCACCGGGGATATCGAGTGGCATCCGCTGCTGCGGCTCGACAACGCGACGGATCGCAACTATGCGGGATCGGTGATCGTGAACGAGGCGAACGGGCGCTACTTCGAGGCCGCCCCGCCGCGGACGTGGATGGCGTCGGTCACGGCGCGCTACGTGCGCTGAACAAAAAAAAACGGGGCAGATGGAATCTGCCCCACAAGGCGCACATCCCGAAGTGAGCAAGGGCGATGCCAACTCTTGCTTTGACTGACGCATCAAGGAGTTATCAAAAGGCGGCGGGCCAAGCCCACCTCCCGCGCCGCGGGACGTGTCTCCCGCCGGCGACGGGAGCTGTGCCGAGTCCGCTTAACTGCTTGTTCGCACAGGGTTAATCCACGTCGTTGTGGAGCGACAGCTACGACGTGTGGCGTCGCAGCTACGGCGTCTATTTGTGCGTTCCCTTGAACACGGCGGCCTCGATGCCGTGGCGCTGCAGCAGCTTGTAGAACTCGGTGCGGTTGCGTCGCGCGAGCTTGGCCGCCTGCGTGACGCTGCCGCGCGTGAGCTTGAGGATGCGTGTGAGGTAGTCGCGCTCGAAGCGCTTGCGCGCGTCCTCGAACGACGTCATCTCGTGCATCTCCACCTGGATGGCCTGCTCCACGAAGGTCTGCGGAATGATCGGCGTCGGGCAGAGCGCGATCGACTGCTCGACCACGTTGTAGAGCTGGCGCACGTTGCCCGGCCATTTCGCCTTCACGAGGAGCTCCAGCGCCTCGGGCGAGAACGCGGCCTTGTCGCGCCCGTAGCGCGGCGCGAGCTTCGAGAGAAAGTGCTCGGCGAGCAGCGGAATATCCTCCGGGCGCTCGTCGAGGGCCGGAAGCTTGAGCGACACGACGTTCAGGCGGTAGTACAGGTCCTCGCGGAAGTTGCCGGCTTCCTTCTCGCGCGCGAGGTCGCGGTGCGTGGCGGAGATGATGCGCACGTCGAAGGCGATGGAGCGCGTCGCGCCGATCGGGCGCACCTCGCGCGTCTCGATCACGCGCAGCAGCTTCACCTGCAGCGGCAGCGGCATGTCGCCGATCTCGTCGAGGAAGAGCGTGCCCTTGTCGGCGGCGACGAAGAGCCCGCGCTGGTCGGCGATCGCACCTGTGAACGAGCCCTTGGTGTGGCCGAAGAGCTCGCTCTCGAGGAGCGTCTCGGGAATGGCGCCGCAGTTGATGGCGATGAACGGCTCGTTGGCGCGCGGGCTCGCGCGATGGATCGCGCGCGCGAGGAGCTCCTTGCCGCTGCCGCTCTCGCCCTGGATCAGCACGCTCGCATCGCCCGCGGCCACGCGCTGCGCCTTCGCGAGCAGGTCCTCCATGAGCGAGGAGCGCGTCACGATGTCCTCGCGCCACACCTGGCCCACGCCTGCCTGCATGGCGCTCGAGCCGCCGTGCAGCGTGAGCGCGCGCGCGATCTGCGCGAGGAGCTCCTCCGGATCGTAGGGCTTGGTGAGATAGCCGAACACGCCGCGCTTCACCGCCCCCACCGCGTCGGGAATCGTGCCGTGCGCGGTGAGGATGATCACGGGAAGGCCCGGATAGGCGCCCTGGATCTCGTGGAAGAGCGCCATTCCGTCCATGCCTTCCATGCGCAGGTCGGTGAGCACGAGGTCGGGGCGGGACGCTGCGATCGCGGCCAGAGCGCGGCGGCCACTCTCCACGGCGGTCACTCCATATCCGTTGGCCTTGAGGCGGATCGCGAGCAACCGCAGGAGATCCGGGTCGTCGTCCACCAGCAACAGCGAAGCTTTTCCTTGATTCGGCATCAGCGGCTCGTCGGGGGTCGTTTGGAGAGGCTCTTCTCGAGTTCGGAGAGCGCGTCGAGCTTCTGCTGCAAGTCGGCCGCACGCTCCTGCAACGCGTCCGCGCGCTGCTTTTCCTGTTCCCGCGCGTGGTGCTCCTCGCGCAGCTTCTGTCCGGCCGCCACGGCGCTCTCCCTCAACCGGCGGCGATCGATGGCCATCGCTTGCAAGAAGCTTGCCATTCCGCGCACAGCGGCGGGCACATCTTTCCGGGCGACGACCGGATCGACCAGCGCGAGGATCTCCGTCTCGTCCGCGTGCGGGGCGAGCGAAAGCGCGAGGGCGGCTCGCACGCGCGCGAGGTCGTCGGCGTCGGCCGCGGCGATGCGCCGCTGGCGCGCGGCTTCGGCCGCGAGCGCGGGCTCGTTCATCGTGTGCAGGCGCTCCATGTAGCGCGCGAGGCTCTCGCCGGCGGACGGCGCGAGCGCCGGCATGGCGCTCTCGATGTGCGAGCAGGCGCACAGGGAGAATGCAAGGAGCGCGAAGGCGAGTCGCCTCATGCGGCGGCCTCCCGGCTCTCGGACTTGCCGCGCGGGATGCGCATGCGGAAATGCGCGCCGGGTCCTTCGAGCACCTCGATCGATCCGCGATGCAGCGTCACGTACTCCTTCACGATCGAAAGGCCGAGGCCGCTGCCCTTCACGGCGGAAGCCGGCGCATCGAGGCCGCGCCAGAACGCCTCGAAGATGCGCCCGCGGTCCGCGGCCGGGATTCCGGGCCCTTCGTCGAGCACCTCGAAGACCGCGTCTCCCAGGTGCTCGTAGAGCTTGATCGAGATGAGCCCCATTTCGGGCGAGTACTTCACGGCGTTCGAGAGCAGGTTGTCGAGGATCACGCGGACCTTCTCCTCGTCGCAGTACGCGGCGACGTTCTCGCAGTTGAGCTCGATGCGCACGCCCTTCGCGACGATGGCGAGCTTGCGGTCGTTCACCACGCGCCGGATCACGTCGCGCAGCGGCACGATCTTCGCGTCGAGGAACGACGCCTGCGCGTGCACGGCGCTGTAGTTGAGCAGTCCCTCGATGAGCTTCCTCAGCTGGATCGAGTTCTCCTGCAGGATGCGGGCGATCTCGCGCTGCTCGGCGTTGAGGTTGCCGACCACGCCCGAGGAGAGCAGGTCGGAGCCCTCGCGCAGCGCCGTGAGCGGGGTCTTCAGCTCGTGCGAGATGTGCTGCAGGAAGCGCGTCTTCTGCGCCTCGAGCGCGACGAGGCGCTCGCGCAGCCAGTCGAGCTGCTCGCCCAGGCGCACCATGTCGCCCGGTCCGTCGACGCGGATGGGCCGCGCGAACTCGCCCTCCCCGAGCGCGCGGATGCTCTCGCTCACCTGGCCGATGGGCCGCGCGATGACCCAGGTGAACGCGCCGATGAGTGCCACCGCCGTGGGCAGCAGCGCCATCACCAGCCAGAAGACGCTGTTGCGCGACCGCTCGGCCTGCATGCGCAGCTCCGCGATCCCCTGGTCGATCACGTGGTCGCCGCGCTGCACCAGCGCCTGCGCCTTCTCGACCAGCGCGTTGAACGCGGCGGGAAGCTGCTGCGAGAGCGCGGGGACCGGCCCCATGCGCACGACCGTGTCGTGGATCGCCTGCTCCTCGCGCTCGATCGCGCGGAGATCCGCGCGCTGCTCGTCGGAGAGGGCCATGGATTCGAGCTGGTGCGCCATCTGCAGGTAGGTCTTGCGGTTGTCGTTGTACGCGTCGAGGAACGTGGGCTCCCCGGCCACGGCGTACTGGCGCGCGGATCGCTCGAGCGCCGTGAGGGTCGAAAGAAGGGAGCGGCTCGACTGCGTCACCCGCACCGCCTGGTGCACCGCCTGCTCCGACAGCCCCGCCAGCCGTTCGAACGCGATGGCATTCGAGAACAGCGCGAACAGCAGCGGTGCCGCCACGATCGAGAACCCGATCAGCAGCAGGGCGAGGAAGGATCGCGGATAGGTAAGCCGCATCGGCGTTCCATTATGCTCCAGAAAAGGTGATAAAATTCCCGCGAATCAATTGCTTGCGATAACGCCCATGTACGAATCGGAAATCACTCGCTTCCTGAAGGATTTCGTGCGGAAGAACCCGCAGGTGATCGAGCAGCAGAAGAAGAACAGGCTCACCTGGTGGGATCGTCCACAGGATCTGGAGACCTGGAAGGAACGGCGCCAGGCGGCGGTTCCCCAGCCCGCCTACGTCTACTTCCCGCTGCCCCGGCGCGGCAAGGAAGATGACCCCGAATCGGGGAACAAGTTGAGCAATCCGTCCAGGCCGGCGTAGTCCAGCACGTAATCGGCCGCATCCCGGACCACCGGCTTCGCGTGGTAGGCGACGCTCGTGCCGGCCTCGGCCAGCATCGCGAGATCGTTCGCCCCATCGCCCACCGCGAGCACGCGCTCGCGAGGGATGGCGAGCTCGCGCTTGAGCCGCGCGAGGTGGCCCGCCTTGCCTTGCGCGTCCACGAGCGGTCCCGCGACCCGTCCCGCGAGCTTGCCGCCTTCCACGACGAGCGCATTCGAGTACGCGTAATCGATGCCGAGCCGTTGGCGCACGCGGTCGGTGAAATACGTGAAGCCCCCGGAGACGAGGAGCGTCTTCAGGCCGCAGCGCCGCGCCGCGGCGATGAGCTTCTGCGCCCCCGGATTGAAGCGCAGGCGCTCGGTGTATACCCGCTCGAGCGCGCGCTCGTCCAGCCCCGCGAGCGCCGCCACGCGCCGGCGCAGGCTCTCGGGCCAGTCGATCTCGCCGCGCATCGCCGCGGCGGTCACCTCCGCGACTTCCCTCTTGCGCCCGGCGAAATCGGCGATCTCGTCGATGCACTCGATGCCGATGAGCGTCGAATCCATGTCCATCGCGAGGAGCGCGAAGTCCGGGAGCGTGCGGCCGTCGGCGACGAAGCCGAAATCCAGCTTCGCGCGCGCGCAGTGCGCCGCCACCGCTTCGCGCGATGCGGCGTTCGCCTTCGTGATGCGGAAGGCATTCTCCGACACACGCTCGATCGTTTCCCCCTCGGCGATCTTCGCGAGCGCCTTGAGGTCGGGCGTCTCGACTTCCTCGCCCTGGACGATGAGGTTCATGCGAGCTTCTTGAGGAATTCGCGCACCTCGTTCGAGCGCTGCCGAAGGTCGTCGTGCTTCATCTCGATCTTCACGCGATCGGGTCCGGGCAGCCGGTAGATGCGGCTCGACTGCACGAGCTGCAGCACGCGGCGTGCATCGACCGGCGGCTCCGGCACGAATTGCACCACGATGCCGGAAGGCGCGGCGTCGATCTTCTGCACGCCGAGCGGCGCGCCCTGGATGCGCAGCTTGTGGCACTCGAGGAGGACGCGCGCGGCGTCGGGCAGCGGCCCGAAGCGGTCCACCAGCTCCTCGGTGAGGCGCTCGAGCTCCTCCGCCGCCTGGCAGTTCGCGAGCCGCTTGTAGATCACGAGGCGCTCGTGCACGTCGCCGCAGTAGGTCTCGGGGAGCAGGGCGGGCGCGTGCAGGTTCACCTCGGTCGCGACCTCGAGCGGACGGGAAAGATCCGGCTCCTTGCCTTTCTTGAGCGACTTCACCGCGTGCTGCAGCATCTCGGTGTAGAGCGCGAAGCCCACGTCGTGGATCCCGCCCGACTGCGATTCGCCGAGCACCTCGCCCGCGCCGCGGATCTCGAGGTCGTGCATGGCGAGATAGAAGCCGGCTCCCAGCTCCTCCATCGCCTGGATCGCCTCGAGGCGCTTCTTGGCCAATGCCGAGAGCGCGTCCTCCGGCGGCGTGAGGAGGTAGGCGTACGCCTGGTGATGCGAGCGCCCGACGCGCCCGCGCAACTGGTGCAGCTGCGCGAGGCCGAACTTGTCGGCGCGGTGGATGAGGATCGTGTTCGCGCTCGGCACGTCGATGCCGGTCTCGATGATGGTCGAGCAGAGCAGCACGTTCGAACGCTGGTGGTAGAAGTCGCGCATCACGCCTTCCAGCTCGCGCTCGCGCATCTGGCCGTGCGCCACCGCGATGCGCGCCTCGGGAAGCAGCGCCTCGAGCTCGGCGCGGCGGTTCTCGATGGTCTCGACGTCGTTGTACAGGTAGTAGGCCTGGCCGCCGCGCTTCAACTCGCGCAGCACCGCCTCGCGCACGATGCCTTCCGAGAGCCGGTGCACGAAGGTCTTGATCGCGAGCCGGCGCTGCGGCGCGGTGGCGATCACCGAGAAATCGCGCAGGCCTTCCAGCGACATCGCGAGCGTGCGCGGGATGGGTGTGGCCGTGAGCGTGAGGACGTCCACCTCCGCCCGCAGCTTCTTGAGCTCCTCCTTCTGACGCACTCCGAAGCGGTGCTCCTCGTCGATGATGACGAGGCCGAGGTTCGCGAACTTCACGTCCTTCTGGATCAGCTTGTGGGTGCCGATCACGATGTCGATCGAGCCGTCGGAAAGGCCGCCGAGCGATTTCGCGACCTCCTTCGGGCTGCGGAAGCGCGAGAGCTCCGCGATCCGCACCGGGAAGCTCGAGAAGCGGTCGCTGAAGTTCTCGAAGTGCTGCTCGGCGAGGAGCGTCGTGGGGACCAGGATCGCCACCTGCTTGCCGGCGGCGACCGCGATGAATGCCGCGCGCATCGCGACCTCGGTCTTGCCGAAGCCCACGTCGCCGCAGATGAGGCGGTCCATCGGGCGCCCCATCGTCATGTCGACGATCACCGACTGGATCGCCTCGGCCTGGTCGGGCGTCTCCTCGAACGGGAAGGTCGCGGTGAAGGCCTCGTACTCCTGCAGCTTCAGCGGGAACGCGTAGCCCTCGCGCGCGAGGCGCTTCGCGTAGAGATCGAGGAGCTCGGCGGCGGTATCGCGCACCTGGCGCGCGGCCTTGCGCTTCGCCTTCTCCCACTGGCCGCTGCCGAGGCGATGGATCGGCGCGGACTCCGGCGTTGCTCCCGTATAGCGGCTGATCACGTGCAGCTGCGAGACCGGCACGTAGAGCTTGTCGCCGCCCTCGTATTCCAGGTGCAGGAACTCCATCACGCCTTCGCCCAGGTCGAGCGTTACGAGGCCCAGGTAGCGGCCGATGCCGTGCTGGCTGTGGACCACCGGGTCGCCGGGCTTCACCTCCGCGAGGTCGCGCACCATGCCCTCGGCGCTCGTGCGCGCGCGACCGTCGCGGCGCCGCGATTGCCGCACCTGGCCGGGATAGAGCTCGGCTTCGGTGGCGATCGCGAGCCTTTCTCCGGGAAGCACGAAGCCGGTCGCGATCGGGCCGTAGGTCATCGCGATCGGGTGCGTCGACTCGCGGAATCGATCCCAGTCGTCCACCAGGGTCGGATGGAAGTGATGCTCGGCGAAGAATTGCGACAGCGTCTCGCGCCGTCCCGCGCTCTCCGCGACGATCAACGTGCGCCCGTCGAACCCGTCGACGAACCTCTTCAGGCCCGCGAGCGGTTCGACCGAGCGGCGATCGACCTCGATGGCGGGCAGGGGCCGGGAGCCGAGCTGCCCATCATTGCCGCTGCCTTCGTCATTCCCGCGAAGGCGGGAATCCGGCGCATCCGCGTCGCCACGGGGCTCGCGCGCCACGTCGATGCGCGGCCGCTCCTTCAGGCCGACGAAGAAATCCTCGACCGGGATGTAGAGGTGGCTCGGCTCGAGGAGCGGGCGGTCCCGGTCGCCGCGCAGCAGGTCGTAACGCGAGCGAAGGTCCTTCCAGAACGCCTCGGCCGCCGCGGCCACGTCGCCGTGCACGATCCACGTCGCGTTCGCGGGCACGTAGTCGTAGAGCGTCGCGGTGGCGTCGAAGAAGAGCGGCAGGTACGCCTCGACGCCCGCGGGGGCGATGCCGGCGGAAACGTCCTTGTAGATGCGGCTCTTGGTCGGATCGCCCTCGAAGCGCTCGCGGAAGCACTCGCGGAAATGCGCGCGGCCCTCCTCGTCGAGCGGAAATTCGCGCGCGGGAAGCATCCGCACCTCGGAGACCGGATAGATCGAGCGCTGCGTGTCCACGTCGAAGGTGCGGATGGTGTCGATCTCGTCGCCGAGGAGGTCGATGCGGTATGGAACGGCGCTGCCGGTGGGATAGAGGTCGACGAGCCCCCCGCGCACGCAGAATTCGCCGGGGGTCATCACCTGCTGCACATGCGCGTAGCCGGCGAGCACGAGCTGGTCGCGCAACGCCTCGAGGTCGAGCTTGCGCTTGGCGACGAGCTGGAAGGTGCGCCCGGCGAGGTACGCACGCGGTGCGAGTCGCTGCAGCGCGGTCGTGACCGGCACGATGCCGACGTCGAAGTGGCCGTTCGCGAGCTGCCACAACGTCGAGAGCCGCTCCGAGACGAGGTCCGGGTGCGGCGAGAACTGGTCGTAGGGCAGGATCTCCCAGTCGGGCAGGCGATGCACGGCGAGCTTCGGCGCGAACCATGCGACCTCCTCGCGCAGCCGCTCCGCGTCGTGCGCGGAGGCCGTGACGATCAGCAACGGGGACCGCTCGCCCGACTCGCGCGCGAGCCAAAGCGCGTCCGCCGAGCCGCTCGCCTGCAGGGCGGCCCTGGGCATGGTGCGTTCCTTCCTACGCCACCGCGACCGGGATCTTGCCGATGCGCGCGCGCCACTCGGCCGGGCCGCTCTTGTGCACGGCGTTGCCCTGCGCATCGACGGCGACCGTGACCGGCATGTCCTTCACCTCGAATTCGCGGATCGCCTCCATGCCGAGGTCCTCGAACGCGAGCACGCGCGAGGCGCGGATCGACTTCGAGACGAGGTAGGCCGCGCCGCCCACCGCGATGCAGTAGAGCGCGCCGTGCTTGCGGATCGATTCCACGGCGCCCGGCCCGCGCTCGCTCTTGCCGACCATGCCGAAGAGCCCCGTCTGCGCGAGCACCGGCTCGACGAACTTGTCCATGCGGGAGCTCGTGGTGGGTCCCGCGGGTCCGACGACCTCGTCGCGCACGGCGTCGACGGGGCCGGTGTAGTAGATGAAGCGGCCGCGCAGATCCACGGGAAGCTTCTCGCCCTTCGCCAGCATGTCGACGATGCGCTTGTGCGCGGCGTCGCGGCCGGTGAGGAGCCTGCCGGAAAGAAGCAGGCGATCGCCCGCCTTGAACGTCGCGATCTCCTCCTTCGTGATGGTGTCGAGGTTCACGCGCTTGCTGGTGGACAGGTCGAGTGCCAGCTTCGGCCACGCGTCGAGCGAGGGTGGATCGAGCCTCGCCGGCCCGCTGCCGTCGAGAACGAAGTGCGCGTGGCGCGTGGCGGCGCAGTTCGGAAGCAGGGCCACGGGCTTGGATGCCGCATGGGTCCCGAATCCGGTGACCTTCACGTCGAGCACGGTGGTGAGGCCGCCGAGTCCCTGCGCGCCGATGCCGAGCGCGTTCACCTTCTCGTAGAGCTCGAGGCGCAGCTCCTCCTCGCGCGTCTTCGGGCCGCGCGCCATGAGCTCGTGGATGTTCAGCGGCTCCATCATCGCCCACTTCGCCATCAGCATGCATTTCTCGGGCGAGCCGCCGATGCCCAGCGAAAGCATGCCCGGCGGGCACCAGTCGGCGCCCATGGTGGGAACGATGGAGAGCACCCAGTCGACGATCGAGTCGCTCGGCAGCAGCATCGCGAACTTCGACTTGTTCTCCGAGCCGCCGCCCTTCGCCGCGACGATCACTTCCACCTTGTCGCCGGGGACCAGCTCCACATGCGTGACCGCAGGCGTGTTGTCGCCGGTGCTCTTCCGCTTGCCGTCGGGGTCCGCGAGCATCGAGGCGCGCAGCGGGTTGTCCGGATCGGTGTACGCACGGCGCACGCCCTCGTTCACCAGCTCTTCCAGAGAGAGCTTCGTGTCCCAGCGCACGTCCATCCCGGCACGGATGAAGGCGATGGCGATGCCGGTGTCCTGGCAGATGGGCCGGTGTCCCTCGGCGGCCATGCGCGAGTTGACGAGGATCTGCGCCATCGCGTCCTTCGCCGCGGGCGACTTCTCGCGTTCATACGCAGCCCGGAGGTCGCGGATGTAGTCCTCGGGATGGTAGTAGCTGATGAACTGGAAGGCGTCGGCGATCGACTGGATGAAGTCCTGCTCGCGGATCACGGTCATGGGAGGGGCGCAAGCGCGGCGACGCGCTCCGGAAGAAAGGGATTGCAGCCCGCAATTTTACCATTGCGCGACCCCGTTTCCGGGCGGGCGAATCAGCGCCGGGCGGCGCGCGCGAGGATGCGTCGCGCGGTGGTGACCACGGGCGCGTCCACCATCTTGCCGTCCACCTTCACGGCGCTGCCCGCGCAGGCGGCGTCCGCCTCGACCACGCGCTTCGCCCACGCGACCTCTTCGGCCGCCGGCGCGAACGCCTCGTGCACCACGCGCACCTGCCCGGGATGGATGCAGAGCTTGCCGCCGAAGCCGAAGCGCTTCGCGCGCAACGTGTCTTCGCGCAGCCGCGGCTCGTCGTCGGTCTGCACGGTGACGCCGTCGACCGCCGGCGCGAGGCCGGCGAGGCGCGTGGCGATCGTGATCGCGAAACGCAGTGGTGCCAGCTCCGGCTCGCCCTCGCTCCAGCTCATGCCGGTGTCGGCCATGAAGTCGAGATGGCCGAGGGCGAGCCGCACGACGCCGTTCGCGCGTGCGACCTCGTCGATCGCCGCGAGGCCCGCGGCGGTCTCGACGAGCGCGATCACGGCCGCGCCGGGCAGCGAGCGCCTCACCTGCTCCACGTGCACGAACGATTCGGCCTTCGGCAGCATCACCGCCGGTTGCGGCGAGAGATCCTCGAGCGCGGCGAGGTCGTCGGCGAGGAGCCCGGACGACGCGGCGTTCACGCGCACGACGAAGGGAATGCCGCGCGCGGCGAGCCGGGTCCATGCCGCGCGCACCGCTTCGCGCGCGGCCGGCTTTTCCGCCGGCGGCACGGCGTCTTCGAGATCGAGGATCACCGCGTCCGCGCCGCTCGCCGCCGCTTTCTCGAACCGATCGGAGCGATTCCCGGGAACGAAGAGGAAGCTCACCGCTTCCGCGAGCGGCCCCGTCATGGCTGCGCGCCCGCTGCAGGGGCGGCCGGCGCATTGCCGATGCCTTCGATGAAGGCGTCGTCGAAGCCCAGCTCGCGCAGGATCGGCCGGTTGTGCTCGCCCACTCGCGGAATCGGGTCCATGCGAAAGTCGAATCGGTCGTTCGCGCCGGGCGGCCGCAGCGCCGGAAGCGGGCCCGCGGGCGAACCGACCTCGCTCCAGCGCCCGCGCGCGGCGAGCTGCGGATGGCGCCACACGTCGTGCATCGTGTTCACGTCGGAGTTGGCGATCTGCGCGCGATCCAGCCGCTCGCGCAGCTGGGCGCTCGTGAGCCTGGCGAAGCGCTCGACGATGACGGCGTGAAGCGCCTCGCGATGCGCATTGCGCTGCGCGTTGCTGTCGAAGCGCGGGTCGCTCGCGAGCGCCGCATCCTCGAGCACCACCTCGCAGAACTTCTGCCATTCGCGCTCGTTCTGCAGTCCGAGCATCACGGTGCGCCCATCGCCCGCGACGAACGGACCGTAGGGATAGATCGTGGCGTGCGCCGCGCCCAGGCGCGGCGGGGGCGCAGCGCCGTCGTACGCATAGTAGAGCGGATACCCCATCCACTCCGCGAGCGATTCCAGCATCGACACGTCGATGTGCGAGCCCTCGCCGGTGCGGCTGCGCAGGAGGAGCGCGGCGAGGATGCTGCTGTAGGCGTACATGCCGGCGGCGATGTCCGCGATCGAGGCGCCGGCCTTCGCGGGCTCGGCGTCGGTGCCGGTGACGGAGAGGAAGCCGGCCTCGGCCTGGATCAGCAGGTCGTAGGCCTTGCGGTCGCGATAGGGCCCGTCGTTTCCGTAGCCGGAGATGTCGCAGACGACGAGGCGGCGGTTCCATGCGTGGAGGCGCTCCGCGCCAAGGCCCAGGCGCGCGGCCGCGCCCGGCGCGAGGTTCTGCACGAACACGTCGGCCTTCGCGAGCAGGCGTTCCATCACCTCGCGGGCGGCCGGGCTCTTGAGGTCGAGGGCGAGGCTTTCCTTCGAGCGGTTCACCCACACGAAGTGCGAGGAGAGCCCGGCCACGCGCGTGTCGTAATGGCGGGCGAAGTCTCCCTCGCCGGCGCGCTCGACCTTGATCACGCGGGCGCCCAGGTCGGCGAGCTGGCGCGTGCAGAACGGAGCCGCGATCGCGTGCTCCAGCGAGACGACGGTGATTCCATCGAGCGGGCGCACGCCGCCCTGCGAAGCGCTGTCCTTCATCGCCGCCATTGTAATCGCGCGCCGCTCACGCCCGGGCCGGCTTGCGCACCCAGAAGAGATACATCCCGGCGAAGGTATCGGGGAACTCGCGCTCGAACGCGTCCCATGCCGCGAAATCCGGCTCGCCGCCGCCGGCACGTTGCGCACAGCGCCGGCGGGTGGCCGGATCGACGACGAAGCCGAGAAGCTCGAGGCCCAGCGAGGCGGCCATCTCGCCGATGCGCGGCAGGGTCAGGCGATGCTCCTGCACGTGGAAGAGCAGGTCGCGGCACTCGTTCATTCCGTAGAAGTCGCGCAGGCCCGTCACGCGCTGGAAACGCGGGTCCGCGCGCAGCGCCGCGCGGGCGTCGCGGATTGCCTCGGGCGTGGAGGCGAACCCGCGCTCCGCGATGAACGATCGCGCCGCCGCCAGCTCGCGCCGCGCGAGATCGCTGTAGAGGCCGACCTGCATGAACCCGCCCGGCCGCAGGCAAGCGGCGAGGGCCCGCCACCCGGCGAGCGGATCGGCGAGGTGATGGAGAACGCCGACCGACGAGATGACGTCGAAGCTGCGGCCGAGCGAAGGCAGCTCGAGCAGGTCGGCCTGCGCGTACTCGACGTTCGCGATGCCGAGGCTGCGCGCCATGCGTCGCGCGTAGCACAGGCTGGTGAGGCTCAAGTCGACCGCGAGCACGCTCGTGTCGGCCAGCCGACGGGCGAGGTCCGACGATTCCTGGCCGGTGCCGCAGCCGGCCACGAGCAGCTCGAGCGGACTGCGTAGCGAGGAAAAGTCGATAGGTGCGCCGGGCAGCACCGCGCGCAAGTACGCCTCGAAGGAGACACGCTCGCAGGCGGGAAGCGCGATCCAGCGCGGGTATGGGTTCTCCTCGTATTGCCGGCGTACGCCTTGCGAGACGCAATCGCGAATCGGCGTGAGCACCGGGACGCGCGCGCGATCCTCGCGCTCGACGCGAGGCTCCGCGATCTGCCGCACCAGCAGGGCGCGCACGCATTCCGGCCATTCGCGCTCGAGCAGGCGCTCCGCGCCGTCGAGGGTCGCGAGCGGCGTGTAGGCGCCGAGCACGGCGAGCTCGCCCGCCCCGGCGTTTCCCGTATCCCGCAACGACGCCTCGATGCGTCGCGCCAGCGTGGAGGCGCCGGCCTGCTCCTCGGGGGTTTGGGCGAAGACGTAATCGTTCAGGAAGCATTGGCGCGCGAGCGCACAGGCGAAGGCAAGCACCGGCGGCGCGAAACGCCCGGCGAGCGCGGCGCTCATCAACCGCCGGCGCGCATGGGTGAGGAAGGCTTCGAGCCGCGCCTCGCAGACCTGCGCGTTCTCCAGCAGCGCGAGGAGCAGCCGATGCTCGGAAAGGGCGGCGAGCGCGTGCGCATCGTCGATCGAGGCGGCGCTCGCCGGCGCGCCGCAGGCCGCATCGATGCATGCGCGAAGTTGAGCATCGGCGAGCAGGATCGTGACGGCCGTGCGTGCGAGGTCGCCCGGGCGCGCCCACGCCTCGCAAAGCGCCCGCGCGACGAGCTCGCCGAAACGCGCGTCGGCGGGCACGCGCTGCGCCGGGAGCAGCACGCGCGCGAAGTTGGCACGATGCGCGGGCAGGTCGGCGATCTCCACCGCCGCACGGAACGCGAGCAACGCTTCGTCCCAGCGGCCCAGCTCGCAGAGCACGATGCCCAGGTCGGTGTGCGCGGCGGCCTGCGCCGGCTGCAGGGCGATCGCACGCCGGCAGGCCGCGATCGCCTCGTCGATCCGCCCGCGCCGGTGAAGGGCGCCGGCGAGCGTGCGATGCAGCTGCGCGGCCGAGGGCGCCACGCGAACCGCACGCTCGAGCAGCGCGATCGCCTCATCGTCGGCGCCTTCGCGTTGCAGGATGTCGGCGAGGAGCGCGAGCGCCTCGGGCCGATCGGGCGCCGCGTCGAGGATCTCGCGATAGACCGCCCTCGCTTCGGTGAAGCGGCCCGCGTTGTGGTGCGCGACTCCCGCCTGCAGCGCGCCGCGGATGGAAAACTCGTCGGGCGGGGACGGCGATTTCATGCGCGCGCGGGCCGCCGGGCGGCGGTCACAGGATTACGCCGTAGGGCCAGTTCTCGCGTACCACCTGCGCCGGGAGCTTGCGCAGCACTTCCATCGCGAATGCGGTGTCCTCCGCCGAGAGCGCGTGCAGCGCGTGCGCGCGCAAGAGCGTCTGCAGCGCCTTGCCGAACATCGGCGGGTCGAGCATCTCGCCCTCGAACTTGATCGCGCCGCCGAGGAGCGCGTCGGCCTCGATCGCCGCCTCGAGGATGCGGATGCGCGTCTTGATCTCCGAAGGCGAGGGCGTGAAGGCCACCTTGCACGGATGGATGTGCGAGGGATGGATCACCTGCTTGCCGGAAAGCCCCATCGACGCTTCCTCGCACGCGTGACGGTAGACGACGCGCGATTCGTCGTCGCCCTGGAGGTCGAGCCAGCGGCGCACGTCGTGGGGCTCGACGAATTCCTCGGGCATCGCGGCGTTGCCGATCAGCGTCTCCACCGCGCCGATCACGCCCTTGCCGGCGATGCGCGCCTCGAAGAGCAGGTCGTGCAGGTAGAACTGCAGCTCCTTGGTCCAGTTCTGCGGGGTGATGTGGATGCCCATCGCCTTGGAGAAGTCGTGGATGCCGAACACCACGTGCTTCACCGTCGGGTACTGCATGAGGTCGGGGGCGATCTTGAGCGACTTGGGATGCTCGATGATCGGCTGGATGGTCATGCGCGGATCGACTCCCGCGAGGACCGCGGAGAGGTCGCGGATCTCCGGCGCGCCGTAGGCCTCGCCCGCCTTCGCGAGCATCACCACGTCGAAGTGCCCCGCAAGCTCGCGCACGAGCTGCAGGTCCTTGTCGTACTCGTCGGTGCGGAACGGATTGATGCGCACGGCGATCTGCACTTCCTCGCGCCGCGGCATGCGCGGGAGCTCGCGGGCGAGGAGCTCGCGGCTCATCTCCTTCTGGCGGCATCCGTCCTCCAGGTCGAAGAGGAGCGTATGCGCCGTGGTGTTCCAGGCGTGCTTGCGGAAGCGCTGCGCGGCCTGCTCGAGGTCTTCGTAGATGCCGAGCGAGGGCGCGTACTTGACCGGCGGATAGTAGATCTGGATGCCGGGCCAGTAGTCGCCGAGGATCTCGGCGGCGGTGGGGGCGGCGCCGGCCGGGGCGCTCGCGGCGGGCGGGCTGGAGCTGGGCAGTGCGCTCATGGAGGATGCCGGGAACCGGAAGCCACGCTAGCACCGCTCTTGCGGCAGGTCAAAGGCGGCGAGCGCGGCGCGGCCCCGGCCGACGCTGTGCTATAAATCGCTGCAACCACGAAGAGGAGGCGCCATGTCCACCATCGAGTCGGTGCTGCAGGAATCCCGCGTCTTTCCCCCGCCGGCCGCGCTCGTCAAGCAGGCGAACGTTTCCGGGATGGCCGCCTACGAGGCGATGTGCCGCGAGGCCGGGAAAGATTTCGAAGGCTTCTGGGCGAAGCACGCGAGGAACGAGCTGCTGTGGACCAGGCCGTTCACGAAGATCCTCGACGAATCCAACGCCCCGTTCTACAAGTGGTTCCACGACGGCGAGTTGAACGCGTCCGAGAACTGCCTCGACCGGCACCTGAAGACGCAGCCCGACAAGGTCGCGATCGTCTTCGAGGCGGACGATGGGAAGGTCACGAAGGTCACCTACCGCGAGCTCTACCAGCGCACCTGCCGTTTCGCCAACGGCCTCAAGTCGCTCGGCGTCGAGAAGGGGCAACGCGTCCTCATCTACATGCCGATGTCGGTGCAGGCCGTGGTGGCGATGCTCGCCTGCGCGCGGATCGGCGCGACGCACTCCGTGGTCTTCGGCGGCTTCTCCGCGAAGAGCGTGCACGAGCGCACCATCGACGCCGGCGCCGTCGCGATCATCACCGCCGACGGACAGATGCGCGGGGGCAAGGAGATCCCGTTGAAGCCCGCCTGCGACGAAGCGCTCGACATGGGCGGCTGCGACGGCGTGAAGCACATGATCGTCTACAAGCGTACCGGCTCCGCCGTGCAGATGAAGGCGGGCCGCGACGTGTGGTGGGACGACGTGGTGAAGGGCCAGCCCGACGAGTGCCCGCCGGTGCCGGTGAACGCCGAGCACCCGCTCTTCATCCTCTACACGTCGGGCTCGACGGGAAAGCCGAAGGGCGTGCAGCACTCGACCGGCGGCTACATCCTGCACTGCATGCTCACGATGCGCTGGGTGTTCGACTACAAGCCCGACGACGTCTTCTGGTGCACCGCGGACGTGGGCTGGGTCACCGGGCACAGCTACGTGGTGTACGGACCGCTCGGCGTGGGCGCCACCGAGGTGATCTTCGAGGGCGTGCCCACCTATCCGGACGCGGGCCGCTTCTGGAAGATGATCCAGGACCACAAGGTCAGCGTGTTCTACACCGCGCCCACCGCGATCCGCGCGCTCATCAAGGCGGGCGGCGACCTGCCGCGCAAGTACGACCTCAAGTCGCTGCGCATCCTGGGCACGGTCGGCGAGCCGATCAACCCCGAGGCGTGGATGTGGTACTACGAGACGGTGGGCGATTCGCGTTGCCCGATCGTGGACACGTGGTGGCAGACCGAGACCGGCGGCCACATGATCACGCCGCTTCCGGGCGCGACGCCGCTCAAGCCCGGCTCGTGCACGCTGCCGCTTCCGGGCATCGTCGCCGACATCGTCGACGAGACCGGGCAGCCGGTCGGCCGGGGAAAGGGCGGCATCCTCGTCATCAAGCGCCCGTGGCCCTCGATGATCCGCACCATCTGGGGCGATCCCGAGCGCTTCAAGAAGAGCTATTACCCCGAGGAGTTCCAGGGCAAGTACTACCTCGCCGGCGATGGCGCGAGCACCGACGAGGACGGCTACTTCCGCATCATGGGCCGCATCGACGACGTGCTGAACGTCTCCGGTCACCGGCTGGGCACCATGGAGATCGAGAGCGCGCTGGTGGCGAACTCGAAGCTGGTCGCCGAGGCCGCCGTGGTGGGACGTCCCGACGAGCTCACCGGCGAAGCGGTGGTCGCCTTCGTGGTGCCCAAGGGACCGCGGCCCACCGGCGAGGACGCGAAGCGCCTCGCGCAGGAGCTGCGCGAATGGGTGGCGAAGGAGATCGGCGCCATCGCGAAGCCCAGGGACATCCGCTTCGGCGACAACCTGCCCAAGACGCGCTCGGGCAAGATCATGCGCCGGCTGCTGCGCTCGATCGCCAAGGACGAGGACATCACGCAGGACATCTCCACGCTCGAGAACCCGGCGATCCTCGAGCAGCTCAAGAAGAACCAGTAGCACGCGGCCGGCGTGCGCGACGGGCTTCCCGCGGGAAGCCCGTTTTCATTTCCTCCCTTCGCGTTTGATCGGCGTCAAACCGCGCGGCGCGCGCGCGCCCGAAGATCGGGCATTGCGCGCACAAGGGGAGGACAACGATGGCCACGGCCGCAACGCAATACGCCGGTACGCAGGGCACCGAGGAGAAGCGCGTCATCTTCGCCTCGTCCCTCGGCACGGTGTTCGAGTGGTACGACTTCTACCTGTACGCGACGCTCGCGCCGTTCTTCGCCGCGCTCTTCTTCCCGCCGGGCAACGCGACGGCGGCGCTCATGTCCGCCTTCGCGGCCTACGCCGCGGGCTTCCTGGTGCGGCCCTTCGGCGCGATCGTCTTCGGGCGCATCGGCGACCTCCTCGGGCGCAAGTACACGTTCCTCATCACGATCGTCTTCATGGGATCGTCGACCGTGCTCGTAGGACTGTTGCCGACCTTCGCGACGATCGGGTGGCTCGCGCCGGTCCTGCTCGTGACGCTGCGGCTGGTGCAGGGCCTCGCGCTCGGCGGCGAGTACGGCGGCGCCGCGACCTACGTCGCCGAGCACGCGCCGCGCGGCGCGCGCGGCTACGACACGAGCTGGATCCAGACCACGGCGACGATCGGGTTCTTCCTGTCGCTCGCGGTGATCCTCGCGTGCCGCACCGGCATGGACGCCAAGGATTTCACCTCGTGGGGTTGGCGCATCCCGTTCTGGCTCTCGGCGATCCTGCTCGCGTTCTCGATCTACATCCGGATGAAGCTGAGCGAGTCGCCGGTGTTCCAGCGCATGAAGTCCGAGGGCCGCGCTTCCAAGGCGCCGCTCACCGAGAGCTTCCTGCACTATCCGAACAACAAGTACGTGCTGCTCGCGTTGCTCGGCGCGACGGCGGGGCAGGGTGTCGTCTGGTACACGGGCCAGTTCTACGCGCTTTTCTTCCTCACGATCACGCTCAAGCTCGACTACGTATGGGCGTACATCCTGATCGGCGCCGCGCTCCTCCTCGGCACGCCGCTCTTCATCGCGTTCGGCGCGCTCTCCGACCGCATCGGGCGGCTGAAGATCATCCTCGCCGGCTGCCTCGTCGCGTCGCTCACCTACTTCCCGCTCTTCCAGGCGCTCACGCACTACGTGAATCCCGCGCTCGAGACCTTCGCCAAGGCGAACCCGATCTCGGTGCAGGCGAAGGACTGCAACTTCCACATCTTCGTGGGGCCGTGGTCCAAGTACAGCGACTGCGACAAGGCGAAGGACTTCCTCACCAAGTCCGGGCTCTCGTTCACCTCGACCGCGCTCCCCGCCGGATCGTCCGACAACGTCGTGGCGAAGATCGGCCCGACGCAACTGAAGGGCTGGAACGAGGCGGCGTGGAAGAAGGCGCTCGCGGACCTCAAGTATCCGGCGAAGGCGGACCTCGCGCAGGTGAACTGGGCGATGACGCTCGCGGTGCTCTTCGTGATGCTCGTCTACGTGACGATGGTGTACGGGCCGATCGCCGCGTTCCTCGTGGAGATGTTCCCGGCGAAGATCCGCTACACCTCGATGTCGCTGCCTTATCACATCGGCAACGGCTGGTTCGGCGGGATGCTGCCGCTCCTGGCGACCGCGATGGTCGCCGCTTCGGGCGACATCTACTACGGCCTCTGGTATCCGATCGTCGTCGGGATGATGACGGTCGTGGTCGGCTTCCTGTTCCTGCGCGACAACAAGGACCGCGACCTCAACGAGTAGCGCGGCGCCGCACGCCCCTTCGGCCCCGCCGGAGCCGCTCCGCGGGGCCGTCTCTTTCGCGCGGCGTTTTGTGCGCGCGGGGCCTCTTGCGTCACAATGGGAAGGCAGGCCCGTCCGCCACCCATCCGATGCTGTTTCGCTACTTCGCCCGCGAGATCCTCGTCACCAGCCTGTTCGTGCTGGTGGCGCTGCTCGCGCTCTTCGCGTTCTTCGACCTCATCCGCGAGCTCGACGACCTGGGCAAGGGCAACTACCACCTGTCCCAGATGCTCGCCTACGTCGGCCTTTCGCTCGCCTCGCACGCCTACGTGCTGCTGCCGGCGGCCGGGCTCATCGGCACGCTGTTCGCGCTGGCGCGCATGTCCGAGCACTCGGAGATCACCGTGATGCGCGCCTCGGGGCTTTCCCTCGCGCAGCTGGCGGTGCACGTGGTCGGCGCCGGCCTCGCGATCGCGCTCCTCACCCTCGCCATGGGAGAGCTCGTGACGCCCTACACCGAGGAGGCGGCCAAGGACCTGCGTCTCAAGGCCACGCGCTCGATCGTCGCGCGCGAGTTCCGCTCCGGCTTCTGGGTGAGGGACGAGAACAGCTTCGTGAACATCCAGGACGTGACGCCCGACACCACGCTCCTCAACC
>Ga0157370_10003085_pt1 | contig 19728 bp, 22 predicted proteins | sample C35metaG_FD_113463 | JGI IMG/M metagenome (GOLD analysis project Ga0157370, IMG submission 113463) | Corn rhizosphere microbial communities from Kellogg Biological Station, Michigan, USA - C3-5 metaG | ecosystem: Host-associated > Plants > Roots > Rhizosphere > Soil | place: USA: Michigan...
GACAACAGTGCATCTATATCTTTTTTGGGAAGTGTGATTTCTCCTTCCCTAAACAGTCCAAGTTCGCGCAGATCTTCAACCGGAAGATCCCGCACATTCAAGTTTGCAGTCTGCATATTGATTTATTTAAAAATTTGGATTAAAACTCTAGTGGCTAAAATTTTTAATTTGCTTATCCACCGTATAAATGGCGTTTGAGTTCGCCGCCTGACTTGGATAGGATGATCAAAAGAAAATAAAGTGGATTAACGCTCACCCCACCGCGAAGCACAGACAGGTGCAGGTGTTCGCCGGTTGTCCTGCCCGTTGATCCGGTAAGCCCTATAGGATAACCCGTAGGAACAACATGGCCAGCGGAGCAATAAACTTTTGATAAGTGGGCATAATAAACGATATAACCACCATATCTCGCTGCAACATAATTGCCCATTATGGGTGTATAGCCAGTTTTATCAATTGTTCCGGGGAGTACAGAAACAACAACCTCGTTTTTACCGGCTATATCTATTCCTTTGTGAAAAGAATCCTGTCCAGTAACCGGATGGGTCCTGATACCAAAAGCAGAATTCAGTTTGAACACCTTAAGCGGGAGCGTCGCATACCAGCTTTTATAAGCAAGAGTGTCCTGAATTGCCCCGTACCCATTAGCCCTAATCATTAAAGCACTACATAAAACCATCAACCAATAACTCGATTTCCTGATTGATCCGTAAAAAATTCCGCCTGAGGATCTCCTCCTTCTTTCCCCCAAAGTCGTAAAAAATAGGTAGTTCGACATATCCTTCTTCCTCCTTTTTAATTTCTTTTATATCCAGATTAATTTTGCAGTTTATTGCTGAGGTCTCATACTCTCCGGTATACTTTTCGTCTGCATCAGTTGCAAGCAATCCAACCAACTCTCCAGCGCCCAGCGTAGTGATCTTACCGGCAGGAATCAGTACTTCCAGCCTTTCACTGATTGATTTTGACATTTTGCTCCTATCTATGGAAATACTTTCCCCGATCTGTTTTGATTTGCCTAAAATCTTTTCGAGCCAGTCAAGTGTTTCTTTGTTCCTCGCAGAACCCGACAAAACATTGCCGACCACAGAAGTGATAGTAGTTGCCGTGTCTTTTCCATACTGCTGCTTGAATTGGGGTAATTCCTGCATCCCTATCAATACAGCAACCTTGTTGGATCTAGCAGTAGCAATGAGGTTCTCGATCCGGTGTACAAAAATTGTTGGACCTTCATCAAGTAAAATTGCCGATGGAAGGTTGCCCTTTGAATTGATCAGCCTGGTAAGGCGGTTGAGCACTACTGAATAACAGGCGGAATTGATATTCTGGGTATTGGGATCATTAGCCAGCACCAAAATTCCTGGCTTCGATGGATCGGAAATCTTTAGATCAAAATCATTCCCTGAAAATACCCAGTATGTCTCCTTCGTAGCCATACGGCTCATAAATATTTTCAGTGTACCGATCTGTCCTTCCAATTGATCAAAAGCCTTTGCAGCAAATGCAGACTTGAATGGGGAAAGCAGCGATACCAGCTCCGGGTTGGTAAAAAGAACAGAAAAAATCTCCTCATAAGAGCGGTTTAAAAATGCCATTACATGTGGTAGACTGGAATATTTACCCTTTTCGTATCTGCTCATAAAGTAGATACAGGCAGCTAAAAAGTTGATAGCGGATTGCGTGAAAAAAGCATCGCTCCCACTCGCCTTATCTCCCTTTTTAAGCGCTTCCACAGTCCCTTCTGCTGTCTCCGAAGCATCTGCCAATATGGTAATATAGTCACTACGCAATGGATTTATCCTCCTGCTTTTTTCGACATCAGTCAGATTGATCACATGAAACTTAAAATCCTTCAGAAAGCCTTTTTTCTTTGCTTGCAAAAAGTGGTAATAAGCTATCTTGCCAAGATCCGGAAACTTAAAATCGTACAAACAGACTGCAAAAGACTTCGCAATCAGCTGTCTGATAAAAGGGTTCACAACAGAAAAAGACTTCCCCGAACCCGGTGTACCAATAAGCAGTGTTGCGCGAAAAGGGTTTACAAGATTCACCCAGCCCTTTCTGACTTTTTTCTTGTAATAAAAAAGCATCGGTATATTTACCGAATAAGGATTTTCTATCTTTTTGACCTGTTGCATGAAACTTTCGGCCTCAACATTCCATTTATCCTTGCCCAGTCCCGACCTAATGATCTTAGAGACATTATCCATGGAAATACTGATCAGTATAGCTCCGACAAGGGAAAATACCATGTAGGTCAGATCCATTGTTGTAGTGTATGCAAACACAAACCGGCCAGGTTTTCCATAAAAAAATAGGCTACCGAAATAAAGGAGCAGACCAAGGCTTAGGGGATAAACTACTTTTGTCTTCGGATCAAAGTCTAATTGTTTTTTCGATAATGTTCCGATACTGACAAGACAGATCAATAATAGCACAGAAAGTTTACTATAGATAAGCTCTTGATATATAATTACTGCCTTGATCCTTACTAACCCAACATTGAAAATGCCCCAGAATGGCGCACCCAGATAAACAAATACACTTATTTCCAATACTATCGCAAAGTAGATCAGGCACTGCAGAAAACCGTGGAGTTTCTGGATTTCCCTCGTCTCTTCCATAGAAACCTCTTTTAAATGATAATCTTTTTAGCTTTAAGAATGTCGGAATAGCGGATATTAAAAGAAATGGAACGTCCTGAAATCTGCTTTTCTGAAAGTTCTACCTTGAGCAGTTTATGATCCGGGAAAGTCAGCCTGCGCAGCACAAAAATATTCCTGTAACTTTTTTCAAAGACCTGAATATTTTGTAGGCTTGATACAGGATGAATTTCCAGTGACTGTACCGTTGTCGCCTTATGCTGCTTTTGGTCTTCAATACGGAACCTTAACCCATCTATCTCGTAAGGGATATGGGTTGTATTATCAAAACCGATATCCAGAAGAATATATTCTCCAATTGTACTAATGCCATTTAACATCGCACGGATTCCATTTTTCCTTTTCCTTACCTCTGTCTTTAATGGTCCGTGTGCCAATATCGCCCTTGAAATACTATCAAGTTCAGTACTTGTTATTGTTGAAGCTTTCGGTTCAATCGTCCTCATCCCGCCGATGCCCATATCAATCAGGGAACTGAATGCGGTTTCCGGCCTGTCATCGTAGACTACAGCATACTGTCTGATCCGTTTTTCCCCAAGGATGGTAAGTACGCCGATAAAAGCTTCTTTGATTTTGGCCGAATCAGGAATTTTAAGCCTCAGCAGGTTTTTATCTGGCAGGTCGCCAACTAACCCTTTGGGAATATCCACATATGTAATCCTTTCTGGAGCAAGAAAATGCAGGGTAAGGGAACGCTTGATAAAAATCTTTGGGATCGCTGAAGACGACCCAACTGTATTAGCCAAAACTTGCGCAAAAAGGTTCCCGGCCATATTAAGAACTAAAATGGCTGTTAAAATTATATTTTTCATATCGTTTTTATTTTTGGCCCTGAAGATCCTGGGGATCAACAAGGAACACTTGGTTGTTATACTTTAATTTTGCCCTGTTTTTCCTTACCATATTTGCAATGGCCGCAGAAGATGACTGGAACAATCGGTCAACCGTGCTCATTACAAATTCATTTTGGCTCTGTGTACTTCCCATCGTATTGAATCCCTGGATAGGGCTTGAGCCAAGACCCTTAGAAAACTCCCTAAAAGCAGAAGCAGGGACATATAATCCAGGGAGGCCATCCATGTCATAGACCAAAAGTTTTACGGGCAGAATTTTACCCGCACAAAGAACCGAGCTGATCTCTAACTGGACACGTTGTTCGGAAAATCCACTGATCCTGGCATACATGTCTGTTCCTTTGGTTATTTTCAGCTTTCCAGCATAAATATCTTCAAGCAACCTAAGCCTGATCCTTGAGCCTGAATATCCCGTAATATCTTCATCTATTATTGCGGTGATCATCTCTCTACTCTCATCCGCCAAAAGGGTATTAAATTCGGATTTAACGGCAGTGTTCCTGGAAACTGGAAGAATCTTCTCTTCTCTGATGAGTTCCTCCTGCTTTCTCTTTTTTTCCTTCTGCAGATCGACATAAGCCGGGTCATTGACCTTTTGCACACTATCCAAATAGGCCATCTGTTTTTTAAACAAATCCATGGGATCAGTTTCTTTGGTTGTACTTGCAGATGGCGGCCTCTCCCTGTTTCTTGCCTCGGCCAAGCTAGCCAAGGCTTTTGCCATTTCACGGTCTTCCGGCCTTATACTACTACCGTTTTCAGTTCCTCTCGAAGGAGAAGGGATAAAAATTTTTGTATGCTGCTGTTTGGGCAGGTAAGCCTGACTTTTGATGGATTCTTCTATGGAATCCAGCCGCTTTTTCTCCAGATCAGAATATGAACTTGCCATCGTCGCCTGTGGCAGCTTATCCTCGCTTACGGTTTTGATTGCCGAATAACCATCAGGTTCCTTATAACTGTTTTTATAAGCTTCCAGCTTATCAGAAAGTCCGCGTTCACGTACCTGGTCTGATATTTCAGCAAGGTTGCCATTCATATCTTTTTCGGCACTAACGGTCCGGTTCTTTGACAGGCTCTCGCGGTATACGAAAAAGAAAAGACACAGAAAAGGAATAGCCATGATTGGAACAGCATACCGTGGATTTTTAAAATCTATTTTCATAACAATATGGTTAATGGAGCTTTCGTAGCTCCTCTAGTTTAGCCTCCAGAAAAACCGAATCAAGCCTGCTAAGTCTTCCTTTGTTCAATACTGAGTCTACCTGTTTTCTGATCTCCAGTGTTTTTCTAAGTTTTGCGCCTGTGGTGCTGATCTTGGATAACCCATCGTCAACGGAATGTGACTGTTTACTGCTTTTTTCTTTACTGCTGAAAGGAAGTGCCTTCATCTCTTTTTTATGCTGCAAGGGAAATAAGCCAAATGAAAACAGCACGGAAAAAACGACCATGGTAACCATCAACGCAAATACCTGTCTTGGATATGCCTTTAATAGCCGCACCGCCCGTCTGCGCAATAGCACTAGATAAGGCCGGAATTCATGATAGAGCTCGACAGGAACTGTCCTGTCAGGAGGTCTGTTAGATCGGATTTTTCTGAACATTTTCGATATCTTTATTTTCAAGGGTTTTCCAGGAAAGAATCAGTACACCGTATAAGTTATTATCGCTTTTTGGGATATCCCTTAAATAACCTTCAGTAACCATCGATCGCGTAACAATAGAACTTCTGCGCTCAATCCGCTGCTTTCCATAATAACGGAAGTATTTCTTTTTGACATCGATGTAGATCGAATCAGTCTGAAGCGTCAGCACCGAACTGCTGGATAGTATGGAGCTGAAATATCCTTTTTCCTTTAGGTTCAGGTATTGCTGCATCCCTGACTCATCGATCAGATACATCGCTTTTTTCATCTGATAGTCGATATACCTGTCATCTGGGGTAAGGGAAAAGAAAAGCGAATGGAAAAGCTCCACATGTCCGCGGTATACTGCGGGCCGGATCAGTTGCTCATCGGTCTGTCTGGCCAGTACCGGAACATTGTTTTCAAAAATGTAAATACTGCGCCTGGCAATCTCTATTTGCTTATAGGCAAAAAAACCAGTCGAAATACAGATCAGAAAGGCACAGACCAGACTGCCAACAGAAACAATGGTAGCCAAACGTATCTTGGACTCAATATTTTTAATGATCATGATTGTTGGATTATGGTTTAAAAGAGTTTACCGGTAGCCTTTTTGGCCATACCGATAACAGTCTGCGATCCACGGCCAAAATTGGAAGCTGCAGAACTGATACCCGATGTGGATATGATCCATGTGGAAATACTCGGCACAGTAAACATACAGATGGCACCAATCAGAAAACTCACGATTACCGTCCCAAAGGAAAGGATACCGTTGCCTGCAAACCAGGCCATTTTCTCCAGATTGGCAGCTTCTCCGTTTTCACCAATAAGTTCCTTGTACCTACTGATCTCAGTGGTCATGGCATATTTCTGTAACAGCGCCACCAGATACATAATCAGATAGGCAATCCCCAGATAAAGATTGACCGATACAAAGCGTGCTATCCACGTGCTTAAGGAATCGCGGAAAGCCGGCAGTATACTGACAGCGACCGCAAAAGGCCCCAAGATGATCAGGATTGTGGAGTAGATAATCTGGATCATAAATATCACATAGGTTGCCAGTCTCAGAATCCAGATACCCAACAGTTCCAGCAATTGGGTCAGCAACAACTGCATACCAATCTTCAGGCGGTTCTTCAATTCTATTACAGGACTGACCACTGTCGACATTCCCTCCTTTACCGTGCTGGTTACCGAATCCCATGCCCTGCCCATCCAGGTATCAGACTCCTTTTCCGCCATTTCGGTTTCCGCCTGAAAACTATATAGTGAATTCGCTACCTTCTGCATATAATCGGCACGGATCAGCCTAAGTGAATTGACCTCCGCCTGCTCACTATTGAACATCGTTTCGGTCCTCGCGGCCACAAGGTCCGTGGGGAAAGCGACCATTTTAACAAATGCACCCCACCACAGGATGATCATGACCAGACCGAAAGGTCTTAAAAGCGGCATAATTTCCAGCTTTTTATCCCCGGCTATCATTTCATAGGACTTGATCGCAAAAAATATAATCATGAAAATCGCTGCCAAGGCCTTAGCATCGGCAATGAACATATCAAAATGAGTCCATATCGAATCCTTTAATCCTTTTAAGATCACCATCACCCCTTCTTCATATACTCCGTTTCCCTGCAGAAACTCAAAGGACCTACGGTAATCGGTGCTCTGCCCAAATGCTAAACCAGTAGTAAGCATGACCATGCCTAACAATAAAATCTTTTTCATTTCCCTTTTAGTTAAAATTTTCGTTTGTTAAGGATTTCTTTTGCCGTCCTGACATCTGATTCCGGTGTCCAGCCATCTATCTTTATTTCCTGACCTGCCAGATCCTGCCGGATCTTTACCCGAGTAGGTTCTCGGGCAGCTGCAATGACCTTATCGTTCCATAGTGCGGATATCCTTCGGTATTCTGCGAGCAGCCTGTGATAGGATAAAATCCTCTTTCCCCTTTCCAGTGTTGTTGTCCGGGCTGCTTCGAGCCTTTCTGAAAGGATAGCGATCTCGCGGGTGTACCAGTTCAGGCTACCATTAACAATGATCTGCGCTCTTGCAATCTGTGGAACAGCTGCAAGCAATTTTCCAGGATCAAAATCTGTTACCCCTTTTAGCTGCCGGGAATAATAAAGTATCCAGAGTGGATCTGTAGCGGAAAGCATTCCTGACATTCCCGCAATCTGTAAAAGCGAAGTCTGCGCCAGAGTATCAGACTGCAGCTCATAATTCTTATCTGTTTGCTGCATTCCCGTTACCGAAACGAGGCGCTGATTCTGTGTACCTATCGGCCCTAATGGACGCAGATCCGTTTTGGGATAGTTGGGGTGAAGCCCCCAGGTCAACCAGTAATACGGATTAAGGCCAAGAAAGCCGGAAGTGGGCGTAAACTTTTTTCTGTCCCACTGTTTAAATACCATGCGTTCCTGCTGGTTGACAATACTTTCATCCCTGATCTGTTTTTGCGCCTGGACTGAGATAACTGTAGTCAGCAGCATCCAGACCATCAATAAATTCTTCATAAGCTTTAATTTTATTTTTTTAAATACCTCGTTTTTCTAATAATGTCAGATACGATCTGTACATCACGGTTGATAAAACCTTGAAATGGGTTGAGCATCTTGATCACCCCCCTGACCTTCGCCCAGTACATTGCTTTCCATGCGCCATAAGCCAGGCCGCGGATGATCTGAAGATCAGTTCTGATACCTGCAATCAATTCATCCCTACTGTTATAGTCCATCAGCATATTCTGTCCTTCTTTAAGCACAAAACCAGAGATCTCGGTCATCATCTGCGCACTTCTTTTTGAAATGTCCCTGATCATCTGCTCACTAAAAAGCACCAGATAGGGTTCACTTACTCCCAGCTTGCTCATTTCCCTGCCATAACCGATAATCTCTTCGCATATCGCATACATATCACGCAATGCCAGTCCATTCTTCAGCGCTGAATTTACATTGGACAGTGAGGAATAGATCATGCTCTGAGCCAAAGCAATACTGGAAGTATTTAGATTGATGTTCTCCAGTGATTTATTGATTTTGCTGAGCAGCTCGTGATGGCTGATCTCAGCCGCATTTCGAACAAGAGCATTTTCATTCACAATGGCCAGGTGCCTGGCATCAAAAACCACCCGTTGTGCCAAGAGCAAAAACGGACACACACAAAAAACCATCACATAAAATATCACTTTCATTTTTTCAGGTATTTGGCTTTTTCAAGAATATCTTTCACAATGGCCCGGTCAATATCTATATACTGCGAAAATGGATTGGCCCTTTTGATCATAGCAGGGAGGTTTCCGTATTCAAGGCTCCGAACCAGCGCGGCTGCCAGATTCTTCAAAACGGACAGTTCGTTGAGCACATGGTCAAACAATATTCGCCTGTCCGAGGATTTCATCTGGTTCACCGCACCAATACTGGCGATATGCCCTGTCAGGTAATAAAGCAGGTCACGGGATTTCTCCAGGAGGTCAATCTCACTCTGGAATACCAAAGGCAACAGATAAGGATTTTTCCCGGCAAGTTCATATAACCGATATTGATCCCGGACGATCTGACTGACCATAGGCGCTGCCTGAGTTCCGATATCCAGCGCATCGATTGCGGTACCGACAATACCGAAACGTGACTGCAATTCCCGGAAACTGTTTTTAAACTTTGCCAGCAATGTTCTGTTCGCCTGTTCGTTAACCGTATTGACCGCCTGCCTGTCCCTCGCCTCTGACTGCCGCTCATGCTCACTTTTGGAATCCGAAACAAGCTGATGGACTGCAGGAATATTGAGCGCTTTTTGCTGGGCCCGCGCTGTGTGCAAACACAGAACAAAAGCTAAAAGTAGAAACAGCACCCTCATTTCTTTAAGTATTTTGCGCCCAATAAAATATCGTTTGCGATGCGCACATCCATATTGACCCAGCCAGACCAGGGATTGAGCGAGCCGAAAATCCCCCGCATCTTTGCCCAGTACATCGCCCGGTGCATCCCATAAGAAGTCCCCCGAAGGATACGCATTTCAGCTGCAATATGATTCAGCAATTTCGAGCGTTCCCCGGCGTCCATCAAGTTATCACGTCCACCTTTAAGCACAAAGGCGCCAACCTCAGAGCCAAGCCTGACCGCCCTAGACCTAAACTCGCGGGCGTTCTGCTCGGCAAACAACAGCAACACCGGATTGGACTTCCCAAGTTCAACAGCCTTTTCCACATCCTTGACAATATCAAGCCCGATATCGGCAATGTCCTTAACGGACATCAGGTTGTTGAGTATTGCCGATACTTCTGTAAGTCCCCGATATATCCTATCCTGCATATCGTTCACGACAACCAGTTGACCAGTCACCAGCAGCTGCCCTCTGGAAATCAGGCTAAGATTATCGTTGGTCCGGTCCAGTTGCCGATTAATCACACCCGAATGGCCTGCAATTGCCGCAGAGGTCATCGGATCCACATAAAGGATCTGTGCATTTATGCTCCTGCATAAAAAAGCACAAAAAATAAATAGAAATACTTTCATGATTTTAAGTTTGTTAAGTTTTTTTTAATGATCCGGACGCACGCGAATTGACCTGTTTAAAGAACTCAATTAGGGAAAGTCCGGAACTTTTAAAATCAGCAATAAAGACATCAAGCGCAGCGGGATAAGAACCGAACTGTGCCACATAACTTTGCACAGCCAACTTTTCAGGTTTTTCCGTGGTATAGGTCAGGTACTGCTGAAGCGAAACCTCTACACCATAGACCTCTCCAACGTCTCCCCTTCTGATATACACTTCCTTAAAAGGGCTCCTGTCTTCGCGGTTATCCAGTTGATTGGTGCTGAAAATCTTGTTCCTTTCAGTCTTTGAAATAGAGAGCATCGCCGCTATTTCATTGTAATTGTCCCGGAATTTGGCCTGATCCAGCAGGATTACAGTATCCGAACTGCTTATAATGGTATCTTTTACCACTGCATTGCCTATCACATCCGCGAGATCCTGGGTTACCAGTATCAATTCTCCCCAGAATTTTCTGACCGTTTTATCGACATATACCAGGAAACCTACCATTAGGGGTGATGAAATCGCTTTCCATGCCTCCTCAATGACCAATGATTTCCGCTGAAAATTCCTGTAGCGCATTTTCTGGATGAAGATGTCCATTATATTTAGCGTGACGATCGCGAAAAGCAAGGCATGCTCCTTGATACTGTCAATTTCAAATATGACCAACCGTTCATTCAACAGGGATTTATCGGCATCTTCATTAAGTATGGCACCGAATTCTCCACCAGTGCAGAATTTCCGCATGATAAAACGGAAGCCTTCAAAATCAAAAGGAACAGCATTCTCCTTCATGATCATTGGGATCTTTTCCATTGCATAAGCATAGAAAGAATCAAACTTGAGTTTTTTGATCCCCGAAGATTCTCCCATCGAAAACCATTTTGCATAATAAGAAGTAATCACTTCAGAAATCACATCCCTTTCTAGCTGGCTGGCATCACCTTCCGGCCCTTTTAAACAAAGGAGGATCAGCACCAGGATAAATTCCTTCTTTTCAATATTGTACTCTTCCTCGCTAATGGTAAAAGGATTCATCGTTATGGGACTGTTATCGCTATAAGTGATATACCTGCCGCCGGCATACTGGCACAGCCCGGAATAGGAATGACCGGTATCAATGATGACGATATCCACATTGTATAGCAGATACTGTTCGCACAGTGAATTCATAAAAAAGGACTTACCGGTACCAGACGGACCAAGAACGAATTTATTCCGGTTTGTGATCCTTCCAGAAGACATTGGCAGATCCGCAAGATCAATTGCGATCGGGATTCCGGACCTGTCGGTAAAACGGACGAGAAATCCCGATTGCTCATCCCTGGAAAGGCTTTCTTTTAACAAAAGACATATAGCAGCTTCGGCAGTGGTCAGAAACCAGTCATACTTCCTGAGTTCAGCAGCATTGCCAGGCAGTGCCGTCCTGAATAATTCCAATTGGTTATAGGCATTCCTGCTCGGGATAATCCCGGTTCGGAACAGCGCGCTTTCAATATAATTATAAGCCCTGTTGAGTAATGATCTTTCTGCACATACAACGATATTAAAATGCGCATGGATCAGTAACCTGCCATCCCTGGCCACATCATTCAATAATAAAGAAATATCCTCTACACACAGATTATTTGCAGGATCGGGTATTCCACTATGCCGTTTCCGTTTAAGTTCCATCTGCCTGACCGTCATGGTCTGCGAAGGTATTTTGAGAATCTGGTTATACAGAACGGAGGAACAGTCCGGTACTTTAAAAAGAAACGAAAGTATATCGGTAGGAAATCCCTTAAGGCTTTCTTTGTCCGATAGCTTTACCGATGTTGGAAGCATGGCAGGAAGATCGACCTGATCGATATTGATCAGCGGTATCGAACGGAAAGAACGGGTCCCAATATTTACCTCGGTATCAGTGGGATGATAATTGTCCAATGAAATGCTTTCCTCACCAAACTGCATGGACATAATCCTCATGATAAATAGGTTGATCTCTCTTTCCCTCAGCACCCTTGGTTCCATTCCTGCATTGCCCAGCAGTCCAATAACCTTGACAACAGTTGTTTTAAACTCAGCAAGCGACTTTTTATCATGCACAAATAAGGCCCCTTTTTTGACCTGCCTGGTAATGGTCAGTACTGTCTGGAGTTTTACATATGGTCTTCCTTCAAAATGTCTGTTATAACTGTCCTGTAGATATTCATCTGCAACCTTGTACTGGTATTCGGCCTTATAGATGATATCCTGCTTCTGAATGATATGACCTTCGCCAACAACCCTGGACAGGTTAGCGAAAAGTTCATGAAAGTTATCATAAGCTCCATGATCACCTCCAAACCTGAGCACGGGATTGGTAATATCGATCAGTACAGAAAATTCACCGTTCAGACCGTATAAAATATCCAGTTCAGCATCTATATCAATACCGAGGTAGGGTATTCTAAATTCTTTTTGTCTTACCATAAAGATTGATTTTTGAGAGATGGTTGATCTGGAGATAGATCCCAAAAGAACGGGTCTTGTTGTGCAGTCCCCTTTTTTGACACATCCCGATGTAAAAAAAGCCACCGATGATCAGCGAGATCATAATCACCGCTCCTATATACATATTGATGAGCGCCATGGTCAGCGCACCTATAACCAACGAAAGCAGCAGGACACCTACGCCCCAATAAATAAAACGTCCTTTAAAACCTTTATAGGTCAATGGCCGCTGTAGGCCTCTGTAAACTGGAAAAAACCCCTCCATAGCTATAGTCCAAAGAAAGCTTTAACGATAAGGGACGAGAGTACCAGAAAGAGACAGGAACCTCCCCAGCCCATTAACTCCTTGTTGATATCCTGATCTCCGCTGTTCCATTTGGAATACACCCGGATACCACCAACGATGCCGACCAGTCCACCGATCACCAATGCAATATTGGTAGCCGGATCTACATAAGTTTTAAGGGTACTGGTAGCGGTGTTCAGACCATTTACACCACTCTGTGCGATAACATATCCATTGATCGTGCACAGGTATAAAAAAATAATGAATCTTAAATTTTTGATTTTTTTCATTTGATTGGGATTAATTGAATGGTTATGAAATAAAAAAACCGCTTACAGCGGTCAGGAAACTTTGGCTCAGAGCCCGAAGACGTGCACCAGCACAATATGGATGACGATGATGAAAAGTGCTGAAAAGAACCATGCAGGGATATCGGCACTAACATCTTTCCCCATCTGCATCTTATGGTACACATGGACTGCGCCAATGATCGAAATGAGTGCAGCCAGTACAAGTGATAGGTCCCTCATGGAAAAAAATGATTCCCTGATAAAACTCCTTGCTTCTCCCATTTCTGCGATTCCAGGCTGGGCGAAAACCGCTGTACAGGTCAACACACAGATGACCATGAACATCAAAATGCTGACTTTCATTATCAGAAGGAAACAGATGATGTGAATTCTATTGACTCTGAACGCGCCAGGGCAAAGAGTTCTTTGATGGAAACCCCTCCGGAAAACACGATCGGGGGATCTTCAAGTTCCCCATCATCCAGAAAATAATCAATCTCTTCATCTTCGATCTCTTTGAGCGACACCTTTTCCGGCTCGGGAAGATCAATAACAACTGTGGTCTCATTTTCGTTTTCCGCATAGGTCAGCTTTCTGTTCCTGGAAAGATCGAAAGCGATTAGCCCTGAATAATAAAATGCATAGATGCACAGCATCCAGGACAGGAATTGTATCCAGTTCATAGTTCAAAATTTTCTAATGATGTCTTAATAAACTTTTTAATTTCGGGATGCTGCTCAAAAAGCTGGTGCAGGGCAAAGGCTATTACCCGATTCATATCCAGGCCCGAAGCCAGCTTTAGCCTATTGAGCAGCTGAACTGTTCTATTGTTCAGTCTAGGATGCAGCATATGGGTGTTGCCAGAGCAATCAAAGTCCCTTATCAAAGTGATGATGTCCGGCTCTTTATCACCCCCCTTTTTTGATGTGCCGGCGCTTTTCCCACCTGTAACGGGATCCTTATTGGTGGGCACAATTTCTGGCGGCCTGATGCTCTTTCTGATCTCATCGGCCAGGGTTTTGATCTCTACTTTCATAAATTGCTTTTAAGGTACAGGTGCGGTGGTTTCGATGTGATCAGCATAGATCTGAGCAAATACAGGGATAATGACCGGAAAAAGGGATAAAGGCGTTTGAGCGGTATCGGTCCGTTGGAAATCAACACGGTCCGATATCGGAGCAGTAATTTTTCCGAACTTTGAAAGCTGCTCTTCTACTTCAGCTGCCGTATCGTACCTGACATTTCCCTTGACGCGGTTTGGGATAAAGACCAAGTGACCGGATGGGTTGATCTTTTTCAGCACGACCGAAAAAAGAACGGTTGAATCGAAACTGAATTCGTCATAAGAAAACGGACACAGTACCAGATCGGCTGAACTGAATACCGGGATAAGCCCGTCATCATCCAGTTTTCCCGGCAGATCTATGATCACAATGTGTTCCCTGCTTTGGCTGAGAACGGTATACATGGAAGGAAAATGTTCCAGTCCCGCGGCAATGATCTCATAATGTTCAGGGGTTTCAGCCAATTTGGCCTTTTCATATCTCTGGGCAAGCGACTGCTGATAGTCCATATCGATAACGGTCACCTTCCGTTTTTTGACCAGCGTTAAAAAGTTGGCCAATAAAAGGGTGAGCGTACTTTTCCCCGCCCCTCCCTTTTGGTTTCCAATAATAATAAGCATAATAAAAAAGGTTTAAAATTTAACGGGTATTTGTACGGGCTTTACCCTTGCGCTGACGGTTGCGTCCAAGAATAGCTTCATCATCAATATCCTCCTGAAGCTCAAGCGCCCTAACTGGATCTTGGTAGAAACCGGATCCATCAAGTTCAGAAAGGATATAATTGACCTCAACGGCGGGATCTGCATATGATATTCTATAAGCTTGAGCACGATTATCATTTTGACGGTCAAAATTTAAATAGGCAAAAACATCACGTAGCGGCATAACCTCTGAGCCTTTCATCACGGCTTTACCAGCATGGTCAATGATGGTATAACCATAGGGCATTTTATTATCCTTGCTGTGGAAGACTAGTTCCGCACCGGTTTTTTTCTTGACCATTCTGGAAAACTGTTGCAGTTCTGAGTCCAGATCGGCTTTTGGAAATACCAGATTCCCATTTGATAACTGATCAGTTAAGATTTTAAAAAAAATACCTCTCAACTGCCTGCAACGATTTTTATTTTTGGTCTGTTCACTAAACTTAGATTCAAGATCTATTGTCCTTAATGTTGAAACCAACTTTCCATAATGGGATACTTCGATATTTCCCTTTTCCAAACGAACATCAAAACCCGATCTTTCCAACAGTGTACGAACCTGTGCAATGGCTGTAAAATTGTATTTAAGCAGCTTATCAAGCTTAGCTTTATCAGCTTGTTCCCATTTCCCTACAGTAGAAAGTGCCCTGATTGATCGGAGCTTTTCAAAGGCAGAAGATATCTTTTTCCCACTCTTACCTACTCTTGTCGATACAATGTGTACATGGTTATTTTCGGTATCGTTGTGAAAGATCACCAGATATGGATTTTCAGCATAACCCATTTTCATCAACCACCGTTCAGCAGTACTCAAAAGTTCTTCTTTTGATTGCGTTCTGCCTTTCGCAGAAATCACCGCGTGAAACTGTGGCTTAGTTACCCTTTTGTTCACAGCTGATACAGCCTTCAGGTAATTGATATAATCCTGCGGTCCAATTTTAGCCAGTCCCATCAGGCTCCCGAAATTCCTTACCTTCAGAAGCTCCCCTTTTCCGGACTGCATCTTCTCATGGTTATATCTTACTCCGGCGAAGGTTGCTGAAGAACTGAGTATCTTAACAATCATATAACTGCGTAACTTTGCAACCTGGTCCGTAAAAACAAGATTACAGGAAAGCCAGATCATTGGTATTAATGTTATATAGCTTCTTTCAAAACCCTGTAGCGGCATATCTTGCTATTGAGCTACAATCGAAACAAGGATTCCAAGTAGCTGTAGAACTGGTTATCCAGTTCTTTTTAAGCTGGCGAACAGCTTAACATTGTAACCAGTTTTCAGATTATACAGCTACTCGTATAACGGAATGTCAGTTTAGCCACCCAATAACTTTAATATCTTTTTTATTTCCATGTTGAGATTTTTCAACAGCAGAGAATGTTTATCAAGTTCCTTACTATACCGTGTAAAAATTACCGGAGACAGCACCCCCTTCTTATTCAGTATATTCGCATACCTGGCCAGCTGATTAATATTATTTCCGGTTCTCGAAAGCTCAAGCCCAATCTGGTCAATGCTGTTCAGGACTGAACGCCCATCAAAAACTAACTGTGGGTTAATATCAAGCATTCTTTTTCTAACGATATCGCTCCTTTTTTGTCCAAGAAGCTTTTCCAGAGAGATAATGGTGTTAAATTCCTCCTCCGAAAAACGTGCACCTATCCTTCTGGTTTTCTTGCCATTTTTCAAATAGGGCCGTCCGAGCTGCTTTTTATTTTCTTCCATTCCACAATCATCTAAAAGAGAAAACGAGTTGCGAGTTTTCTCCATCCCCAAATGCTCCGCTTTGGGGCAAGATTCTTTTTGGAGGTATAATCCGTAGGATTATTGTCCGACAAAAAGACATCTTGCGGGTATAAAAAACCAAGGGTTTAATTGCAAACTCCTATATATGTAAAATTGACTTTCCTTTTATTTACTAAAAATCAAGGCATAAAAAAAGGGGCCAAATGGCCCCTCCCACCTAAACTAAAAACAAAAAAACAAGTCTTCAATAAGGTATACCGGGATTACTCACGTAAGTCCATACGGACCTGGCCGTCGCCTGCCTCTGCGCTTTCGTTTATTGAAATGATCTCAACTTCGCATGAATTTTCCGCTTCTCACAGAATAATGCTTCATCCCACAATTTCAAAGAACAGGTGCATAGCACCTATCTATTCCCTTTAGCATAAAAGACTATCTTTTGAAAGAAGATCTTTTACTTGATCATTTGGAACTGCATCTTCGATGACAGAACCATGGATCCAGGTAATTTTTAGATTGTTATTTAGTTAGTCTTAAAACAGGTTATCCCGTTTCATTGACCAAACGTATTTAGTAATTTGTGGTGTTGGAATTTTTGGCCCGAAAAGGCCTGAATTGGCCGATAAATGAGCTGAAAGTAAACCCTGAAAAATCATTTACCGTAGATTTAGGTAATTGCATACCTGGTTTAGACTAGTAGCATTCAAAAGATCAGTAATATTTTGCACTGTAATTCATTTCGACTATATTCAAAAAAATTAACGCTAATGCTATTTCCAATCTTTGAAACTACCCGTGAACAATTCCGGGATAACTTGCTTACGCAACTCGCTGATAAAAACTGTATAATCTTCTTCGACACAAACTTATTCTCACAGCTATTTAAATTATACCCAGGTGCGAGGCGGGAATTTTATAATTGGTTTGGTTCCGAAAATTTTAAGGATCGCGTGAAAATCACCAATTGGTCGATGCAAGAATATAACAACCGCGCCATTAACGATAAATTAGGGGATTATCTAGACGGAGTGCAGATATTAAATACCGTAAAGAAACACCTGAACAATTCAGTGAATTTTCTCCAGATGTTTTATGATAAAGAAATCAATAAGGGTAGTTATTCATCGAAAGAAGATTTTATGAAGGACGTAAAGACGGTAACAGAAACATTTTCAAAAATTACTGATTCGGTAAAACTCCACGGGAACACTGTCGAAAATCTGAATAGTGAGTTTACGGTTCATCTTCAAAAGGCTGTAATAAGTTCTGATATTTACTCAATCGTGTCCAATATTCAGGCAGAAGCAGAATTCAGGCACCAAAATAATATGCCGCCAGGATATAAAGATGACAACAAGAGCAGCAACAAATATGGAGATCTGATAATTTGGAAAGAAATCCTGGCTTATTGTAAGGAGAATCAGATCAAGAGCCTCATCTTCGTATCAAACGATGGTAAAAGGGATTTAGTTTATCAGCCATTTGTACCGAAACCCGGTGGTAAGAAGACAAAAGAGTCAGACATTATCTTCCCTGACCCTAGGTTATTTGATGAGTTTAGAACAGCTTCGGCAGGTGAAAAATTTTCAATTATTAACTTTGCTGGCTTGATTTCCCTGCTACAGGAAAACGCCAGGTCTTCTTTTCAAGAGATATCAACCGCTATCCAGCTAACTGAAAGACCGAAACCACAAGCCGTACCAATGATCCCAGAAGAGAATATTGGGTCATCTATACTTGAGAATATAGGACAAACTGCTAACACAAACTCAGAACTAGAAAGTACTGAGAAGTCAGAAGCAATAGGTATAGAAGAGAAAACAGTGAAAGATGATGGAAACGCTGAAACACAGCCAACGGACGAACAACCTGTAACAATGGAAGAGGGAAATGAGATCGGGAAAACGGCAGTTGAAAGTCAAGAATTTCTATTACGACCTGATCTTGATTATAGCCATACAGCTCTTGCTGATGGAGAATTTCCCAATATCGATAGCGGTGAGCTTGAAAGTATAATAGATGAACTTGCTAGTTTTGATTGGTATAGGCAAAACGATGCAATTTCTCAGCTCTGGAAAATTAACACAAGCAACCTGAATAAGAAAGATGCAATTTTCGTCTTGGGCAGGCTTATTTATTCCGCCGCCTGCGGAAACGCCTTTGAAGCAATCCGATATTTAGAAAGCTTTGATAGTGAGATCAGCAAAAGAAATATATTCTTTATTGAACATATTGTTAACGGGATTTTTTATGAGATCTATTTCGACCATCAAAACCAATTTCGCAGAAACAGATTCAAGGATGGGTTTATTGACCTTGTCTTTCCATGGCAAACCCATAAGGATTTAAAAGCAAGCATCGGATTTATTACCAAAGCATTAGATCCTTTTAAGGACATATTATTGTTGATACCAAGTAGTACACCGAGGGTTCTTAAAGTTGAATTAAAAACTGAAATCAAAGAGGAATTTCCTAAAGTAGTAGAATATAAAGTCATAGAGATTACGCTTGGGGGACGTACAATCACAAAGCAAAAGACTGAAGAAGAAAATCCTTTCGCTCCGTTTCTTGAAGACAATGATTTCTCTCAGACGAGTGAAAGAGTACTTCTTGAGAAAATCTCACATAAAACAGCCGTTCCGATAGCACAAATGAATCTGATGCTACCAGAAAGCCTTCCAGCCGGAAAATCTCCAATTTTCACATTAAAATTCGACATAAAAATAGAACTGTAGCGGCATTTAGCAACTTAGGAAATCGCTTTTAACAAAGCTACCCATCTAAAACGCTGTATCTAAAATCACAAAGATATGGCGTTTACAGCTATTTAAATATTAATTAACCTAAATTCTTCCCCTCCTTTTACTCTCCAAAAACTCTTCCTTCAACTCATTTTTTGAGAATCGGTCTCCTCCCGGCAATTTACTGGGCTTCAATATACCCTTTCTTACCTTTCTTTTATAAGTACTTTCGCTTATACCCAGATACTCCATCACCTCAAGCCGAGTCAGCATCTGATCCTCCGGCAGTTTTAGTTGGCCATAAGATTTTGTATATATCAGTTGCATAAGTTCATAAATTTTGAGCAAAACGTCCAGAATAGCATTAAGTTTGTCCATAGTGATTTCCGTTAAATCAGATAGAAAAATCTGGTTTTGATACAATAAACAGTTGATGCAAAAAGACTAATCTATGATCAAAGTGTCAAGTTGTAATACGGTGGTAAAAGTTACCACCCCATTTTCACAGGCAATAAGAGCCAGTATATATATAATCATCAAAAAACCTTACCTAATAAATTTATCACGGCAATAGCGCTATTCATCCCTTCAGGATAACGGCTAGTGTAGTTTAATTCCTGAAAACTATTATCACAACTAAATTTAGGAGAAAACTTAACGCCTCCTAAATTTTCAAATATGGATTTTCAACTGGATTATTTTAGACAGACTATCTATCTCATAAGCAACAACCTTGATCTGGA
>Ga0157370_10003086_pt1 | contig 19724 bp, 12 predicted proteins | sample C35metaG_FD_113463 | JGI IMG/M metagenome (GOLD analysis project Ga0157370, IMG submission 113463) | Corn rhizosphere microbial communities from Kellogg Biological Station, Michigan, USA - C3-5 metaG | ecosystem: Host-associated > Plants > Roots > Rhizosphere > Soil | place: USA: Michigan...
CACTACAGCCGCAGCTCGATCATGACCTTTATGCTTTCCGAGCTGCTGGCGCAGGCGCTGATGCAAATCAACAGCGCCGCGCAGCGTATGAAGATGATCCACTCTGCCGCGCCGCGTCGGCTGCGCAATATCATCCTGACGCTGCCTTCGGCGATGCCGAAACCCGAACGCGAAATTTTCCGTCGCCGCATGCTTGAGGCGATAGGCGTGGTGTGGAAAGCCATGGGCTGGCACCCGGCTGATGAAGAGTTCACCACGGCGGCTCAACGCGCGTTAAGCCAGGTTCCGGTGCCAGAGGTGCAGATGGAGTGGGACGAAGCCACCTGCGGCCAAATGGTCTACCTGTATAATGAATCTCAGGTGAATTTTGCCGGGCGTACCGAGGCATTCTTTGCCAGCATGGCTCGCCCGGACAAAGAGTTGGCCGAAGGGGAAACCGTAGGCAAAACCCTGCGCATCGCCTCGATAGATATTGGCGGCGGCACCACCGACTTGGCTATCACCCAGTATTGGCTGGACGACGGCGTGGGCAATAACGTGAAAATCCTTCCACGTTTGCTGTTCCGCGAGGGCTTTAAGGTGGCGGGAGATGACATCCTGCTCGACGTGATCCAGCTCTACGTGCTGCCTGCGTTGCAAGGCGCACTAAAGAAGGCCGGCATCGCCAACCCCGAGCCGCTAATGGACAAGCTGTTTGGTCATGAAGGCCGGATGGACGGCCTGTCGATTCTGCGCCAGCAGGTCACTTTACAGATCTTCATGCCGGTCGGCCGCGCGATCCTCGAAGCCTATGAAAGTTTCGACCCGTTAGACACCAGCGCCGAAATCGAAACGCGCTTCAGCGATCTGCTCGAGCAGTTGCCGACGCCAAAAGTCCGTGACCACATTAATAGCGAAGTTCAGCGCGAGCTGCGCAACGACGCCGCGCCGTTCGACATTCTCCAAGTGCCGTTAATCCTCAATCTGAGCAAGCTGCACGCCGAGTTCTTATCGCCACGCATGCACATCACCCAGCAGTTGCGCTCGCTGTGCGAAGTCGTGGCGCTCTACTCTTGCGACGTGCTGCTGCTGACCGGCCGCCCTTCCCGCTTCCCGGGCATTCAGGCGCTGTTCCGCCTGCTCCAGCCTTTACCGGCCAACCGCATTTTGTCCCTTGATGGTTATCACACCAGCGATTGGTATCCGTTTAACAAGTTAGGCCGCATTGAGAACCCGAAATCCACCGCCGCCGTCGGCGCGATGCTCTGCCTGCTGTCGCTGGACCTGCGCCTGAACAGCTTCTATTTCAAGGCGGGCGACTTCCAGCCGTACTCGACTATTCGCTATCTCGGTATGCTCGACAGCAATAACGCGCTGACCGGGGAGAACGTCTATTACAGCGATATCGACCTCGACCAGCCGGATTTCCAACTCAGCCAAGAGGTGAGTTTCCAGATGCGCGGCCCGCTGTGCCTGGGTTTCCGCCAGTTGGACAATGACCGCTGGCCCGCGTCGCCGCTCTATACCTTGTCGATTAACGATCACAAACTGGCGCGACGCATCGCCGGAGATAACGTGCTGACCCTGAAGCTAAAAGTGAGCAAGCAAGGCGATGGCGACAGCCCCGAGCAAGTGGAAATCGCCCAAGCGGCACTTCAGGACGGCACGCCGGTGCCAACCGACCATCTGCGACTGAAATTGAATACCCTGGCGGCCAGTGGCTCAGGTGCCACTCACTACTGGATCGACAGCGGGAGCGTATTTAAGAAATGACTTCAACCCACACCGAACTTCTCAACAGCCAGCTGACCCAGATCGCCAGCGGCGTCACTCAGGCCATACAGTGGATTGAGAGTAACCGCCAGCAGTCGCCGCGCCTGAATATGGAAGCTGACCGCCTGAAGCTGAAGCTGCGCCGCCAGCGCCACAAGGCCGAGAATCTTGCCATCTCAGCATCACAGAATCCTGGGATTGGGCTTTATGGCTACTCGCAGGCGGGAAAATCTTACCTGCTGAATGCTCTCACCGCCGGGGAAAACGGCAGGCTGGAAACGCTGCTCGGCGATCGCGTTCTCGACTACTTCAGCCATATCAACCCCAGCAGTCAGGCCACCACGCTGGTTACTCGCTTTACGCGTCTGTCAGAGAGCGCGGACTCGCAGTGGCCGGTGCAACTGACGCTGCTTAGCGAAGCCGAGCTGATAAAAATCGCCGCGCTGGATGCCGCGACCCAAGGCCCGCACGCCGAGTGGGATCAGCAACAGATCCTGACTCACCTGCACAGCCTCTCTTTGCATCGTCAGCCCGACGCCATTGACGGCCTGACCGGCGATGACGTGGTGGCTATCTGGGACATGTTGGCGCGCACGGATGCTAAAGCCGACCGGCTGCGCGCCCTGCACTTCTGGCCTGCGGCGGTGGAACTGGCGCCTTATCTGGGCATTGACGATCGCGCCCGCCTGTTTTCCATTCTGTGGAATGAAGCCAGTCACGCCACGGCGTTTTACCGCCATTTCGCCCACGTTTTGCAACAGCTGGAGGGTGCGACGCAGGTTCTGGCACCTCTAAGCGTGCTGGTGGATGACCACCTGCTACCCGCCGATGGGATAATGAGTCCGATCACCCTAACCGCCGACTTTGAGACGGAATCAAGGGGTCAGAGCCTGTCGGTTCGCCCCGTGCACCAGGGCGTGGCCGGGCAGCCGGTTGAGATTTCACTGGTGGAATTGACGGTGTTGACCGCCGAACTGCTGCTGCCTTTGATGTCTGCGCCGCAGGAAGCGCTGTTTGAACAGGTCGATCTGCTGCTTTTCCCCACTCAGGCCGATGCCCGCGAGTTGGGAACCACCCACAGTCTGCTGTCGCCGGGCCTGTTGCACGCCAAAAACGCCGGACTGCTGGAGCGATATACGGAAAATCAGCAGGTCAATTCGCTATTAGTCTGCACCGCCGCCGGGAACCGTGGCGCGGTGAAAGGCGTCAGCAAGGCGCTGGATAACTGGGTGAAACAGACCCAAGGCGAAAACGCGCAGATCCGCAGCCAGCGCAAGCCGGGCCTGATTTGGGCGCTGACGCCATTCGACCAGCGCATCACTCACAGCGAGCATTTCGATGAAACTGTGCAGCGCCACGTTGGCACCCCCGGCGATGCCTGGGGCACCATGCTGGCGATGGACAAACGCGGCATTGAGCGCATGGCGAGCTGGCTCACCGCCGAGGTGACTCCGGCCAACAAACTGGCGCGCCTAGGCGAGCAGCGCGACGAACTGCGCCGCGTGCTGACCGACAACCTGCTGGGAAGCTGGCTGCCCTCTTCCAATGAGCAAGAGTTAGCGCAGAAGCAGAAAATTGCCGAAAGCTTACTCAAAGCGCTGCAAACCCGCGCGGGCGTTCATGGCGAACTGCTCGAGCGCCTGCTGCCCGCCCGCGAAGACCTACGCCGCCTCTACTTGCAGCAGTTCGACATCCAGCCCGCCGCCAGCATTACCGGCGGCGCGACTGCCCCTGTTCTGACGGAAACCTTTGGTATTGGGATCAGCATAGACCTGTTCAGTGACGAACCGCTGGATGCGCCGGTCGAGGATCAGCACGCCGCCCAGCCGCCAGTGGCCGAAACCGACTTTGCGCGCCAAACCCAGCATTACTGGATTAACCACCTGCGCGGCCTGCCGGACAATGCGCCGCTGGTGGATTTGCTCGGCATTGGCAAGCCGGGGGTCGAAATGCTGGTGGAAGAGGTGATCACCGCCGGGGTGCGGATGGACGTCGCGGGCATGCTGTCCGGCGTGCTGGAAGAGACTCAGCAATCCGCCGCCGCCAGCGAAAGTCAGGCCGATCGTCAGGTGTCACGCGTGCTGACGGTGATGGGTGACTTTGTGGCCTGGCTGGGCTTCTTGCAGATTGAGGAGTCGCAGCGCCCGGAAAGCCGCATTAACCGTGGCCACAAGATCTTCGCCAAGCCAGCGAAAAACTGGAGCACCTCCCAACGTCTAACCAAGCTGACGCTGGCACCCGCTAATAACACCGCGTTCTATATCTATGACTGGTTAGTGGCGCTGAATGACGTGATTATCCAAAACGCCGGATACTCCGCCGGGCGCGAAATTCCGCTAGCACAGCGCGAGAGGTTGGGAGAGATTTTGCAGCAAATCCGCAGCGAGTAGCCTGCCACCAGATAGACAAAAGGCCTGCTTTCACCAAGCAGGCCTTTTTTCATTATTAACGCGAGTGACATGATCACCTGCTGGCGCTGACGTTGATAACCGAGCTTACATACGTATTGGCCGATCCTTGAAGATAGACAATGAGTGCTATAGGTAACAATATAATCCTACATTGCAATTAATGAGTCTTATAAGTGACAAAATTTGAGTTTTCCTCAGTTAAAGAGCACTATACTACTCATAGGACTTTCTGGAGATCCGTATGGAATATTTAACGCTACAAGCTTTCCTGCAAAATCAATGGGTGGATATGGCGCACATCACCTTCCCAGAAAGTGAAAACAACGCTTTTCGAATCACTGAACTCCATTATGATTCAGACTATGCCATTGAAAATCTCGGCCGCGATGATAATCACGCGGTGTCACTGAATCACCCTGTTTCTCTATTTTTTGAGAACGAAGGCCCACGCGGCTGGCTGAAATTTCTTGATGATATTATTCCGAGCGGGGCCAGCAGGCGCTATTGGGCAAACTATCTGGATCTTGAGGGTATGGCGGCCGACCAGCAGGATTTTGTATTACTGCGCCACGGCACCATGTCGCCGGTCGGCAATTTAAGGATTAAAGAGTCACTCCCCGAATATCACCCTCTGGCTGAACAACTATTTTTTACCCTCGACGATGTGAAAAATAGAGCTTCGGATTTTCTGGATTATGCCCAGCAGCGCGGAGCTGCCGCCGGAGGCGCTACTGGCGCGGGCGGCGAAGCACCAAAACTCTTACTAAGATGCAGTCAGGAAGGGCGAATTTGGATTGATACCTACCAGAACGATTCACTCAATCGAGATACCCACTATCTGGTGAAGTTCCCGCGTGGAGGCCGCAGTGAGGTTGACTGCAATATTCTGCGGGCTGAGTTCCATTTCTATCACGAACTCGCGGCAATGGGTTTTGATACCATCCCAACTCAACATATGCGTCTTGAGGAAGGTCTAACCTACCCTTCTTTATGGCTACCGAGATTTGATATTTGTTTCGTAGATGATAACCAAATCAAACGCTTTGGCATGGAATCAGTCTATTCAGCATTAAGAAAAGCACCCGGCACGACGCTGTATCATGAGGAAGCCATCAGGGCGCTTATCAATAAAATCACACACAGCGACACCGTGATTGAACAGGGATTTGACTTTGATATTCCAGCCTTTGTGATTGAATGGGTGCGCCGCGATTTGCTCAATATTATCTTTGGCAATAGTGATAACCATGGGCGCAATACCTCACTGCTCAAGGATGAACGCAGCATTCGTCTGGCGCCGATATACGACTTCGCACCAATGAAGGCTGACCCGGAAGGGATAGCTAGAACCACTAAATGGAGTGCGCCATTAGAAATCGGGGGCGAGTATGATTTTGCAGGTATAGCTGCAGCGCTTAATGACCTTGTTCCGGCGGAAACGCTGTTAGAGGCTTTGAGGGAAACGGCTCAACAGCTCCTCGGCCTTAAAGCAAGGTTGGTGGACAGGGGCGTGCCTGAACAGATTATTAACATGCCGGGGATCGGCTTTGACTTTATTGCTGAAAAACTGCGTCGTTGGGGGCTGCTATGAAGGATCATGAATCGGCCCCGGTATCAGCTAAAGAGACCATTCGCAAAATTCGGGAAAGGCAGAAGCTTTTGCAAAATGCCTCTGAATCGTCTGTCGAAAGGCCAGCGGCAATAGAAGAGAGTTCTGGGCACACGCCTTCTCGGCAAAGAGTATCTAAAAGCTCATCAGCCGTAAGCACTCAAGACAGGCAAGCCGTGATGCATGGCATCATCAAACAGCTGCTACTGGGCGAGTTAACACAGGGCGGTGCATTGAAAAAGTTGCGGATCGAGGTGTTGAACCTAAAGCAGGATGCTTATGCAAAACTGGTTTCTGTCTCAAGGAAAACCTTGTCAGACGTCGAGAACGATAAAGGGAATTATACCTCTGACATCATCAACAAATTGTTCAAGCCGTTTGGCCTGCAAGTTGGGTTGGTGCCTATCTCAAAATCGCTATTAACTACACTGCTGAAATGATCCCCTGCCATAAATTTGCTCCTAATACTAACACGCCCGGTCATGGAAGGCCGGGCGTCGTTACGCGGAGTCTTAATCTGGAGTAAAAATTAGCTACACATGCAGCCGCTGCGTTCTGGCTGTTTGTGGAGTGTTTTGCGCCAGTCGCCCGGAGTTTGGCCGAATTGGCGTTTGAAACTGCGGTTGAAAGACTGCTGGGAATCGAAGCCCAGAGAGATCGCAACATTGACGATTGGCTCGCCGCTGTTTGCCAGTCGCTCGGCAGAAATATTTAATTTTTTCGCACGAATATATTCGCCCAACGCCGAGCCGGTATGCTCTTTAAACATCCGTTGCAAATACCATTTTGAGTACCCTGCTCGCTCGGCGACGGTGTTGATATCCAGTCGCTCTTCCAGATTCTTGTCGATCCAGTCAGTTAAATCGTGAATAAAATCAGCCGTTTTCATGTTATTTCTCCCGTCTCTCTGACGAAATATAGTTTCTGGTCTGTTTTTAGACTGACCGGATTTGCGGATAAATGCAAGTATTATTGTTGCATTAAATCTTAGGTTTTACTCCGTGACCTACTTCACAGTTATGCGGTTTTGAAAACAGCACATAAAGTGCAACAGTAATTCTTGCTCTTTGTTAGGGACGTCCCTACAATCCCCTCGAATTAATGTATCTTTCATTGATACTTTAAATTTAGCAACACCTCTTTTCTCGCTACAAAATTGTGTCATTGAACGACGCAAATCGGACAAAAGCCCGCTCAGGCAAAGGACGTTACCCGGATGACAGGATCCGGTTGTATTGCCTGACTGAGCTTACTCACTGGAAATAAAAATAATGGCAAGTCTGCAAAACCCAATGGTTAAACGGGGCCGCTCACTTCGCGCGCCTCTACTCGCTTTGCAACTCTCTTTGGTTGCGATCTTGGTCACCGTGCTCAGTGCTTGCGACAACAGCGCAGCAAAAAATGGCCCGCCACCGCCTCCGGGCGTCAGCGTAGCGGATGTCGTCGTCAAACAGATTAACCAATGGGATGATTTTAACGGCCGCATTGAAGCCGTACAGAGCGTGCAACTGCGCCCGCGCGTTTCCGGTTATATCGATAAAGTGAACTACACCGAAGGTCAGGAAGTTAAAAAAGGCCAGGTTCTGTTCACCATCGATGACCGCACCTATCGCGCCGCCCGCGAGCAGGCTCAGGCCGAGCTGGTTCATGCACGCAATCAGGCGAATCTGACCCGCAGCGAGTCAGGCCGTACTGAGAAATTGATTGGCACTCAGGCCGTCTCAACCGAGATCTGGGAACAGCGTAAAGCCGCCGCGTCGCAAGCGCAGTCCGACGTTCTTGCCGCGCAGGCTCAGCTGGATGTGGCTCAGTTAAACCTCGACTTCACTCAGGTCACGGCGCCCATCGACGGTCGCGCCAGCCGCGCCATGATAACCGTGGGTAATCTGGTGACAGCCGGTGACAGCGCGAGCGTTCTTACCACGCTGGTGTCTCTCGACAAAGTCTACGTTTACTTTGATGTAGATGAAGCCACTTTCCTGCGTTATCAGTCACTTGCTCGCGATGGCCAGCACATTGCCGCGCCTGGCACCAAGTTGCAGGTCAATGTCGGTCTGGCGGGTGAGCAGGGTTATCCGCACACCGGCTATGTCGATTTCACCGACAACCAGCTGAACTCCGGTACCGGGACTATTCGTATGCGCGCCGTGCTCGATAACAGCGAACGCCGCTTCACGCCAGGCCTGTTTGCTCGCGTGCAAATGCCGGGCAGCCCACGCTTCGACGCGGTGCTGATCAACGATAAAGCCGTGCTGACTGACCAAGACCGCAAGTTTGTCTATGTGCTTGATAAAGAAGGCAAGGCGCAGCGTCGCGATATCGAATTAGGCCGTCAATATTCAGGTCTGCGTATTGTGCAAAAAGGTTTAGTCAGCGGTGACAAAGTCATCATCGATGGTGTGCAGAAGGTATTTATGCCGGGCATGCCGGTGAATGCCAAGACGATTGATATGGCTTCAACTGTCGCTTCTAACTAAGCCCTGAAAGAGAATCCTGAATTATGGACTTTTCCCGCTTTTTCATCGACAGACCGATTTTTGCCGCGGTGCTGTCGATCCTGATTTTTGTTGGTGGCTTAATCTCCATCCCGCTTCTGCCGATCAGCGAATACCCGGACGTGGTACCGCCGAGCGTGCAGGTACGCGCCGTTTATCCGGGTGCCAACCCGAAGGTGATCGCTGACACCGTGGCTACGCCACTGGAAGAGTCGATCAACGGCGTTGAAAACATGATGTACATGAAATCTGTTGCTGGGTCTGACGGCGTGCTGGTCACCACCGTGACTTTCCGCCCGGGTACTGACCCGGATCAGGCGCAGGTTCAGGTGCAAAACCGCGTGTCTCAGGCGCAAGCCAGATTGCCGCAGGACGTTATTCGCCAAGGGATCACCACCCAGAAACAGTCTCCAACGCTGACTCTGGTGGTGCATCTGTTCTCCCCTTCCGGCAAGTACGACTCGCTGTATCTGAGTAACTACGCCACGCTGAAAGTGAAAGACGAGCTGGCACGTTTGCCAGGCGTCGGTCAGGTGCAAATTTTCGGTGCCGGTGAGTACGCGATGCGCGTCTGGCTTGACCCGAACAAAGTGGCGTCGCGCGGCTTAACGGCGTCTGATGTGGTCAACGCAATGCGCGAGCAGAACGTTCAGGTCTCTGCCGGTCAACTTGGCGCAGAGCCGATGCCGACCAAGAGCGACTATCTGCTGTCGATTAACGCCCAAGGCCGCCTGCAAAACGAAGAAGAGTTCGGCAATATCATCCTGAAAACCAGCGATGACGGCACCGTGGTGCGCCTGCGCGACGTGGCCCGTATCGAGATGGGGTCAGGTAACTACGCGCTGCGCTCCCAGTTGAACAACAAAGACGCGGTAGGTATTGGTATCTTCCAGGCGCCGGGCGCCAATGCGATCAACCTGTCTGACGCCGTTCGCGACAAAATGGCCGAGCTGGCAACCCGTTTCCCGGAAGGTATGACCTGGAAAGCGCCTTACGACCCAACCGTGTTCGTGCGTGACTCCATCAGCGCCGTCGTCCATACGCTGCTGGAAGCCGTTCTGCTGGTAGTGCTGGTGGTTATTCTGTTCCTGCAAACCTGGCGTGCGTCGATCATCCCACTGCTGGCGGTGCCGATTTCGGTAGTCGGCACCTTTAGCGTGCTCTATTTACTCGGTTTCTCGCTCAACACGCTAAGCCTATTCGGGCTGGTGTTGGCGATAGGGATTGTGGTGGATGATGCCATTGTGGTGGTGGAAAACGTCGAGAGGAACATAGAGGAAGGACTCACCCCGCTGGCGGCTGCCCATCAGGCGATGCGCGAAGTGTCTGGGCCGATTATCGCCATTGCTCTGGTGCTCTGCGCGGTATTCGTGCCGATGGCCTTCTTGTCCGGCGTAACCGGCCAGTTCTACAAGCAGTTTGCGGTCACCATTGCCATTTCAACCGTGATTTCAGCTATCAACTCCCTGACGCTCTCCCCGGCGTTGGCGGCGCTGTTGCTTAAACCGCACGGCGCAAAGAAAGATATTCCGACGCGAATCATCGATCGCCTGTTCGGCTGGCTGTTCCGCCCGTTTAACCGTTTCTTCCACAAAAGTTCTGAACGCTATCAGGGGGCGGTTTCACGCACTCTCCACCGCCGTGGGTCAGTGTTCGTGGTCTATCTGCTGCTGCTTTGTGGCGCAGCCTTTATGTTCAAACTGGTGCCGGGTGGTTTTATTCCGACCCAAGACAAGATGTACCTGATTGGCGGCGTGAAGATGCCAGAAGGTGCCTCCCTTGAACGTACGGATGCGATGATCCGCAAGATGAGTGAGATTGGGTTGAGCGTGGACGGCGTAAGTGATTCCGTTGCCTTCCCCGGCCTGAACGCGCTGCAATTCACCAATACGCCGAATACCGGCACGGTGTTCTTTGCCCTAAAACCGCTGAATGAGCGTACCCGCACCGCCGCGGCGATCAATGCGGAAATCAACGCCAAGATTTCACAGCTGCAGGAAGGTTTTGCCTTCTCAATCATGCCACCGCCAATCCTTGGTTTAGGTCAGGGTTCCGGCTATTCGCTGTATATTCAGGACCGCGCGGGTCTGGGCTACGGCGCATTGCAAACCGCGATCAACACCATGTCCGGCGGCATCATGCAGACCCCGGGCATGGGCTTCCCGATTTCATCTTATCAGGCCAACGTGCCACAGCTTGATGCCAAGATCGATCGCGATAAAGCCAAGGCCCAGGGCGTGTCGCTGGATGATTTATTCAGCACGCTGCAGACCTATCTCGGTTCGACCTACGTTAACGATTTCAACCGTTACGGCCGTACTTATAAAGTCATGGCACAGGCCGATGGCCCCTATCGTCAAACCATTGAAGATATCTCCAATCTGAGAACCCGCAACGATAAAGGCGAGATGGTGCCGATTGGCAGTATGGTGAACATCACCACCACCTACGGTCCAGACCCGGTAATTCGTTATAACGGCTTCCCGGCGGCGGACATCATTGGTGATGCCGATCCGCGCATGTTGTCTTCGACCGAGGCTATGACCAAGGTGAGCGAGCTGGCGGATAAAGTCTTGCCGAACGGCATGAATATCCAGTGGACTGACCTGAGCTATCAGCAATCAACTCAGGGCCACGCGGCGCTGATCGTCTTCCCGGTGGCCATTCTGTTGGCATTCCTGGTGCTGGCGGCGCTGTATGAAAGCTGGACATTGCCACTGGCGGTCATTCTTATCGTGCCGATGACTATGCTCTCCGCGCTGTTCGGGGTGTGGCTCACCGGCGGGGATAACAACGTCTTCGTGCAGGTCGGGCTGGTGGTGCTGATGGGGCTGGCTTGTAAGAACGCCATTCTTATCGTCGAGTTCGCTCGTGAACTGGAAATGCAAGGCAGAGGGATTGTTGAAGCCGCGCTCGAGGCATGTCGCCTGCGTCTGCGCCCTATCGTTATGACGTCGATTGCCTTTATCGCCGGGACTATCCCGCTGATTCTAGGCCACGGCGCGGGTGCCGAAGTACGCGGCGTCACCGGTATTACGGTGTTCTCCGGCATGCTGGGGGTAACGCTGTTCGGCCTGTTCCTCACGCCGGTGTTCTACGTGGCGTTGCGCCGACTGGTGACGCGTAAAGAGCGTCAGGAAACCGTGGCGGTCTAACCGTAAGTAGCGGAAAGCAAAAAGGCCGGGTTAATAACCCGGCCTTTTTTATGGCTCAGTTTCAATCAACACTAAGCACTGGTTCTAAATGAAAGCTGTCTTGTGCTTATTTCTCGGCGGAAGCTTCTTCATCCTGTTCCGTGCAGGCGTTTTTCTTATCGCTGCACCAGGTGCGGGTGTCATTACATTCAAACTCACTTAACGCATCAGCCACGGTGTGGCGAGCGAGCACGGCCAGCGAGGCTTCTTCAGCTTCGCTAACGACCGATTTGAAATACCAGCAGGCGTTAGCGCTGACCAGACACTTGGCTTCCACCTCAGGGCGCGACGCCCAAATACGTTTGTCATCAATCACCGCGGTGTAAATGTCACGCAGCGTGATTTGATCTGTCGGGCGGCCGAGCGTAATGCAGCCTGTTCGGCCAAGCGTAGACACAATAATGCCGTTACGCGTCAGCGGAACCATCAACTTGCGAATAAAACTTGGGTTAGCTTCCAGAACCTTAGCCAAAACCGCACTGGTTGCACGTACGCCGGTTTTTTCGGCCACGGCGACGCTGAGTACCATTTGCATTGCAGTCGGAAAGCGAAAATCTAACATGTCATTGTCCTGAGCGACGAAGTTCTAAAAGTATATTGGCTTTAGTGAAATACGCCAAAATCCTGAACGTCAATTGGACAATAATATAACAAACACTGCTGCAATATTGAAGTTCAGCACCCTCGGAGCGCACAGATAGACTATGTTTCAGACGTTTTTACCCCAAAGGCACGCATAACTTCTATACAGTAGTCATTGTTAATTCAGGCTAAAGGATGACAAGTTGGCGCTTTCGTGGCATCGAGCGATAAACGCACAAATGGCTTACTACGGCTAAGGTTGTTGCTGGGGTGGGGATTCGCTGAGTTTGCATTTTCCTGTGCCGAGCAAGTTGGCACTGGCGACAGGCTGGAAAGCAATAAATGCGCTTTTCACCAAAGCAGGACAAAAATCAGAAAATGGTTGTTCTAAATTTTTAGCTGACTGATAAAATGAGACATCCATCACACTTATGAAGCACCAATGTACAAAACCATCATCTTCGTTTGCTCCGCCTGCTTATTGTTAAAATTAGCTCTGGACTGGCAGGTTATTCTGCAAGTCGCTGATAGCTAAAAACATATCGATTAATCCCATAATCCAAGAATTATATAATCACAGGATTATGGGATTTCAAAATCATGAAATCACTGAATCATAAAACCTAAAGATTCAATGATTCCCCGACTGATACAGGGTCGTCACGGCCTGCTGGTTAGCACTCAACACCTCCTCCAACGTCATCTTACCGTCCAGAAGTGCAGAGATATTTTTACCCACGGCGTCACCCATCTGGTCAAAGCCCGGAATACTGACATACTGCACGCCCTGATAAGGCACAGGGAACAGCGTTGGCTGCTCGGGCGTGGCGGTTTCTAATGCCTGTTTCACCCGCGCCGCGTAAGGCGCCAGCTTCTGATAATGAGGTTCAGCATAAGAGGAATAGCGGCTGCCGGGAGGAATTGCGCCCCAGCCTACTGTCTGCGCAACTTGCTGGATATAGGCCGGCGACGTCGCCCAAGTGATAAAAGCCTGTGCCTGAGCCTTTTGACTGCTACTTCGCGGCACAGCGAGTGACCAGGCCCAAAGCCAGTGCGATCCGTTAGAGGAAATGGCTACCGGCGCTGGCGCAAAGTCAACCTTGTCCGCCACCATCGAGATCTGCGGATTAGTCACCATCCCAGCCGCCACCGTGCTATCGACCCACATTGCACATTTACCTTGGGAGAAGAGCTTGAGGTTTTGCCCAAAACTGTTCGATTTTGCGTCCGGCGGCCCATAGTTTTGCAGCATAAACACATAATCTTTTAAGACGTTACGCCATTCGTCGCTGTCCAAATGAGGCTTCCAGTCGGCGTCGAACCATTCGGCCCCATACGCATTGGCCATGGTGGTGACTAACGCGACGTTATCACCCCAGCCAGCTAACCCACGCAGGCAGAGACCGTAAATCCCCTGCGACTTATCAGTCAGTTCAGCGGCAAGATTTTTGATTTCATCCCAGCTTGGGTTTTCTGGCATTGTCAGGTGCTTAGCAGCGAACAGGTCTTTGCGATAATAAGTCATGCTGCTTTCACCATAGAAAGGTAAAGCATAGAGCTTGTTCTGCCAGGAAAGAGCACTACGAATGGGTTTCAGCAAGTCATCAACCTGATAGTCAGCCGGCAGATTATCCAGCGGCGTGAGCCAGCCTTTTTGGCCCCACAGCGGGACTTCATAAGTGCCTACGGTGATGACGTCGAAGTTCGTTTTTCCGCTGCTCATATCACTGAGAACCTGCTTGCGCAGTTCGCCATCATCCATTACTTGCCACTCGAGTTTGATATCAGGGTGAGCCTGTTCATAACTGGTGGAAAGCTGCTGCATAATGGTCATATCGCCATTCGCGATGGTGGCAATCTTCAAGGTGGTCACGGCATGAGCATTCAGGCTTAACGCCGCCATCGCCACAGGAAAAAGCCATTTTAGTCCTTTTAAATCAGACATTAACCGGCTCCAGCGTTGAAGCCGTCGCGGGCTGATAGGCTTCTGCCACGGGTTGCTTAGTTACTTTGTCAGCAGCGGCAGGCGGTGTTTTTTTCAAATGGAAGAAGGCCATTCTCTCCACCAATTTACCGGCGTGGGCATTTACCGTCTGGCTGGCAGCGGTGGCTTCTTCAACCAACCCCTCGTTTTGCTGAATCGCGCTCTCCATCTGCACGATTGCAGCATTAACCTGAGTAATACCGCTCGACTGCTGGTTGCTGGCAACGGCTATCTCAGCCACAAAATCCACCACTTTCACCAAACCCTCGTTGATTACATTGAGGGTTTCACCGGAACGCAGAACCAGTTTGCTGCCCACATCTACCTTGCTGACGCTAGCCTGAATCAGGGTCTTGATCTCCTGCGCCGCTTTAGCTGAGCGCTGCGCCAACTGTCGAACTTCAGCAGCGACCACGGCAAACCCCCTGCCCTGCTCGCCTGCGCGAGCCGCTTCGACCGCCGCATTGAGCGCCAGTAGGTTTGTCTGGAAGGCAATCTCATCAATGACGCGGTTGATATCGCCAATCTTCTTACTCGACTGTTCAATATCTTGCATTGCCGTGACAGCGTCACTTAGCACTGAACTTCCCTTTTGCGCATGCTGTCGCACGGTTTGCACCAGTTGGCTGGCCTGCGAGGCGTTGTCCGCATTGAATTTCACGGTGGCCGTCATCTGTTCCATGCTGGCGGCGGTCTGTTCGAGGGAGCTTGCCTGAGAGTGAGTGCGCGCAGCTAAATCATTATTGCCATCTGCCATTTTCTCCGCCGCCTGGCTTAAAGCCTTGGCACTTTCGCCAACATCGCGAACGATGGATGACAGCCGCGCGTCCATTTGTGCCAGCGCTTGCATCAATCCCCCCATCTCATCCCTTGGAATATCGCCGATGTGATGATTCAAGCCACCCGCTGATATGGATTCGGCCAGACGTTTTGCCCGACTGATAGCCGCAGTTAAAGAGCGAATAAGCAGGCCCCCGGCAATCAGCGCGATGAAAATGCCGGCGGCGAGAATGCCTAACATGCTGTTACGCATAATATTAAAAGCATTAGAACTGGCGCTGTAGTTGGCTTCAGCCTGCTGACGCATCAGGTTATCCAAGGCGTCGATATCTTTTTGTAGAGCAAGACTGCCGGAACGAAGGCGAGTTTCAATAATGACTAAGGCTCCTGAAGGGTTACCCGATGCCAGTAAAGAACCGGCGTCACGCAGCGCGACCTGATATTTTGCTAAATCATTGAGGAAATTCTGGCGCAAAGCAGCACTGCCTGAAACTATGGACGTCGCCTGATAGGCTTGTTGTTCAGCGACGATTTGTTTGCGGTAAGTGTCGATTTGCTGCATCCGCTGGCTCACTTCGTCGCTGTCAGTCCAATAGCGCAATGTTTCAAAAAGCGTGGCGGACTGAAGTTGGGTCAGTCGATAAAGTTTGGCGGAGTGCTGTAGAGGAAGCAGTTCAGTGCGGTAAGTAGATATGGCTCTCTGGTCGGCTGCGCGTAATCCGATGATCCCCCAACCTGTGGTGATTGCTAGCAAAATGCACAACAAACCGACGATGCCTATCAGTCGCGCGCGAATGGTGAATCGCATAACTCACTCCATAACCAAAGATAAAAGCAATGAATCCGCAGACTATCGACATCGTGAACCCCCATGATGTCACGGCCCAGAGAACAACTTATCGGCAGTTAATGGGCAAACTTTATGCAGAGAAATAAATAGGCTGCGTCAGTGGCAAGCAGAGGATTGTTAAATCCCACAACCACAGGATTGCACAATCCCATGATTTTAATCTTCTAACTACGCGTTTTAGGATCCACTAATTTAAAGATTATGGGATTACAAGATTATAGAATCCCGAGATACTAGAGGCACAAAATCATAGGATTCTAAGATTTAGAATCCCCTTTAGATAAAATCTGGCACTCCCCTCCCCCGTCGTTGAGCGGTTTTATTATAATATGTAACTCATTGATTAAAATAATATGATTATGGGATTATGAAATCTCAGGATTTTGTAATGATAGGATTTGGCAAGTTAAGGTTGGAGATTTCAGCATCCTGTAATCACAAAATCTCAGGATTACAATAAACAATATCTTAGGATTTCAGGATTTTTAAATCCTAGGATTATGAATATAACGCCGCAGCAACGGTGCCACGCCTCTTGGCTTTCCTCAAATGGAAAACTCCATTCACTATCCAAGTAATAGTGGAATCATGAGATTTTGAGATTATAGAATCCTAGCACTGCGAGGTGAACATGATGATGCAATCCTCAAATCCTAACCACCCAAGATTCAAAGATTCAGTCATCCCAAGATTCCACAATCCTAAGATAATGGGAACATCAGACGTGGCAATCTCAGAATCCTAGGATTAGGGAATTATATGATTTACAAATCCTGAGATATTGAAATCCTAGGTGTTGGACATTATAGTATCCCATACTCATGAGATTCGTGGATTTTATAATCACAGAATCCTGAGATTATACGATGCCATACTTGGATAATCTTATAATCCTAGGATTCAAAGATGGTGAAATCTTATGATTCCATAATCCATCACTAAGAGGTTGCAATGGCAGCGAAAATAATTTCCTTCCTGAACGGGAAGGGCGGGGTAGGGAAGACCACAACGTCCATTAACATCGCAACCTGTCTCGCCAGACAAGGACACAAAGTTGTGATGGTCGATACAGACCCTCAGGGCAGCATCAGCAACTGGTATGACGAAAGCAAGTGCCAGTTCGACCTTGCAGAAGCGGCGTCGGAGAAAGAAGTCTACACCGTCAGAAAACAGCTGAAGGAATATGACTACGTAGTGATCGACGGAGCTGCCGCCATATCGGCTATTTCCTCCGCAGCGGTCATGGTAAGCGATTTGGTGTTAATTCCGGTTACTCCCTCACCTTTGGACTTTGCGGCCTGTGGCGCTATCCTGGCGGTCGTAGAAGCGCGTGAAAACCTGCAACCCGTGATTGCGCGTTTTCTGATCACCAAGAAGGTCGCTTCCGCTAAAATGTTAGAAGTGTTGAAAGAGTCGATTGCAGATACTGGCGTTCCAGCACTCAGAACAGGCACCTCTCAGCGTCAAGTTTATGTCCGCACCATGATGGATGGCGGCACGGTATTTGATACTACTGACGGGAATGCGAAAGGGGAGATTGAAATTATGACCAAAGAGATCATGGAGTTGCTGAAATGAAAATGAAATTAGGCCAGCATCGACAACTCAATACGGCTCTGGAAGCTGTATCTAAACCGCCATCAAGCGTCAAAAAACTGCAAACCAATATCGACGAAGATCTGCATAAGCGCTTTAAGACCAGCTGCTTTTTGCAGGATCGTGAAATGAAAGATGTTCTAACAGAGCTTATCGAAGGCTGGTTGATCCACAACGAACGCGTTTAATCTTCGGTCTGCATGCTGATCAGCGATGGTCAGCATGATCTTCCCGCTTTTTGCCAAACCCCCGCCAGACGCCTGTTTTAAGGGAAGGATCCAAAGATCTAATAACTCTTTTGTTTCTTTTTAACTTTAAACCTTTCTCTTTAGAGCGCCTTTTTCATTTTTAGTATCAACCAGTTACGCGCCTATATGTGGAGTGATTTCATGCTTCATGTGGAGATCATTCCTGTTGAATGTGGATCCTTTTCCTGTTCCATGTGGAGTAATTTCCTGTGGATAACTTTAGGGATATCATGATCTTACTTATGTGGAGCAATTTCCTGTTGATAACTCTGGACTGTTTGAGACTTTTAGTATTTTAGCAGGATCACCGGGACTAAGCGTTATGTGTAAAGGGTTTAACTACTGCGTTAGCAGGGCAGAACATCAAAGGTGGAGGAATTTCCTGCTCGTGTTGACGCCTCATATGTGGAGATTTTTCCTGTTACCGCGTCACACATGAATCCCTTACTTGAACGACTAAATGTGGAAAGATTTCCTGTACGCGTTGTCGTAACTTGATGTGGAGACTTTTCCTGTTCCAGCTCTGAAATTTTCTTAAAACGTCTGCCTTATACTTTTCACTAAATCATCCACTTATGTCCTTTGTGACAGTGTCACATTGTTATATGTGGAAAGATTATCTGATCATTTAACATCTCTGCATACGTGGAAAGATTTCCTGATCGATTGTCTGGATCCGTTATTGGTAGCCGTTTCTCTAACAAGGGGAGGGCGATATGTGGAGAAATTTCCTGTTACTAGCCTCGGAGCTATATGTGGAAACTTTTCCTGCTGGATTGTGAAGGCTAATGTGGAAAGATTTCCTGTAATGGGTATCTGAAAGCTCAAAACCGGCAAATTCGGGGATGAGAGCTAGATCACACAACCTCATAACGCCTGTCAGATCTTATATGTGGAGAGATTTCCTGATCTGAACCGAGAAAATTCTCGCGATGAGTTACACGGCGAACTGCGATCCTTATCGCTTAATGTGGAGAAATTTCCTGTTCGGTCAGTGTCACAATTAGCCAATGATCTAAACTTGCGAGGCGTCTCGAAAAATCTTATGTGGAGAAATTTCCTGATCGCACTTTTTTGGAAGCCACATAACACAATGATATAAAAGAATTAATTAGTTAGTATTTTTGCTTTACGGCAGCAATTTATATGTGGAATAATTTGTCTACATTCCACCTATGGATCCTGCGACATGGAACTCAATAAACTAACCGTTGTTCAGGGAAATGATCTTCTCGAGGGGGCGTATAGCGTAACCCTTGATGAGATGCGGTTACTCAATTTGGCTTTAGCCCAAATCGATAGCAGGAAACCACAGCCAGACACTCTTTACCGACTTTTCCCTCAGGATTATCAGCGGATCTATGGCGTGAACCCCACCAGCAGCCACAGGCAGCTGCGCGAAGCCGCTGAAAGCCTGATGAAAAAGCCGGTCACTATCTACAAACCTGATGCTAAAACCGGCAAGATCCGCACGGTTCAGCTCTCTTGGTTCTCACGACTCGAGTATGTTAGCAGCGACGATCATAGCGCCGTCGTGCTGCGTTTCGGCCAAGACGTTGCACCCTATCTCTATGAATTAAAAGAGTCTTTTACCAAACTTAATTTCGCCAACATCGCCAAGCTAGATACACCATTCTCGGTGCGGCTGTATGGCTGGTTGATCAAAGCTAAAAACCTTTATGGCCGCCGTCCCGGTAAAGCCATTGAGGTGACGCTGGATCTTAACTGGATGCGTGAGAAAGCCGGGCTGGCCGGTAAATACGAGGATTACCGCGATTTTCGCCAAAAGCTGCTGGAGCCGACCATCAACCGGATCAATGCCAATACCGACATCTCAGTGGTATGGGAGCCGGTAAAAAGCGGCAGAACCGTGGTTTCAATCAAATTTGCCTACATGGACGAGTCTACGCCAGAGGCCACCAAACCTATGCGACCACGCTTACCGCGCCGTCCTCGCGCCGTGGCAGGTTCGCAGTTAGAGGGGGAGTGGGCGCGTCGCTGCATCGCTATTTTCGAAGATTATCGAATTAAATTAGCCGCTTATGATGCTGACGAGAAATCAGCAGTGCCGGATCTTCGCAAGCTGGCTGGCTGGTACAAGATCATTGGCGATAAAAACAAACAGAAAGAAGTGATGGCCGAAGTGGGTTCCCGCAGTAAAAAAGCCGCCGCTAAGTGATATCGCAGGAAACACATAACGTCTTCTAATATCAATGTAATTAC
>Ga0157370_10003091_pt1 | contig 19703 bp, 17 predicted proteins | sample C35metaG_FD_113463 | JGI IMG/M metagenome (GOLD analysis project Ga0157370, IMG submission 113463) | Corn rhizosphere microbial communities from Kellogg Biological Station, Michigan, USA - C3-5 metaG | ecosystem: Host-associated > Plants > Roots > Rhizosphere > Soil | place: USA: Michigan...
ATACAAATAATCCAAGTTATAACCATAACAAGATTTTCTCCTGTCATCTATAACCTTAAACTTATTTTAACAGGCGGTCTAATTCAGACCTTAAACCCTCCTTTTGCTCGGGGCCAGGTGCATTACTGTTTACAAGCTTTCCATCTTTGTCTATGATTAGATAATGAGGTATTCCATTGATGTTAAATTTTGATGCAAGCATATTATATTGGTCATTAGTTAATTTATAGTGAATGCCCTTAAGTTCCCTGTTCGCAACTGTGGCCTTCCATGACTCATCACTGCATTGATTAGCAAAAAAAACAAATACAATATCCTTATCTTTGTAATACCGCTGAACTTCCCTTGATGCTGGCATAGCCGCCATACAAGGACTACACCAAGGTGCCCAGAAATCGACATAGATCACTTTACCAGAAAATCGCCTAACAACCGAATCCAAAACAGATTCATCTTTGGCTTGATCAACTTGTGCCAATACAGTACCATCTTTGATTTGCTGGTTCTCTAAATAGTGTTCAAGTTCAACACTTTTTTCTATTATTTTACTTTTCAAATAAGAATTCAAAACCGGACTACTGTTCCACAGCGCTTTAAACTCCTTTAATTGCTGGCCATTCAAAGCATCCATAAAAAGCATGGTAAGTAACAGTTCCCTGGTCACACCACTGGTTTTATTTTTTATATGCTCTGAGAACAAACCTCCAAGTCCAAGAAAATTTCTTTCCCTGGCATATTGTGCAAACAATGCAGATCTACCCACATCCGCTTTATGAGTAAAGTATCTATAAAGTCCGGATAAGAATTGAGAATATTGAACAGATAGAACCGGAAGACGATTCATATCATAATTTGCCAAAAATGAAGAAATGCTATCCCCTTGCAATGAAGGATCATTGTAATGTTGCACCAGTTTACTAAACACCTCATATTTAATATAATCCGCTGCCCAGGCATCAAATAAAGGAGACGATGCACTTTCGGGCTTTTTATAAGCCCTACCCAAAGTCCTTTGGGCCAGAAAATCTTGGATCATTCCGTTCTCTGCGGCAAGATTACCACTAATGATATTGATAAAAGGAAATTTACCCAACTCAATGTTAAGGCTATCCCCTGGGCGAAAGAATAATTCTGCGGTGTTGCCTGCATACTGAATGGAAACATCCAACGGGCCTGCAACAACAGTTTCAAATCTAAAATTGCCTCTTGAACCGATCATTTCTGTCTTTTTGATAACCCCATTTACAGCTGAATTGATTAGAAATACAACAGTATTCTCACCCTTTTCGTGATCGAAGTCCTTTACAGATCCAGATACTAAGATCTTTCCTTCCTTAAAGTCTTGCGGAGACGATTTAAAGGAAATGAGTAAAAAACAAAAAACAAAAACAACCCTGTACAATTTGAAATAAGACCAAATGAAATCCATACTTTAAAGCATTAAATTAAATACCCTACTATACCTCTCTATTTCCTTTTAGACAGCAAGTATGATTTATTGTTTCAATGGAAATACACCAACGCAAAAAATTCATCATTTAACTCCCCCGACTACTCCATACTACAATGACCACTTACTAAACCGACCCTTAGTTATGAATCATATTGCCTTGAAAAACAAACAAAGCTTATTTCGCCCTATACAATTGACTATTAGACAGTAATGGCAGAATTTTTGTGGCTATTCACACAATTATTTAATAATCATCCCTAAAACACAAACTTATGGCTTTCAAAGCAAGATTTGATTTTTGGGGCAGCGCATATCATATATGCCCTCCCCCTAACTATGGAACCATTTCATTCGATCCCCCCGACCTCGTCATTATTAACTTAACGGACCACAATCGAAAAATTATTTTTTAACAGTTCCATTTACCTTCTACCCTATGGTAAACAAACTCATTGTAGACATCAGCATAGAGCAGATGTCTATCACTCATTTCAGCCGTTTTACGCTGGACCAGCGCTTCAATGAACATCATTTCTTTGAATTGCGCATTAATCATGATCAACTGGAAGGAACCAGCAACATCACCCTAACAAAATCCAAAGACTTTATTGGTAAAAGTTTAACCGCGCAATTTGGCACAATCGGAGACACGGCCAATATATTTACTGGAATTATCACCAAAGTAGAAATTGCCCAGACACATGGTTTTCAGGGAGACATTATCATCACAGGCCAAAGCCCTGATATTTTAATAGACAGAGGACCTGATCTGGGCTCCTACCTGGGAAAAGACCTAAAAACCATCATACAACAAGCCACAAATGATACACCCCAAAATGACCTGAATTTTCAAATCAAACCTTCATATAGTTCAGGCATTGATTATTTAATACAATACAGAGAAAGCGATTTCGATTTCATCAACCGGCTTTCTGCAGAATACCACGAATGGTTTTATTACGATGGCCGTGTGCTCCATTTTGGGAAACCAGACCAGCAGGAAGAGGTGCCGTTAATCTATGGACGTGATCTTCGCAGCTTACAGTACGGACTTCAAATCACACCGTTAAACTACAAAAACTTCGCTTATCATTCTCAACAAGACGAATTACTAAGTGCACAACCCTCAACTGTAAACTCACCATTATCTGATCTGTCACATGCCATCACTGCATCCAATGAAGTTTACAGTAAACGTTTTAACCAACCTTTAAATGTAAGGGTCAACTCTCAAAAGGAAATTGACACGTTTGTAAATAATGAGCATCAATCTTTAATCTCTGGACTGGTAGGCATCTCTGGCCAGGGAGATAATCCAAAAGTCGGCCTGGGGAAAATAGTTAACATCAGCACCAGCATGCGTAATGTAGTGGATTTCCAGGTTCAAGAGTTCGGGAAATTTATCGTAACAGCTATATACCATGAAATTGACGGCATTGGCCATTACCAGAATTCTTTTGAAGGCGTTTCAGCAGACAGCGAGAAACTCCCTGTACGCAAAACACCAAAACCTCAACCAGACATGCAGCTGGCCGATGTATTAGACAACGACGACCCTCAGGGACAAGGGCGTATAAAAGTCCAGTTTAAATGGCAATGTCAAGCCAATGACCCTACAGAATGGCTAAGAGTGATGAGCCCCAATGCGGGATCAGGCGATACAGGTGCAAACCGTGGCTTCCATGTCATCCCCGAAAAGGGTGATCAAGTGGTGGTTGCCTTTGAAGAAGGCAATATAGCAAGGCCAGTTATTCTAGGAAGTGTTTATCACGGAAAGAGCGGGGATAGCAAAGGCTTCAAAAACAGCAATACAAAAGGCCTCACTTCAAGAAAAGGAAGTGCATTAAGCTTTGACGATTTAAATCATGCCTTAAATCTGGGCACCAATGCATCCAATTTTGTAAATATTAAAAATGGACAGGCATTGGTTACTGCACAGGCAGGAAACAAAGTAGTGATCCAGTCTGGTGCCAGTACAATTACGTTGGATAAAGAAGGTAATATTTCTATTGTCGGAAAAAACATAAGCATCAACGGAAGCGAAACCATTGATATACAGTCACCTAAAATAACAATGGGAAACCTTGCCCCTTCTGAAGGTGCAACACCGGAGCAAAGTGCAGCGGCAACACAAACAATAGATATAAAAGGAATAGTTATTACTGTTGAAGGAGAGCAAAGCATCGAACACACCGCACCTACCGTAGATTTAGGTAAGGCGGCCGATGGTTTAACCAATATGAAAGGCAAAACAGTCAACATTGATGGACAGGCAGAAATCAATTTAACCTCAACCATTATTAATTCAAATTGACATGGCCTGGCTCACTAATCCCTTAAAAAAGGAAGATCTGCATGAAAAATCTATTTTTCCGCAAGTAAAAGGTGAAACGGTACAACAATTTAAATTCACTTATACCGATAAACATTGGATAAATGGATCGCTCTTAACCCAAAATATCCAGGGGCAGTTCGATGTTGCTGTGACTTTCATTGATTATACTACAGAAAAGTGGGATGTATTTTTTAATGCCGTAAATTTCGATCGTTCCAAACCTCACCTTCCAGAGCTTTACTTGCTGTTTGATGCCGTTAAAAGAGCAGATTTTTTTATTGAACACCAAAGTGGACTTATTCTGGATCGTCTTCAGATTTTTAATCAGGAAACAACACTAAAACAAAAAATAGCTGACGCCAAAGTCTTTATATCTGATAAAAATGGTGCAAAACTATTTAAAGTTTTCTTACAAAAAAACCTGTTAAATCCAGATTTTGCAAAAAAACAATTAAGCATACAGCCAATACTAGGACTGCTCTTTAACACCATCCGGCTCAGAAAGGCAATCTACCATTATCCTGGCGTACACCCCCTGGCAGAGAATTATACTAAACTGTCTTATTTTTCAGACAAACATGATCTTTGTATTAAATCATGCTGGCTTAACAAACCAAGAACCACGGAAACCACCGTTAATACCTGGGTGCGAACAGGAGGACTCGATACCGATGCCTATCTAAATGGGCCTGTTCCCGATTTGTTAAAAAAACTATCTGGTAAGGTAAAAGCGCCCAACGATTTACAAATGGATTTTTCTGAAACCTACCAATACAAAAGCAATGACCACCTCAGTTGTGCGCAGCTTTTGTTTGCGGAATCCTATCTTCAAACTGCTCTAAACGAGGTTTGGTTTAAAGAAACCGAAATAACTATAAGCTCATCTAATTCTGAAGACTATGCCAGCAGATGATTTATACGTACCACACGGCTCATTTTTAAAATGTGATAAAGGTGCCTCGGTGATGCAGTTAACAGCAACACCAAAAAAGCATAATTTATACGGTTTGCCCATTGCAACCGAAACTGATAACATTCCACTGGTAAATATTCCAACATTTGCCATATGTTCTGTAGATGGAAAACCTTGTATTCCAATGACCCCAAAATGGATGAAAACCCATGAGGGGGCACAAAAAGTTCTGGGTAAAAAACCCCTGCTGGTAACCTCCTACTGCAAATGTATGAAAGGCGGCAATATCGAAATCTTTTTAGAGCGGGCAGCGGCAGAAACCTCATTAGAAAAAGATAAAAAAGACCGCGTAGATGGGATTCCATGGCTTGATGGCCTGATAGGTGGTGCATTATTTGGCGCAACCGGAAGCATAATGAACAGCTCTGATGAAGGCAAAAAAATTACTCAAGGCTTAGGCCGGGGAATTCGCAAAGGCCTGAAAGGCACATGGAACTTCCTATCAGACGACATGTGGAAAGCTGATACCTGGAAAGGCATGGGCAAAATGGCCGCAGTAGGCATAGTTGGATACGGCTCACCCGTAACCATGATGATACCGCCCGAAGTAAAGCTCCAAGCCTTTGACGACACCTTTGGAACCGATTTAAACAAAACACATCAAGCAATTGGGAATGCCATTTCCGATACCTGGGATAAAAAAGTAGTAAATGGCACTACAGAAGAACGGTCAGAACTGGCAGGACAAACCCTTGAAATGGTCATTGAAGCTGTTGCCGGAAGTAAAGGCGCCGGACTCGTTGCCAAGGGAGCGATGACGGGAGCAAAAATGGCAATAGGTGCTGAACGAATTGCTGAAATTGCCTCAACAATTACTAAATTACGCCAGGCTTTAAAATTAGAAGAATTAGCAGGCAAAGTGATGGGGATTTTTAAAGTTGGCAGAAAATTGGCAAGAGAAAAATTAATTGATGATGTTGCTGCGAAAGCTGAAGAGTTGATTCAAAAGGCAAAACAAGGAATACCTGGGTTTAGCAACAAAAAAAATGGCCCATGCCTATCAGGTGTATATGATCCAAAAACCAAGAAGACATTTTTTGGCCAAAATTTCGAAAAAAACGTAAAAGGAAATAAGGAATATGCAGACTTTGTTGAAAATGCACATCCGATTATAAAAGAAAGGATTAAAGCACAACAAAAATTAATAGATGAAGGCAAAATGCCTGCAGAAGTAGACAAAAGAGCAGGTGCGCATTCAGAAGTTCGAGCTTTGGATGAGGCTATAAAAGCAAGAGAAGCACAAACAGGTAAACCAGTAACGGAGAAAGACCTTGGAAGTTTTGACCTGCACAACAGGCACATGCCAAGCAACACGCCATTTAACAGGTGCCCGAACTGTTCAAATATAACCAACGGCGCCAATACGATTGGAGGTCACAATTAAAGAAAAGTAAATGAAACAAATAGATGATTTATATTCCAAAGGAGATGTTCAGAGCGGCGATACCAAATATTTTACAGATAAAGAATTGAGTATACCATTTACAGGAATCGTATCTGATGCATCTAATGGACATACCAATTCCATTTTTGAACTTAAAGAAGGATTAAAAGACGGAATTGAAAAAGTATTTCATGAAGACAGTGACCTATTAGAGCAGGTCTCAGAATACAAAAAGAACCTGCAATTTGGCGTATCAAAAGAATACGATGAACAGGGAGAACTAGTGCATGTTAGTGTAGTTTGGAACAACAAATATCTGAAAACATTAACTTTATCTGAGCAAAATGTCATAGAGCGGGATGAAGACTATGACCTAAGCCAGGAAAACTATCCAGAACGCATAGTCCAGCTCCTAAAGTTAACCGACCATGAATTGATAGATTATAGCTTCTAAGTGATACTAGCAATTGACGTATATTATTTCGAAAATAAGGCCAAATCTGTAGGCCTTATTTTTAATGACTGGAACGATGATCAGGCAAAAGAAACTGTATTTACCTATGTAGAGAATGTAGAAGAATATGAATCTGGTGCTTTTTATAAACGGGAGCTGCCCTGCATCCTCCAGCTTTTGGAAAAGATTGACCTCACCACTATTCAAATCATCATCATTGATGGTTATGTATATCTTAACGATGACAAAAAGTTAGGTATGGGCGGGTATTTATATGAATCACTTGAGCATCAGATCCCAATTATTGGCGTAGCAAAACATCCGTTTCATAACAACAAGAAAAATATAAGAGAAGTATACAGAGGAGAAAGCAAAAATCCACTGTATGTAAGTGCTGTAGGCATAGACATTATAGAAGCAGCCGAACAAATTCAGCATATGTCAGGGACATTTAGGGTCCCAAAATTGTTAAAACTCCTGGATCAGGAAACTAAAGCTTTATGAAATTTCAGGAAATATCAACAAACAATAAAATATGAAACATATTATTTTATCCCTTATTCTATTAAGCTCATTTAATGTATTTTCCCAAACCGGGCAGTATGTTAAGGACATAAAAACTGGATGTATGATCTGGAGCGATGAGTATTCGCCTAAAGACAGCCTAATATGGAGCGGTTCTTGTAAAAATGGATATGCTTTCGGAAACGGCATATTGCGGTGGTATCAGGATCATAAATTGGCTGTGATTTATACCGGGCAAATGAACCAGGGCAAACTTAATGGCAAAGGTAAATATGAAATTATTGGCTACGCTACTTTTGAGGGTAATTTTACCAATGGGGCTCTAAATGGAAAAGGTGCTGCACATTACATTAACGGAGGAAAGACAATTGGCAACTTTGTAGACGGCAATTTTCTAAATCTGGACGACAAGTATCTAGCCATACTTAGAAAACAATATCTCGATATTAACGACAGCACAGAAATTTATATTAACGATAATGGAAGTGATCAACTTTTCTATTATGCCCTTATACCTAGGCAGACTATAAATGCAGTTTTAGTCCTGTTTCCTTCCACAGGCGAAACAGCTGAGAATGTGATCAGCTGTAACAAAAATTTGATGCAACAAGCCTATAACAACAATATTTTACCGGTTGTCGTAAGTGTTAACTACAATAAAACACTGGAAAGTGATCAAAAAGCCATGCAACTTTTTGATACTGTTTTTGAAGACTTAATTAGAAAATATAGGGTTCCAAAAGATAAATTTATACTGAGCGGACTTTCGCTTGGCGGAATGAATGCTTTGCAATACACAGAAATGTCGAGAAACAAAAAATATATAACTTTCATAAAGCCATTGGCTGTAATTGGTGTTGATCCCCCTATTGATATGGCAGACTTGTATAATGGAGCTAAAAAATCGATCATAAAATATGAAAAGGAAGGGGCTGACTTATCAGAAAGTAAAAAAATCGCCTTAAACGAAGATCGATTTATAATAGACAATTTCACTAAACTTTATGGCGGTTCTCCAGAAGAATTTCCTGATAAATATACAGAAGCGTCACAGTTTTCAAGAAATAGAGAAGATGGAGGCAATGCAAAATATCTAATTGATGTGCCTGTAAGAGTGTATTGCGATCCAGATATAGTTTGGCAGCTCAAAAATAAAAGTAGAGATTACTATGATCTGAACGCAGCCAACCTATCTGCAATGACAAATTTTCTGATGCAAAGCGGAAATACAAGAGCGGAGTTTATACCTGCTATAGGAAAAGGTTTTAGAGTTGATGGGAAAAGGCACCCGCATTCCTGGTCTATTGTTGAACCTATCGATTGCATCAAGTGGATTTTAAACCTTGCAAAGTAAAATGTAAGAAATAGGATTTACTGAAACTCTTCACTCACTCAACATAAACGCAACCTCAGCATAAGCTCTGCTTCGTCAGCATAATAGGCTTCACCAGTTTGAACCACTCCCGCCAGCGCAGCCTCATAATAAGGACGCGCCTCAGCAAAAGTATCCCAATGGAGTAACCTTACTTTCACCCCAGCCGCACTTTGTACCTTTTCACCCACTTTAAAATCAAGGGAAACATCACTACAGTTGGAAGTAACCAGGCAATATAAGCAGGCAACAACGTATTGTTAACTACAAGAAATGCCGTCAAAGCAGCAACATAAGCTCCAATCATTCTTTGGATATGAGCAACAAGCCAGGTATTTAAAACATCCCCTTCCCCCCTAAAGTTCTTAAAATCCGCACGCACCATTCTAAATCCAATAAGCCCAAAAACAATAAACACAGCACCAAAAGAATTCTTATGGATCAGATGATAAATCCCAAAAAGCAAAAATAAAATACCAAAAGTGAGCATAAAATAAGTGAGCAACCAATCAACAGCACCAGGTTTTTGACCTTTAGACAAATTCTTCAAATGCAAGTATCTCGTCCCGGAGGAAACCATGTATAAGGTAAAAACCCCAACAATAAACAAAAAGTAATTTGGATGAAGAACAGAAAGTACAAAAGCAGACAAACTTACTGTCAACATTCCATATAGAAAAAATCGCCCCGCTATCCGGTGCGCCTTCCCTCCTTTTTTACCAATAATATTAACCGTTCCCGAAATTAAGCCAATAGTTCCGGCTACAATGTGCAGTATTAAAAATACCTTAAATAGTATATCCATGTCGTTTAGTTTTTGAATTCTTCTACAATGCTAACAGGAAGAAATCAATAGATAAACTTTTAGGGATGAAATGCACGCTTTTGTGACGAAAAGCACGGTTTAATTACACATCAGCACCATTTCATGATACACAGCGATGTAAAATCACACCTTATTTAAAACCTGCTTGATGAGTTTGGTGTACTGTCTCGACACATAAACCTCCATGCCGGATTCCTTAATTCCCAAACGATACCCCTGGGCATTCCCCTTCACACTTTCAATAAAATCAGTATTTACAATAAAAGCCCTGTGGCACCTTAACATTTGATTATAGCCCCCTAATTCGGACTCCGCTTTTAAAATACTACTTCGAATAGTGACTGGAGCAATCACCCCATCTTTACGACGATAAACCTGAATATAATTTCCATCAGATTCAATAAATGCCAAATCACTTACCTGAATATTCAGCTCTGTTTTGCCATTTTCCGCTGTGAGCACAACATCTCCAGGCAAGTCGTTTACAGGTTCAGTTAGAAGAAAATGATCATTTAAAACTTCAGCCGATTTTCTATTCAACCTAAGCATCCTGTTTTGCCTGATCAATACTAAAAATGTAATTGGAATAGAGCCAATAATCAAAGTGTACAACTGAAATACAATCAAACCCGCCATAGTAAAATTCAAATGGCCGATACATAGGAAGGTATACACATAATTTGCTACCCCCAAACAAAAAAGCGACCAGCAACTCCAGCAAATCTGTCTGAAGATCGTCCAGTGCAAGTCCGAAAATAACCTGAGAACGACCAGCCCATTAAAAAGCAACACCAAAAAACTAACTAAGCCATAACCAGCAGAAAACAAATGATCATGCTTTACTGAAATATTGGAAAGCCCAAAAGGCTTTAACAAAAACATCAGCAGACCGATTCCCAAACCAACCACTACAGCTACTTTAAACGGTCTATCAGGAAAAGGATATGGCTGCTGCAAAAAACTCTTCAAATTCATTTTAAACAATACAGAGCCTAATATAATTAAAACAATAAAAAGAATTCCAAATCCCGGCATAACCACCAAAAAATATGCTTTACAGATCGAGCCTTAGAACCTTTGAGATTCTGTTGCTAAACAAGTTTAATCCTAGCCCTGAGATATCAGTACAATGTTCTCCGGGCCAGGCATTTTCTATCCTGACAGCCCTGCAATTAAAGGAATCACCGAAGGAAAAGACGAACTTTTTGAGCCTGCAAAACAGATGATATTGTAGCGTATCAGTTTGATCAATCCAAGTAATAATGCTTAATCGTATTCAGACCCTCATCCAGCTCATAAACCCATGGCGTAGCTGTTGGAATCTCAAGTTTAGTTACCTCTTCATCCGTCAGATTATCCATGTATTTAATCAACGCTCGCAGACTATTGCCATGTGCGCAGATAACCACTTTTTGATTTTTTCGAATCACCGGCAAAACAATTTCGTTCCAGAAAGGTAGCACCCTGTCCATCGTTTCATTCAGGTTTTCAGTAAGTGGGATTTCACGTTCGGTCAGGTCTTTATAACGCAAATCATAAGCAGGATAACGCTCATCGTCCTTAGTTATCGCAGGAGGATGTTCGTATGGGTCACGGCGCCATTTCTGCACCTGTTCCAATCCATATTGAGCAATAGCGTCCTCCTTGTTCATCCCTTGCAAAGCACCGTAAAACCGCTCATTTAACCTCCATGACTTAGTTACCGGTATCCATAAATGGTCCAACTCTTCCAGTATACAATGCAAAGTTTTGATAGAACGCTTCAATACCGAAGTAAAGCCATAATCAAAGTTATAACCATGCTTCTTTAACAATTCACCCGCCTGTTTAGCCTGCTGAAATCCTTCTTCACTCAAATCAACATCCGTCCAACCAGTAAAACGGTTCTGCAGGTTCCAAACACTTTCGCCGTGGCGTATTAAAACTACTTTTTGCATACGGTAACTATAACACTAAAATCACCTGACTTGTTTGTATACAACAATTACAGGTATATAGACCTAAACAGCAAATCCAACTGCGCCCTCCCCGTTCTGCACACACACTAAACTACTTAAAAAGCGTAGCAAGCATTCCCTCCGCATTTTTATTGCCAGCATCCGCATCCAGAGCTTTCCGGTAATAAACTAAGGCCTGTCCCCTATCCCCTTTCTTCAAATAACAATCAGCCGTAAGCTCATAAGCATAGGAAACATCCCCAGATCTGCCCCCCAATCTGGCAGCGATAGAAAATAAGCGTATGGCCTCATCAAATTTATGCCTGCGCAGCAGAAATCGCCCAGTATTAATCATATCAGCAGTTTCATTAGAAAAGTCATAAACATCCTGTCGCTCCGCTTTCAGCTGATTATAATAGGCCAAGCCTTTATTAAGATCAGCCAACATCCTTTCTCTGATTTCCAGGTAAACCGATTTCTTCGGAACCGTAACTGGAGTACCCTTAATCGCTTCCAGCAATGCAGATTTGATAGCGTAAACCTTTAACTGCTGCTGATTAGTCGTCAACACAATGCTGATGCTGTCCTTTACATTACAATAAAAGAAAGCCTCGTAATTGGAATTTGATCCCTGATGCTGATGCCAGACCAATTCCCCATTTTCAAAACCAGTTGTACCCAGGCTGCTTTCCCCTCCAGGGAAATTATAAGAAAGCTCCCGCAGAGATTCCTTAGACAATATCCGACCACTATGCAAGCATTCTGTCCATCGGTAAAGATCCAAGATAGGAAGGCGTACCCAACCAGTCATTCCCTGCAGATAGGGCGTTTCTTCATATTCATTATTAAAAGCCCGGGCCATAATTTCACTATCGGCAGGAACATCAATTAAACTACTCGTCATCCCACAAGGCCCCAATATTGCCTTAGATATAAAGTCTGCGTAACGCATACCACTAACTTTTTCAACAATACGCATCTGCAGATACACATTATAATGGTTGTACAAATACGCCGTTCCAGGTTCAAAATTTAAGGTCTTGAGCGACATCAGATTCACCTGGATCAAGGAGTCTGTTTCAAGCGAGAGCGGGTCAAAGATCGGAATGCCACTGGTGTAATTGATCAGGTTCTTTATTTTTACTTTTCGCGACCAGTCGGCAAATCCCGGAAGATATTTGGCAATCGGGTCTTCTAAATGAAGCAAACCCCGCTCTTTTAGGATCATGATGGCCGTGCCATTAAATTCCTTACTAACAGAACCGATATCAAACAAAAGTTCAGACGTCAACTTTTTACTTTTATGTCCTCTGGCATAGCCAAAAGAAGCTTGATATATAATCTTCCCCTTTTTAGCCACCAGTACATTTCCATTAAAAATACCACGCAGATGAGCCAGCTTCATAATTGAATCCAGCCGGCGCTCAGTTTGTGCCCTAACATGCAGACTAACAATAAGACAGATCAACAGTACTACTGCCATTTTAGTTTCTTTGAATACCATTTCATTAAATTTGATGCAAGAGTAAAAAATGTTTTCAGCGTGTCGATTCGAAAACTTTTGAACAACAGAGAGCGGTTGCAAACGTCATAAAAAAACGGGCATTGAAGCCTATATTTGAATATGATCCAAAAAGGAATTTTGTGTACCTGGCTCACCAGCCTGACCCTTTTTTTTCTATTATCCGGATGCGGAGACAGAACCATACGACCATCAAAGGTTGTGAGCCATACAGGCGATCAGCAAGACTGGAAAAAAGTTAAACTGGATGAGCAGCACTGGGAAAGTTCCAATGGCTCAGCCCAAAAAGGAATATTCTGGCTCCGCTTTCATATCCAGCTTCCGGAAGGTCATGCAAATGGACAACCATGGGGTTTACAAATTGTCTCTCTGGGCTCTTACGATGCTTTTTGGGACGGCCATTTCATAACCAGTAACGGAAAAGTTGGAAGAAGTAAACCAGAAGAGATTCCCGGAAAACACAGCAGCATTCTGATTTTACCTGACTCCTCTTCTAAAAGGGGAAGTCATATACTTGCCTTGCGGATATCCAATTTTTATAGCCTGAAAAGCTATGATTTTGTAAACATATGGGCCGGCAGTTATGAACGTCTGATTGCCGCCCCTAAAGAAAGAGCCGCTGGTATGGGAATGCTTGCAGGAGCATTCCTGATCGGGTTCATCTATTACCTGATCGTATTCCTTCACCATCGGGACGAATCCATATTCCTTGTTTTTTCTTTAATCTGCTTTTTATTCTTTGCCCTCATAGGCCTGGAATACCTCCCTGTTTTTTGGAATTATCCATATCCTATGCAGATCTGGCGCCTGGAAATCATTGGTGTACTCACTTTAAGTGTATCATTCGCCATACCCTATTTTCTAAACGCACAGTTTAAGGTCATAGCACCATCCTGGTTTAGCATTGCTCTAGCCGTAATATTACTAGCTGTATTCTTTTTCTTTCATGGGCGATATGATTTTGTAGCCAGAGTGATGAGCATCATCATGGGTGCAACGAGCTTATTGATCGCAATTGCCGGAATCTGTAGAAAAACCAATGGGGCTATCGTGGTGCTATTAGCATTATTGCTCGGTGCAATAGCCAACGGGCTTTGGTATTTCGATTATAGCCTTTATTTGAGTTTTGGATTTTTAATGATTGCTATGCTCTATCTGCTCATCAGGCGATCTAAAGCCATAGATAAAGCCTACCGGCAAAGTCTTTTACTTTCCGAAAGACTTAAAATGGAAACCTTAAAGAAGAGCATCCAACCTCACTTCCTAATGAATACCCTAACCACACTAATGGATTGGGTAGAAGAATCTCCCCAGAGTGGAGTAAAGATGATAAAAGCCATTGCAAACGAGTTAGGCCAGCTTTCCAGAATGTCAGAAAAACAAATGGTTCCAATAACGGAAGAGATCATGCTCTGCCAATATCACATTCAGGTAATGAGCTTTCGTAAACAGATCGATTATCGCTGGGAAACCAGTGGTATAGCTGAAAATGAATTCCTGCCACCAGCCATTATCCATACCGCACTTGAAAATGGAATAACCCACAGCAAACCAATGGCAGATGGAATAATCCGCTTCCATCTGGAATATAAAAAAGAACCCGGTTTAAAAATATACAACCTATATACTTATGCCATAAACAGATCAAACACCAAACCGCATAAAACAGGTACCGGATTACAATACATCAAAGCCCGATTACAAGAAAGCTATGGTAGTAAATGGCAATTGAAATCTGAAAGTTGGGAGAAAGGCTGGGTCACCACAATTAAATTATTAGAATAAATTACAGAAAAGAGAGGATATGAATATATTGATCATTGAAGATGAAGCAAGGATTGCCAGCAGAATAGAGCGAATAGTAACCGAACTGTTAAAAGAGAAATTAACCTCTATATCCGTCTGTTCTGAATTAGATGAAGGCAAAGCATATATCAAAAATCATCAGATAGACTTGCTCTTCCTCGACCTGAATCTAAATGGAGAGAACGGTTTTAATGTATTAAAAACCTTTAGTGCAGAATCTTTCCATACCATTATCATTTCCGCTTATCAGGAAAGAGCCATTGAGGCTTTCGAATATGGGGTAATAGACTTCATAGCCAAACCTTTTGATCAAGAGCGGCTTGCACAAGCCCTGGCCCGGGTAAATGGTAGAACGAACAAAACAGGACCCTACTTGAAATTCCTTGCCGTCAGAATTAAATCCGCGCTGCAGCTTATTGATATACAAGACGTCATCTATTTTAAAGGCGCAGGTATTTATGCAGAAATCCACCTTAAAGACGGACGCACCTATTTACATGATAAAACACTGGAAAAACTTGGTCAATTGCTCAACGGACCATTTGAAAGAATTCATAAGTCATACCTGGTTTGCACAAATGAAATGGATAAAATTGTTTTTCAATCAGGACAACCACATTTCAAGTTGAAAAATGGGGAAAAACTACCCATTGGCCGTACCCGATATGAAATGCTTAAGGAAGGATGGCTGAGCTGAAATAGGATATCTAATTGAGCTACCTCAATAATAAATCATTAATTTTAACATACTGAGAGGTGTCACTTACGTTGTACAACTCCCTTAACAAATCTGTAGCAATGGGAGGTGGACTGGGATAGGTATGCTTTTCCAGCAGATTTTTCAACGCTTTGTTGACCTTTTCTTCTCCAATTAAATCAGTTAACTTACCCATCACCACTATTCCTTTATCATAATAAAGATGAGTATCTTCCGGTTTGACCTTATATAACGGTGATTCTATTGTAAATCCACGTTCGTTCAGATAAATATCCTTATGGACTGCTAATTTTTCCTCAACTGCACGAGCACTCAGATATCGTCTTGCCAGCATCAATTCAGTATACATAGCCAGGGTTTCGGTCAGTAACTTTGACCCTTCCCGCTCATCAGGAGCCAATTGACCATTGCCCCACCACTGGTGAGATAGTTCATGTGCGGCAAGTTCGTTAATCACATCCTGGCCCCGGTCAGTGTTCAAGTTATCATGAAAAAGCAAATGTTCGGTCATGAAAATTGTCGCCGGATAGGCCGTACCTGCAAACCCATCAGTAAACGCAGATACCTCTGCGAAGCGAATGGTTTTATAAGGATAGGGACAAAAATTTGCCTGGCAATAATCCAAAGTCCTTTTTGCATTTTTAATCAGGTGTTTTACGTTTTCGAAATGCCTACTGTCATAATAAACCTGTACATCAATTCCTTTATAATAAACTTTTTGTACCTGATAATCTGCAGCCGAAATCCCGAACCGGAATGGGATGGGCATTCCAGACAGGTATTGAAAATAATTCCGGTCTTTTGACTGCCATTGACGGGCTAAATTACCTACACCAATCACGGTTTGCCCGGTTGGAGCAGAAATGGTCATGTCCAGATCAATAAATTCATTCCTACCCCGAGGAGCCTCAAGCTTAAGTAATGACGAAGCATGGCCTAAGTGCCTTTTTCGCCTTTCCGAGGGCGAAGATATTTCCATATCTGGTTGATATCCAAAGCATGGAAAATAATTGCTGATCCGGATAAAAGTGCCATTGTGAACAATAGCATTAAAAGACTGGTGACCGGTAAATCCATTCCAGGTATAAGAAAACAAGAAATCCAGAGCGGCAGAATCCCCCGGCAATAAAGGCTTTTTAAGCTTTATAATGCCAGTCTTTGTACTTAAAGATTCATTATAGCTACCTGCCTGATAAGTAACCAACTCGACTTTTAAATTCGCATCCCAATTAACCAACAGTTCATTAATCGGTGTAGCACCCTCATTTTTTAAGAGATAGCGTCCAGCTACCTGATATGCACGACGATTAGGATAAAGATCAATTTTAGTTTTCACGCTGACAACAACCGGCTGGTTGATATCCTTAAATTTACGATAAAACTGCTCATAGCTTTCCCGGTAGTCCAACTCCACATAAGAATTGGCTGATGACGTTTGTTTATAGATATATATTCCTGTTAACATACAGACGATAAGCGGCAGACCGAGGCGAAATAATTGTTGCTTGGATAATCTATTTATGCCTTGGTTTACAACTAACCACAGCAAAGTGATCAGATTTGCACCATAAAGCATTCTCCACGAAAAGCTATTAAAATAATCGTCCCAGCCATTCATTTCACTATATCTGGCTGCGTAAGGTGCAGCAAAGCGCAGCAGCGGATGCGTAATGCCCAAAGACTTTCCAACAGAAGTAAATAATAAAACCAATAGGATACAAGTGGCTATTAAGCCTGCCCATTTACGGTCAATCAAATATTGCAGCAGCAATAGGAGTGCGGCACAAATGATCAAAGGAAAATCAATAAGCCAGTACAGCACCAGATAAACCTCCCAATCTATTCTATACTCATATATAAACTGAAATACAATACCGGTAACGAGGATGATTGTGGTTAATATCACGATGACTACCGCAAGGGATAACCACTTCGATATTAGAAAGATGCCCTTTGCAACCGGAGTACTCTTCTCAATCAAATCAAAATGATAAGCAGTGCTTCGCCAATACAGCTCGTGTGCATAAAATAAAACGATCAATAGCAACAATCCAGGCAAGTTGTAAATAATACGGTTAGCCATCAGGCCAGTACTTGCATATTGTTCTGGTAAACGGATGCCCTGGTCAATACTGCCATAAAACTCCATTCCTAAATAAAAGACCAGACCAAATGCGATCAGCATAAAAGGGACACTTTTAATCAGCACTTTTATATCTTGTTTTACCAAGCTTTGAAGTGCGAAAAATGGATACCTCCATCCTCTTGTCGAACCTGATAACGGTTTGAAGGTTCGTACCAAGGTTTCTTCCCCCGTTAAAGCCACCTTACTTTTAATATGGCTTCCATCGCGAATATGAAATTTAAATCTATAATAAGCACTTAATAGCAGCAGCAAGGAGGCTACCGTATAAAACAACCGGTTATTTAAAAAGTTACCCGTCAAATCAATCAAGGAGTTGTTTTTTTGGGTTACCGTCCAAAGATTGGTTTGCTGGTAAAAAGCAGAAAGTCCGAAGGGGTCAATTTTTGCCGAAAGATCAAGTGCATCAGAAGACTGGGGCAAGCTACTGGCCATCATAGGTGAACCGGAATAAGTTAACACAATCAGGTAAATTATATAAATAAACAAACCCGTTAAATAAACCATGAGTTTGTTTTTCGTCAGCCAGGCCACCACACTTACCCATACAGCACAAAACAAGAGATTTGGCAATCCCAGAATTAAAACCGGCTGTACATAAAACCAAATATTAAACTTACGGTAAGCCAATCGGTCACTATCGGCTAAATGACCAAACAGGTATCCTATTATAAGTAGTGTAAAACAAGTAAGCGATAAAATAAACAAAGCACCGAAGCGGCTGAAAAGATATTTTGTTTTTGTAATTCCTGTAGCATACAGGATAAGACTGAAACCCGCATCCTGTTCTTTAAAAAGCATTTGCGCAGCCAGTATGGTCGTTGAGAAAATAGTAGTCAGGCTAAGTAAACCGATCATATTAGCAATACTGTATGGAGAATTACGGTATATGTCATTACCCGGACTAAAAGACAGCTTCAGCCCAATAAAAAAACCAGCTGAAAACAGCAAAACAAAGGCAATATAAATGCCGGGCTTCTTCAAATAAGTGCCCAGTTCGAATTTCAGTAAGGAAGTCATTGAATTAATTTATGGGTGTAAGCAAATGAAAATATACATCCTCCAAATCAGGTTCTGCAGGTTCAAATCCATGGCCAGGATCATCCTCAGCGTAAATATGGATATACAGTTTACCCGTATTGAGTTGTGAAGACAAGAGTCGAAACTCTTGCTCGTAAGCTAATTTATCTACCTTATTTATTGTTTTTTGCCATAACTTACCTGCAAGGGTAACTATGAAATCAGCTGGTTTTCCTTTTGCGATGATCTGTCCTTTATTCATCACCGCCATTTGTGTACAAAGATTCTTAACATCTTCGACCAGATGAGTAGAAAGAATGACAATCTTTTCTTCACCAATCTCACTGAGTAGGTTATTAAAGCGGTTGCGTTCCTCAGGATCAAGACCTGCGGTTGGTTCGTCCACAATGACCAATTTCGGATCACCAAGCAGCGCCTGAGCAATCCCAAAACGCTGCCGCATGCCACCTGAAAAGGTATAGACATCTTTGTGCCGATGTGAATAAAGATTAGTTTGGTCTAACAATGCCAATATCTGCTCTTTTCTGGATGCCGCATGAGTTAAACCTTTTAAAACAGCAATATGGGTTAACAAATCATAAGCCGATACTTTAGGATAAACCCCAAAGTCCTGTGGTAAAAAGCCCAGTTGTTTTTTGACTGATAGAGGATCCTCAATAAGGTTATTGCCATTAAAACTTATTTGGCCGGCATCTGGTTGTTGCAATCCCGCTAGTGTTTTCATGAGCGACGATTTGCCCGCTCCATTTGGCCCCAGCAAACCAAACATGCCATTGCGAATCTCCAATGATAAACTATCTAAAGCTTTCACACCGTTCTTATAGGTCTTCGTTAAGTTTTTAATTGTTAATACATTCATATTGAAATAATTTAGGCAAAATGGTGGCCCTCCCTTACGTTGCCGCAGGTTTACTTAGTTATAATTTCAGTTGATTTTTATTGATCAGCTACATATTCCAGCACATCACCGGGCTGACAATCAAGCGCTTTACAAATAGCCTGCAGAGTATCGAACCGGATACCCTTTGCCTTTCCCGTTTTTAAAATGGAAAAATTAGCAGGCGTCATATCCAGAATCTCTGCCAATTCTTTGCTCTGCATTTTTCGCTTAGCCAGCATTACATCTACATTTACAATAATGGGCATATTAAAGAATCAAATCGTGTTCACTTTGCAAATTATACCCTTCCTGGAAAATAGCGGCCATAAAGTAG
>Ga0157370_10003092_pt1 | contig 19702 bp, 16 predicted proteins | sample C35metaG_FD_113463 | JGI IMG/M metagenome (GOLD analysis project Ga0157370, IMG submission 113463) | Corn rhizosphere microbial communities from Kellogg Biological Station, Michigan, USA - C3-5 metaG | ecosystem: Host-associated > Plants > Roots > Rhizosphere > Soil | place: USA: Michigan...
AAAAAATTCGGAGACGACATTAGCATCAATGGAGTTATAGGAACCAATATTAGAAGAAACAAAAGAGACAACGTGTTATCTTCAACTGTTGGAGGTTTAGTTGTACCAGGAATCTATGCATTATCTAATTCTCGTTTAGACCTGCCATTCCCTAAAGAAGCTAAAATATCATCTGGCGTTAATGGTCTTTACGCACAAGGTTCTGTTGGGTATCTGGATACTTACTTCTTAGATGCCTCTATCAGAAGAGACGTTTCATCTACATTACCAGACGACAACAATTCATACGTTTATCCAGCCGTTTCGGGAACTTTCCTGTTTTCAAATGTAGTTAAAGCAACTTGGTTAAACCTAGGTAAATTCAGAATCAACTATGCTGAAGTAGGAAATGATGCTGATGCATTACAATTAAATAACACCTACACTAGAGTTTCTAATTTCCAAGGACAACCTCTTTATACGAATGCATTATTACTTCCATTCCGTAGTATCAACAAAAATCCAGAACTTAAACCAGAAAGAACAAAATCTTTTGAGGTTGGTTTAGAAACAAATATGTTTGACAGAAGATTAGGATTTGATATTACTTATTACAAAACAAACTCTGTAGATCAAATCGTATCTGCTGCTGTTTCTTCAGCTTCTAGTTTTACTAACGGACTTGTTAACGGTGGAAATATTGAAAATAGAGGTCTGGAAATTCAATTATATGGAACTCCGATAAGAACAAAAGACTTTAGCTGGGAAATTATCGTAAACTGGTCAAACAATAAAAGTAAAGTTATTTCGTTACCAAATGGGTTAGACAATCTTCAACTAGGAGCTTTCCAAGGAGGAGTTACAGTAAACGCCGCTCCGGGTGAAGCTTATGGTGCACTTAAAGGAACAGACTACGTTTACACAAACGGGCAGCCAACTATTGATCAAGCTACTGGAAAATATATGATAACTACATCTTCAAGCAACACAATTGGAAATATTACTCCAGACTGGATTGGTGGTGTTAGAAATAAATTTAACTACAAAAATTTAAGCTTCGGCTTTTTAATTGACACACAAAAAGGCGGCGACATCTATTCATTAGATATGTATTATGGACTTGCTTCTGGATTATACAAAGAAACTGCTGTTGGTGATATTAGAGAAAATGGGGTTTTACATGAAGGTGTAGCACCAAATGGATCTCCTAATACAGTAAGAACAAAAGGCGGAACAATTGCTACAAGTATGGGTTACCAAGCTGCACCAAATAAAGCTTTTATATATGATGCCTCTTTTGTAAAATTAAGAGAAGTATCTATTACTTACAATTTCCCTAAAAAAATGTTCGAAAACACATTTATCAATGCTGCTTCGGTAAGTCTTTTAGGTTCAAATCTATGGATCATCAGTAAAAATCTACCTTATGCCGATCCAGAAAGTGGATTGTCTTCTGGAAATAGCTCAAGAGGTTACTCTGTTGGATCGCTTCCAACAACCAGAGATATTGGATTTAACTTAACATTCAAATTTTAATACAACAGAAAATGAAAAAATTAATATATGCTTTAGGAATCATGATCTTAACAGTATCATGTGACGATAGTAGCCTAACAGACTTAAATGTAGATGTTAAAAACCCTTCTGTAGTTCCTGCAAATACTTTATTTACAAATGCGGAAAAAGGACTAACAGAACAACTTGTTAACACCAACGTAAACAGAAATATATTTAGACTGGTAAACCAACAATGGACAGAGACTACATATCTAGACGAATCCATTTATAACTGGGTTACTCGAAAAATATCTGACAATCACTGGGACAGATTTTATGCCGGAGCGCTAGCTGATTTATCTCAAGCAAAAACTTTTTTAGAGAGAGAAGAAATTTTAGCTTCAGATCCAGAATTTGCCCAAAAAACTATTACCAAAAAGAATCAATTAATTCAAATTGATATTTTAATGGTTTTCTGTTATCAAATATTAGTTGATACTTTTGGAGATGTTCCTTATACAGAATCTTTAAAAGGATCTGCTGACTATCTTCCTAAATATGATAAAGCGATAGACATTTATAAAGACTTAATCGTTCGTTTAGACAAAGACATTGCTAATCTAGACACTTCAAAACCAGGATTTGGAGATGCAGAAGTTATCTATAAAGACGATTTAGATGCTTGGATCAAATTTGCAAACAGCATTAAATTAAAACTAGGTGTTAACCTAAAAGCATCTGGCTTAGAAAGTACAATTGCAGATGCAGCAATTATATCAGGAGCTGCTGGCGGGTTTACGTCTAATGCCGATAATGCAAAACTGCCTTATATGCTAAATCTTCCTAACACAAATCCACTTTATGTAGATATGGTGTTCTCAGGAAGAAATGACTTTGTTGTCGCAAAACCTTTTGTAGACGCATTAGTTACATTAAATGATCCGAGAAAAACTCCATATTTCAGACCTACTTATAAAGATACTGACCCAGTTACTGGAGATCTAATAACAATTACAGGTTATAGAGGAGGAATCGTGGGATCTAAAAACTCACAATCAAGATACACTCACGCAAGCGACAAAATTAAAGCTCCGGATTTTAGCGGTACTTTATTAGATTATGCCGAAGTAGAATTTTTACTAGCGGAAGCAACAGGAAGAGGAGTAGCTGTTGGAGGAACTATCGCTTCACATTACGAAGCCGCAATTCGCGCATCTATGGAAGACTGGGGGGTTTCAACAGCAGACGCTGATGCTTACTTAGCACAACCTGCCGTTGCATACGCCACAGCAACTGGTACTTGGCAGCAAAAAGTTGGAGAACAAGCATGGTATGCCTTATTCAATAGAGGTTTCGAAGGATGGACATCTACAAGAAGATTAAATTTCCCAGTTTTAACCCCTCCAGCAAACGGAGATGCTGCTGCTGGCGGAGAAGTTCCTTCTAGAATGGCATACCCAATTAGAGAGCAAACATTAAATGCGACAAATTATAATGCCGCAGCTGCCTCAATAGGAGGAGATAAACTAAACACAAAAATATTTTGGGATAAATAATTATTGTCTTATCTCAATATTAACAAAAACCACCTCAAAAAGAGGTGGTTTTTCTGTTTAAAAGTTACAGAAAAAACAATTATTCAATGCTTTTTCTTAAATTTAACATTTCCCTTAATAACAATATTTTTAATTATTATCAAATTCCGCCTTTCTTATTGCGAATATCAAAACTATAACTGTTTTTTAACGCTAAAAAAACAATATCTTATAGTAAAATCATAATTTAACGAAAAAAAAAGCATTTTATATTAGGTAGATTAACAAATTATTAAGATTTTTGTCGAACTAATTCAAAATATTTAAAAATGAAACTAAAGTTCAATGGATTCTTAGTGCTTTTATTAGTACTAGTTGCGCAATTATCTTTTGCGCAAGAAAGAGCTGTTTCTGGAACAGTTTCTGATAATGCAGGAATGCCTTTACCGGGTGTGAGTGTATTAGTTAAAGGAACAAAAACAGGAACACAAACTGACTTTGATGGTAAATTCTCTATCAAAGCATCTTCAAGCCAAGTTTTGGTATTTAGCTACATCGGGATGAAAACTCAAGAAGTAGCGGCAAGTTCTTCTACTGTAAATGTAAAATTATCAGATGCAGGAGCACAAGAACTTGAAGGCGTAGTTGTAACTGCTTTTGGTATTAAAAGAGAGAAAAAATCTCTTGGTTACGCGACGACTACTTTAAAAGCAGATGCACTTACAGCTGTAGTAAACACTAACCCTTTTGAAACATTATCAGGAAAAATCGCTGGGGTTGATATTACTGCACCTTCTCAACCAGGAGCTTCTACTAAAGTAATTATTCGTGGTTTAAACACTATTACAGGAAACACAGGACCTCTTTACGTAGTTGATGGATCTCCAATCAACAATACTGCATCAGGTACTGGTAATGATGGTGTTGGTACTTCTACAAGATCTTATGATGCTGGTAACGGTATTAGTGACCTTGACCCTAACAATATTGAGAGCATGACAGTACTTAAAGGAGCTGCTGCATCTGCATTATATGGTTCAAGAGCTGGGGGTGGTGTAATTATCATCACAACTAAAAAAGGAAAAGCAAATTCAGGAATCAAAGTTGATATGTTAGCATCAACTGAGTTTAGTGAAGTTGCAAGAGTTCCTCACTTACAAAATGAATTTGGACAAGGATGGAATGGTCTTGGATTTTCAGGAGCTAATTCTTACAGTAACGAAAATGGTTCTTGGGGACCTGCTTTCAACGGTGAAGTTAGACCTTGGGGAACTATATACAATAACAGTCAACAAATCAAACCTTACGTAGGATTAAAAAATAACGTAAGAGATTTTTACACCACTGGAACATTAGCTACACAATCTGTAACTTTAAGCGGTGGTGGGGACACTTCAGATTTCTCTTTAGTATTCTCTAACGTAAATAGTGATGGAGTTGTACCTACAGATGCTGATTTATACAAAAAACAATCTTTAGGATTTAATGGTGGTTTAAAATCAAACAAATTCACACTTAGAACATCTTTAAACTACATCTACAAAGATCAAAATGTTGTTAACACAGGACAAGGTGATGATGCTGGTCAAGGTTCAACATTACAACAAGAATTATTACAAATTCCTAGAGATATTAGTATCGTTGATTTAGCTGATTACAAAAACAATCCGTTTAATAATAATAGCTACTACTTTACTCCTTATGCTGGAAACCCATATTTTGCTATAAACGAAAACAGTACAAAAATTTACGGAAACAACCTTTTTGGAAACGTAAACTTAAGCTATAAAATTACTGATAAAATTACTGCTTCATGGCAAGTTGGTGGTAACGTAAGATCTGAAAGATACAAAAGTTACGGAGCTATTGTAGATTATGAGCCAGGAAGCCCACAAGATGGTAAAAAGAATAAAGTAGTTGGTGGAGTTACAGAAGGAAGATCAGAATACAGCGAATTTGATACATTCTTTAACTTAAACTACAATACAAACTTAAGTGAAGATTGGACATTAAACCTTTTAGGTGGTGTTAACTACAACAAAAGAGAGACTGACGAATTGTTTAACACAGTTACTGGTTTAGGAATTAAAAATTACTATGAGCTTTCTAACTCAGCTGCAAGACCGGTAATTACACAAAACAATTTAGTAAGAAAAACTGGTGCAGTTTATGCTTCTGCTGAATTTGCTTTCAAAAACAGATACTTTGCTACACTTACAGGAAGACAAGATATGACTTCTACTTTACCAATTGGTAATAATTCATATTTTTACCCTGCATTATCTCTTGGTGCAATTGTTATTGATAACGGTAGTACATTCTTAAAATTAAGAGGAGCTGCTTCTAAAATTGCAAACGATACAGAACCATATGCTACAGAAAATGCATACGTACCTGGATCTGCTGCAGCAAACTTTGGTGTTATCACTTCTCCAATTGGAGGTATCAGTTACTACGAAGCATCTGCTAGACTTGGAAACTCTCAATTAAAACCAGAAACTACAGTTGAATATGAAGTTGGAGCTGAAGGTTCATTCTTGAAAAATAGAATTAGCTATGATATTGCTTTATATCACAAAACAACTTCTGACTTAATTGTAAACTTACCTTTAGATCCATCAACAGGATTTACAAGTAAATACATCAACGCTGCTGAAATTGTAAACAAAGGTATCGAGTTGTCTCTTACTGGAAGCCCAATTAAGAACAAAGATTTTACTTGGAACATTACTTACACTTTCACTAAGAACTTAAACGAAGTTACAAAAACGGCTGACGGTTTTGAAAATATCGATTTAACAAATGGTTATGCTGTAACATATAGAGCAACTAAAGGACAACCAATTGGTACATATTATGCTTATGTTCCAAAAACAAATGATGCTGGACAAATTATTGTAAATCCAAACTCTGGAATGTACGAACTTAGCGACAACATTCAACGTGTTGGAGATTCACAACGTGATTTCGTAATGGGTTTACAAAATACATTTAAATACAAAAACTTTAACTTAGGATTTTCATTAGACTGGAAAGAAGGTGGAGAAATGTATTCTTATACTAAAAGACTTGCACATTTCGTAGGAAATGGTATTGAAACTACATATAACAACAGAAATACATTCATCGTACCAAACTCAGTTAATGCAGTTGTAGTAAATGGTGTAACAACTTATGTAGAAAACACAACTCCTGTTACTTTTGAAAACGTATCATCTTTCTATAACACTCAGGATAACCCTGCTTACGAAAACAACCACGTAATCGACAAAACTTTTGTTAGACTAAGAGAGGTTAACTTTAACTATGATTTCCCTTCTGCATTAAGTAAAAACATGGGACTAAACAAAATCACACTTGGAGTTTACGCAAGAAACCTTTTCATGTGGACACCTGGAGCAAACCCTTATGTTGACCCAGAGGTATCTACTTACGGAGCATCACGTTCGATTTCAGATTTTGGAGAATTCGGATCTAACCCTTCACAAAGATCAATTGGTGGAGTTTTAAAATTATCATTCTAAAATAAAATATAGAAAAATGAAAAAAATAGCAACATTAATAACCGCTCTTTTCTTATTAGTGTCATGTGACGAAACATTTGACATTAATAGAGACCCGGACTTTTTACCTCCGGGACAAGCTTACGCAACTATACTTCCTGCTGGTATCGCAGGGGTTGCAGGAGCCCAAGGATCTTACTATGCGATCATAGGAGGGTTTTGGTCACAATTTTGGACACAAAATACGACTTCAAACCAATACAAAGACGTAGACCAATACAGCATTGGAACAAATGATTATCAAACTGGATGGAGCGCTATGTACGATGCTTTAAACGATATTAAAAATATCAAAGCAAGAGCATTAGCTGAAGGTAATACAAAATATTTCTTAATTACTACAGTACTTGAAGTACAAGCTTCACAAGTACTTACAGATTTATATGATGATATTCCTTACGCTGAATCAAACAATCCATTAATATTACAGCCAAAATTCAATACAGGAAAAGAAGCTTATGACTTAATGATCGCTGATTTAAAATTTGCCTTATCACAAAACTTAAATGCATCAAAAGGAGACGTTCCGGCTAAAGATGATTTCATTTTTAATGGAGACATGACAAAATGGACAAAATATGCTAATACTTTATTATTAAAATTACACTTAAGATTAACTGAAGTAAACCCAACTCTTGCTGAATCTGGAGTTAGAGCTTTGATCAATTCTGGTGCTCAATTTTTAGATGTTGATGCTTCAATGCACAACTTCGAAGATGCAGATAGTAAAAGTAATCCTTTGTTTGAATCAGACAGAAGACAATTAAATACTACTTTAAACCTTAAAGCTAGTACAACAATGTACTCTTACTTAAGCCAAAAAGTTGACCCTCGTATCGCTAAATATTATGAAGATGGTGGAACTCCAGCAGGAAAAGCTAATAACCAAGGTGATTTCTTAAACAATGCTACTGGTCTTTCTACAGTAATCTTAGCTCCAACTACTCCTGTATATTTCATCAGCGCAGAAGAAAGCTATTTCTTACAAGCAGAAGCTCTTACAAGATATTATGGTGGTACTGGTGCTAAAGCCGCTTATGATCTAGGGGTTGCAGCGAATTTCAAAAAATACAATCTTAGTTCTACTTCTTTATTAGCGGCTGGAGGTGCATATGAATTCCCTTCTACAGGAACTACTGCTGCTCAAATCGAAGCTATCATTACTCAAAAATGGATCGCAAGTTTCCCTGGAAATGGTTACGAATCATTCATTGAGCAAAACAGAACTGGTTACCCAGTAGCATCTACTACTATTCCTCAAACAAGTGAATTGTACGTACCTGGACATTTTGCTGTATCTGTAAGAAGTGTAATTGGTAAAAACTTCCCAAAAAGAATTGTATTACCAAATCAAGTAAAATCAAGAAATCCAAATGCTCCAGCCTTAAAAGCAATAACTATTCCAGTATGGTGGGATGTTAACTAAAAAACTAACTGATGAAAAAAATATTTATACAATTAATGGTGTTTAGCGGTTTGCTACTTACATCATGCTCAACAGATACTGACCACGTTTCAAAAGTAACGAATTATGCTCTTATTACTGTTAAAGGTGATAACCCATACTTTTTACCACTTGGTCAAACTTATACAGATCCAGGTGCTGTTTCTACAGAAGGTGGTGCTGTAATCCCAACCGCATCAGCTCTTACTGGAGGAAAATACAGAGGAGGTACAACTCTAGATATTAACAAAATTGATGAGTATACTCAAAACTATAGTGCAGTAAATCAAGATGGTTTTAAAGCTACTAAAGCAAGAAAAATCATTGTTTACAAAACTGGAGATTTAGTAAACAGTATTGAAGGTGTTTACATTTCTACGGTAAAAAGAAACGGAGTTTTTATGAGTGCATCTCAAGGAAGTTCTCAAAACATGAAATATGTTTATATCTGGAAAAATGCTGACGGTACTTATGGTGTTTCTGATGCATTTGGAGGATGGTATGATCTTGGTAGAAGTATAGGAATTAATTCAGCTACTCTTGGAGGAACAATCGCTGGAAGTATTCCAACTAACACGTTTACTTTTCCAGGTAACCCATTATCAAACAAACAATTTGGAGGATCTGCTAATATCACAGGTTTAACTGTTGATCCTGCTACTAAAACACTTGTACTTACAACTGTTTGGGTTGCTGATCCAGCGACTACTTATACTTTTGTATCAACATTAAATCAAGTACAACTTTAAAATTATTAAAATGAAAAAATTAAAACAAAATATAACACGTATACTTGTGGCAGTACTTGTTGCAACTTCATTTGTATCTTGTGATGAAGTTGGAAATACTGATCCAGGAGGAACATCTGTTGAGTCAATGGCTGGAGATTGGTACATAACACTTACTGATACTGACGGACATACTGTAGTTTCTAATGCGTTACACTTTACTTATAACACAGCTGCAAACGACAATACTATGTGGATTGACGATGCTAAGCATGGTTATGCAATTAAATGTAAAGTAACTGTTGATACTAAAACTGGAACTTTTTCTGCAGTAAATGCACCTAATATCATTGATTCAGGTACAGTTACAATTACTGACGGTAAGATAGAAAAAGGAGCTGCTACTTCTAAAGGTGGCCACACAGTTGACAAAATATCTTTTAGAGCTCACTTTAGTTATGATGCTGCTGGTTACGATATCCTTTACGTAGGACACAAAAGAACTGGTTTCAAAGAAGACGAATACTAGAAATAAAATTCTTTTCGAATATTTTAAACCGCTCTGTTAATTCAGAGCGGTTTTTTTATATAAACATAATACCTATATTTGCTCCATGGAAAAAGAACATCAAATATTTGGCATTAGAGCCATTATAGAAGCAATACAAGCAGGCCAGGAAGTTGACAAAGTTTTTATACAAAAAGAAATTTCTGGTGAATTAATGAAAGATTTAATGAAGGTCATGAAACGTGCCAACATTAATTTTTCTTATGTTCCTGTTGAAAAACTGAACAGATTAACACCTAACAATCATCAGGGTGCAGTTGCCACAATTTCGCCAATTGGTTTTATTGATATCGAACATCTTGTAGAATCAACTATTGCTTCGGGTTCAAAACCATTATTTTTAATTCTAGATCAAATCTCTGATGCCAGAAATTTTGGCGCCATTATTAGAACAGCAGAATGTACCGGAGTTAACGGAATCATTGTTCAAAAAGCAGGCTCGGCACCGGTAAATGGCGATACAGTAAAAACATCAGCAGGAGCAGTTTTTAATGTTCCAATTTGTAAAGTAGAACACATTAAAGATGCCATATTTTATTTGCAGGGATCAGGAATCAAAACTGTAGCCGCTACTGAAAAAACAGATCAAAACATTTACGATCTATCACTAAATGAGCCTTTGGCCATTATAATGGGATCGGAAGATAGAGGAATAAATCCGTCTGTTCTTAAAATTGTAGATGAAAAAGCAAAATTACCAATGTTTGGTTCAATAGGATCACTTAACGTTTCTGTCGCTTGCGGCGCATTTTTATACGAAGCAGTTCGTCAAAGAAGTTAAAGCATACAAAATAGAATGACAACTTAATAATTATTAAATGTCTTCAAAATTTGCGTATAACATAGTCCGAAAAAAAAAGCTGTATCTCTTTGTAATTTTTCTAATTACAACCATCAGTTATGGGCAGACAACAAGGTACAACCAATATTGGGGTGAAATGCAGTTTAACAGAACCATAAACGAAAAATGGTCTGCAGAACTTGATTTAGCCAGCAGTTACAGCAGTACAGCATCATCTTCAAACATATTCGAAAATAACACGCAAAAATCATTTAGAGCATGGGGACATTATTATTTGTCTCCACGATGGAAATTATCTTCATTCATAGGTTATTTTAGCAATAAAGATGTTCCGGAAATTGGGCAATACGAATCTCCCGAATGGAGATTCGCTTTACAGGGAATTTATTACTTCCATAAAACGGGTTATACATTAAGTACCAGAATGCGAACGGAACTTCGTCATATGAAAAATGACGATGACACGTATGAAAATGTAATACGTTATCGGCAGCAAATAAAATATTTAAAACCTATCAATAGTAAATTTCTGCGCGGAGGTGTCGTTTACGCCATTGCCTCCGATGAGATTTTTCTCAAATCAGAAACGAAAGTTACGGGTCTTAGTTTTTTTGACAGAAACCGATTAAATGTTGGAGCTGGATACTTATTTACAGACGATATACAAGTCGAGGTTACTTACGCCAATGAGTATCTGCCTAGAGACGACAAAAATCAAATTGTAAATGCGGCATCGCTGACACTCACATTTAACAACCTTTTTAAAACTCTGAATAAAAAATTACTTCACAAAACAGAAGAAATACATGATGAGTAAATTACTTGTCCTCTTCTTTTAAAAAGCAAGCCAGTTGTTTTATAATAGCGCTTTTATGCAGCTTAAAATTGTAATCACGAACAAACTCCGTTCCTTTCATATTAATAGCGGCAACCAAGGCTTCAAATTTCGAAAAAGCTTCAATGTCTTTTTTATCTATTAATACAAAACCTGCATAACAGAATCATTTTTTATATACTGCGTATCATAATGAACCAGTTTATAATCATTATTATCGGCCAGACGAATAATTAAGTCATCAGTAATTTTTTTTCCTTCCTTTTTTTCAGGAAATGGTGTTGGCTGTAAGGCTACATAATAATTCTCTTTATCGGTTACAATGTTAATCTTCAAAGATTTTGTTTTTGTAGTGTAGAAAACCGCAGGATCGAAATAATAAATCATCGATCCATCTGCAAGCATCTTATTTTTTATATCACATTGTGCATAAGATTTAGCATGGCCTAAAATCAATAAAATCAAAACCGTAAAAAGAAGTTTTTTCATAATATCAGCAAATGAAATTAAAATGATTCTTAAACAAAATTAAGCATTTTAATCAAAACCCATCTGCTTTTTATTCTTTATCAATTGATTCAGATTTAGTTACAATATAATTCACCACAATATTTGAATTAAAAAAAGAAGCTGGCTCCTCGCCTTCTTCCTCAACCACTTCTGTATTAACAAAATTTCCATCTTCATCAAAATGCTTCATGAATGGATCTTCTGCGGGATCAAAATCCGGTTTCTGTCAATCGTAAACTATTGGTTTTGCATATTCGGGAGTTTTATAATATAACGAAAGACCAAATCCAGTTATGAATCCGGCTAAATGTCCTTCCCATGAAATTGATTTATCAACGTCCGGAAAAACATACCAGATCATACCGCCATAAAGCAATATTACAGACAAGGAAAGAGCAACCAAACGATAATATTTAGTTTGAATTCCTTTAAAGAAAATGAAACTTACCAAAACATAGATTAACCCACTGGCTCCAATATGAAAATTTTCACGACCGATAATCCAGGTTATTAATCCCGAAAACAAAATTCCATAGCCAATAACAGGCATACATTGTTTTGGATAAAAATATTGCAAAGCGGCCAATAATACTAAAAGCGGAATAGAATTATTATATAAATGCTCTAAATTTTCGTGAATAAAAGGACTAAAAAGAACACCCTGCAGACCTGAAAAATCTCTAGGATAAATTCCGTTTTGATAAAAATCAAAATCGAAGCGAATTTGAACCCAATAAATAATCCATAATAAAAGGACAGAAAGTAACGGAAGTCCGATAACGGAATTTGTGAATTTAAAGTGGTTATCATTCATAAATTTTAGTTCTAATTTTCAGACTTAAGACATCAAAAAACTATCCAAACGAAATTTACTGATAATTTGTCAGCTGCACACATTTATGTTAAATGTTTACAATTGAACTGGTATATCTTTTTCTAACCAATAAATTTAATTCTGAAAATAGTAATTTTACAAAATGGAAGCACCGTTAGCCGAGCGAATTCGCCCACAGAAACTAGAAGATTATATAAGTCAAAGTCATTTGGTTGGTCCAAATGGTTCTTTGACACAGCAAATTTCAAAAGGAATAATTCCGTCTTTAATTTTTTGGGGACCTCCGGGAACTGGAAAAACCACTTTGGCACAAATTATTGCTCAGGAATCGAAACGCCCATTTTATGTTTTGAGTGCCATAAATTCAGGAGTAAAAGATATTAGGGATGTAATCGAAAAAGCGAAACAAAGCGGTGGTCTTTTTACAGCCAAAAATCCTATTTTGTTTATTGATGAGATTCATCGCTTTAGCAAGTCGCAGCAAGATTCACTTTTGGCAGCGGTAGAAAAAGGCTGGATAACACTTATTGGCGCCACAACCGAAAACCCGAGTTTTGAAGTAATTCCCGCATTATTATCGCGAAGTCAGGTCTATATACTAAATGCGTTTACAAAAGATGATTTAGAGGCTCTATTATATCGTGCGATGAAAATCGACACAGACCTTTCTTCAAAAAATATAATTCTAAAAGAAACCGAAGCATTATTACGACTTTCTGGCGGTGACGGAAGAAAGCTCCTCAATATATTCGAACTTGTGGTAAATGCTTCTCCAAGTAACGAGATTGTCATAACAAACGATCGTGTTTTTGAGTTAGTACAGCAAAACACTGTTTTATATGATAAAACCGGAGAACAACACTATGACATTGTTTCCGCTTTTATAAAATCGATAAGAGGAAGTGATCCAAATGGAGCCGTTTACTGGCTGGCAAGAATGATTGAAGGAGGCGAAGATGTAAAATTTATTGCCAGAAGAATGCTCATTTTATCGAGTGAAGATATTGGAAACGCAAATCCTACTGCATTTATCATGGCCAACAATACTTTTCAGGCCGTTTCTACAATTGGATATCCGGAAAGCCGTATTATACTAAGTCAATGCGCGATTTATTTAGCAACCTCTCCAAAAAGCAATGCATCGTACATGGCAATTGGAAACGCACAGCAATTGGTAAAACAAACCGGAGATCTGCCTGTGCCAATTCATTTAAGAAATGCTCCAACAAAACTAATGAAAGAATTAGGTTATGGCGAAGATTACAAATATTCGCATGACTATGCCAATAATTTTGCCGAACAAGAGTTTCTACCGGATGCTATAAAAGAAACGGTTCTTTACAATCCAGGAAGCAATTCTAGAGAGAACAGCAACCGTGAATTTTTAAAGAACCGTTGGAAAGATAAATATGGATATTAATCCATACTTTATTTTAGAATTTTACATAAATCTTTTCTGAAACTAATTTGTCGTTTTGGTAATATTCATAATACCAGCCATTATCTTTTGCATTTAAAGAACCTTGTACTCCATCTTTAATAGCGATAAAAGAATCCGGGCGTGATGTTTTAAGTAACTTCATCACAACTTTTGGTGTTTTATCAATTAATTGATAACCGTTTTCTGTTGGCTGTGCATACAATAAATTAGGATCTGATACATCTGCCACAGGCACTGCAGAAACTAAATTTGTAGAGACAACTGCTGCAGCTGCTGCCGTAGTTGGAACTTGTTTAGAAGATATCGTTTTCCCGTTATAAGCATAATGCTGAGCAATAACAGATACAAAGGCATTATCAAGACTTTCTTTGTATGCTACTTCATAATCTTTTTCTCTGCTTTTTCCTGTTTCAGAAGTATAAATTACTTTTCCGTAGCAATCTTTAAATTCAACAAAAAGCTTAGTAACTAAAAAAGCATTGTCTCTTTTAACATCAATATAAAGTAACTCACATCTATCACCTAAACCAGATGGTATTTCTTCATTAGCATAATACGCTTTAAAACCAGCTTTAAGTAAATTAGATTTAGTAACGGTAGCCATTCTGTACTGGTTATCCGTTTTCATAAACTCGTACTTTAATGGTATAATTACAGCTTTATAGTCATTAATAGATTGCGAAAATCCAAGGACTGAACAAAGTAGTAAAGCAAATAAAACTTTTAGTTTCATAATTATAAATATTTTTTAAGTTCTAATAAATGATTAATTTGTTTATAGTTTTTAGGAGCGTCGATGTTTCTTACATTAAAAAAAATAGCATCTAACCCCGCATTTAATGCTCCGTTTACATCGGCATCAAGATCATCTCCAATCATGATACTATTCTCTTTTGATGCCTGAGCCAGATTAACAGCATAATCAAAGATAATACTATTTGGCTTTTTGACACCAGCTAATTCAGAATTTGTAATGGTTGTAAAATAATTTCCAAGCGCCGCATTGTTAATTTTCTTGTCCTGAACATTGGCAAAACCATTGGTAATGATATGAAGTTTATACTTTGGTTTTAAATATTCGAGAACTTCAATCGCACCATCAAAAAGGTAATTGTTGTCTGTTAAAAATTCGATATAGTCGCTGGCAATCTGATTGATGTTTTCATCAGACATCGAATAATTTAAAGCATCAAAAGAAAGCTTTAATCTATTGTAACGTAATTCCTGATGCGTAATTTGATCATTTTGATATAATCTCCAGCATTCCTGATTTATTGGAATGTATTTTTCGATAAAATCCTCGATTTTAATTTCTCCAAAATTATTCTTAAAAATACGATCAAAGGCCATTTGCGAGTTTTTATCAAAGTCCCACAATGTATGATCTAAATCAAAAAAAATGTCTGTAATGTTGGTATTCATAAATTAAAAAATTCCTTCATCTACAAAACTATAATATTTTGTCTCAGTAATGATTATATGATCTAAAACTTTAACATCTAAGCTGTCTCCTGCCAATTTTATTTTTTTTGTAATTTGCTTGTCGGCCTCACTTGGAATTAACGAACCCGAAGGGTGATTGTGACACAAAATCAAGCTTGTAGCTTTAGTTTCAAATGCATAATGAAAAACCAAACGCGTATCAACAACAGTTGCTGTTATTCCTCCTTTACTTAATTGTACTTTAGAAATTATCTTATTAGAATTATTAAGAAAAAGCACCCAAAATTCCTCGTGCGCCAGTTCACCGATAATGGGTTGCATGATTTCAAAAACTACTTTACTAGATGTTACCTTGTTTTTGAACTGCAATGCATCCAAGCTTCTTTGTCTCCGACCTAATTCTATAGCAGAAACAATTGAAATTGCTTTAGCTTCCCCTATTCCTTTAAAACTCATTAGCTTTGAAATAGATATTTTCCCTAAAGAATTTAGATTACCTACGCTGGCTAAAATACGCTTACTTAAATCAACAGCAGATTCATTTCGATTACCCGAACCAATTAAAATGGCAATTAATTCGGCATCGCTTAAAGCATCAATCCCTTTTAGCATTAATTTTTCTCGAGGACGATCGTCTTCTGACCAGTCTGAAATTGGTAAATTATTTGAATTCATATAAAGCAGTATCTTTCATTTATCCGAAAAAATTAAATCAGCTATTTTTCGAAAGGCGAAGATATTAAAAAAGAAGAAAAATCTTTCAAATAATAAATATTGATTTTTTAAAATGATTCCAAAAAAAAGCCAGCTGTAAAACAGCCGGCTAATTATCTAATTTTCAAATTGACTAATTTCCTAATTAATCAAACCTTTTACTTCATCAAAATTTAAACCTCCATAATTTCCTGAACTCATTAATAAAAGTGCAGAATTATCAAGATCTAAGTTGAATAAATATTCTTTAAATTCAGCAGGGTTTGTATAAATAATTAAATCTTTTCTGTTAAATGCAGTTGCGATTTGTTCGTAAGTAACTTCTTCAAGCTGTTTAATTTTTACAGCATCAGGAGAATAGAAAACAACAGCAACATCAGCATATTCTAATGCTCCTTCGTATTCTTTCAAAAATGCAGCATTTAAACTGCTGTACGTATGCAATTCTAGACAAGCAACCAAAGTTCTGTTTGGATATTGTTCTTTTACCGCTTTAGTTGTTGCAGCCACTTTACTTGGCGAATGGGCAAAATCTTTATAAGCAACTTTTCCTTTTCCTTCGGCGATTTTCTCCAAACGTTTAGAAGCTCCTTTAAAACTTGCAATCGCTTCGTAGAAATCGGCTTCATCAACTCCCATATTTTGGCAGCTCCATTTTGCTCCGGCCAGATTATTTAAGTTATGCGCTCCAAAAACTTCAATTGGCATATCGCCTTCCGGTGTTTTCAAAAGTGTTACACCATCAGCAACAGAATATTCAGGAGTATGATAAGGCAATTTACGAATTGGATTCGTTGCTGCTTCAGAAACGCGTTTTACCTCTGGATCGTTTTCATTGTAAACTAAAATACCACCATTTGTAATTTTCGAAATAAAAATCTCAAACTGCTCTACATAGTTTTCATACGTTGGAAAAACATTAATATGAACCCAGGCAATTCCGGAAATCAAAGCAATATTGGGCTGATACAAATGAAATTTCGGACGGCGGTCTATTGGTGATGATAAATATTCATCGCCTTCCAGAACCATAAAATCGTTTTCTTCTGTTAAATGCACCATCGTGTCAAAACCTTCTAATTGTGCTCCTACCATATAATCTACTTCAATGTTATGGTAATGCATAACGTGCAAAATCATCGAAGTAATCGTTGTTTTTCCGTGAGAACCACCAATAACAACACGAGTTTTATTCTTGGATTGTTCGTATAAAAACTCCGGATACGAATAAATTTTAAGCCCTAATTCCTGAGCTTTTAATAGTTCCGGATTATCTGCTTTAGCATGCATTCCTAAAATGATGGCATCAATATCAGACGTTATTTTTTCCGGAAACCAACCCATTTCAGCAGGAAGAATTCCTTTTTTTTCTAATCTGGATTTTGAAGGTTCAAAAATAGCATCATCACTTCCTGTAACCTGATATCCTTTATTATGCAATGCTAATGCGAGATTGTGCATCGCGCTCCCGCCAATGGCGATGAAATGTGTTTTCATTATAAATTCCAATTTTTTAAATTCCAAATTCCAATCTTATCATTAAAATTTGGTTATGAGATTTGATTATTGTGCGTCAAATTTTCTTTTTAAATCCTGTGCCTTTTTAGCATCTTTTAATTTATTCAAATATAAATTATATAATTTTTGAAATGTAACTTTTGATTTACCAATTTCATTTGCCTTTATATAATTTTTTTCTGCCGATGTGTATCTTTTGAAATAATCGTCAATTCTTCCTCTTGACAAATAGCCGTCAACAGGAGAAAATTGTGCCAGTTCGTTTGAATATGAAATGGCTTTTGACTCACTCCCACCTAAAATTCCGGGTAATTGCAAATATATTTCGATCAATGCCCATCTCGCTTGAACATGTTTTGGATTCAGGACAATTGCTTTTTCAAAAGCTTCTTTCATGTCATCAACCATTGTAAAAGCTTTTATTTTATTCACTTCCATAGCTCTCATCGCCAAACAACCTCCATATTTAAAAAAATAATCGGCTTCAGTTGGTTTCAATTCCTTAAGCTTTTTGAAATATGCAGCTCCTTTTACCCACGATTTTTGATGCGCTTCTATCTCCCCCAAATAATCGAGTGTTTTTATATCTAAAGGTTTTGTTTTCAGAATTCCTTCAAAAACAATTTGCGCTTCGTCATATTTTTTTACCTGAAATAACTTTTCTCCTTTTTCAAAATTCGATTGTGTCCATCCTAAAATGGGCATTAATAAAAAAAAGAAAAGCTGTTTTTTCATGTTTCAAAAATAAGGAAATATAGAATGCTTAATTTGCTTTTGGAGATAAATTAGTAATTTGTACGAAAATTATTTTTCGTTCATCCCAACCATTTTACACAAAAAGGTCTCTATATACTAAAAAACTACTTTATGAAAAATATGATATTTCTGTTTACCTTGATTTCTTCTGCACTATTTGCCCAGCAAAATGACAAAAAATGGGAAAAAGTTATTGCATTTGAAAATGAAGGGAAAATTAAATCTGCCAATGAATTAGTTGCAAAGATTTACAAAAAAGCAACAGCAAAAAAGGATGAAGTTCAAATGATAAAATGCTTTTTTTATCAAGCCAAATATTTACAGGTTGTAGATGAAAATGCAAAAACCAAAATTCTGGACAATCTTAAAACCGATATCAATCGTGTTTCGATTCCGTCAAAAGCTATATTGACATTGATTTACGCAAAATGTTTAAATCATTATTCAAATTATGATCAATATGCAGTTGTAGTAGACAGCGCTGCAGCCGTTGTTGATGACGAAGCATCTTTAATTGACCAAGCCGCATCAACAATTGACACATCGGCGGTGGATGGAATAGCTCACGATGATTCTTCCATCTATTTAACATCTGAAAAAAACATTACAGCACTTTACAATAAAACGTTAGAAAACGAAACCATTCTAAAAAACACACCTTTAAGTAATTATGCTGCAATTTTTGATTTCAATACAGATAAATTCAAGACTTCAAGCCTATATAATTATTTATTAGATGAAAATATCAGTTTTTATAAAGAAAAAATCGAAAACTGGAAAATTACCTATTCAGACTTTTTCGCCCATCAAGATAAGTTATTAGGCAGCTCTGACTCTTTTTCCGCCCTAAATCTTGATTTTATTAAAGATGAGTATTTAAAGAAAACGCTGGAGTTATACCAGAAAAAAGAGAAAGATAATCCAACATTAGAAAATCAATTTGAGCGTGTAAAATTCTGCAATAGCTTATTAATTCATTCTGATGAAGCCTTTAGTCAATATTTAGATAAAACCGAAAAGATAGCTAAAGATGAAGATCTTCTTCAAAAAATAAAACTCGAAAAAGCAGAACTGTTAGCAAACAAAGCCTCGAAAGAATTGTATCCAAACAATAATGTCGAAGCGCTCAAAATACTGGATGAGATTATTCAAATCAATAAAAAAACCAATACTGCCAATTTAGCTTTATACAGAAAAAGAGAGCTTACTGCAAAATCAGTTTCCATTCAGCTTGAAAAGTATATTTATGACAATGAAAACACAAGAGCACTTATAAGCTATAAAAACCTGAATAGTCTAAAGGTTTCCTATTACAAAATCAATTTATCTCAAGTAAAGAAATTGCAGAACCAATCTGAGATTGTAAGAGACAGCTTGTATAATTCAACAATAAAAAACCAAAGCCCTGTACTTTCAGAGAATTATGATCTAAAAAACAAGAACGATTATTTTGAATACAATACCGAAGTGCTGCTTCCGAAATTAACTATCGGAAATTATTTGGTTTATTTTGAAAGTGATTCTGATGTTAAAA
>Ga0157370_10003093_pt1 | contig 19700 bp, 19 predicted proteins | sample C35metaG_FD_113463 | JGI IMG/M metagenome (GOLD analysis project Ga0157370, IMG submission 113463) | Corn rhizosphere microbial communities from Kellogg Biological Station, Michigan, USA - C3-5 metaG | ecosystem: Host-associated > Plants > Roots > Rhizosphere > Soil | place: USA: Michigan...
TAATAACTGACCAGTTCAGATGACAATCTCTCATTAATCTTATAGTTGATTTCTGTATGCTATTTTTGTAGATAATTAATGATTAGTTATTTCTTAGATACATGAACCATAAATTTTCGGACAGCGATCAAATTGGAGTGGTCTCTACTTTTTCTGACCTTGTAAATACCTCTTTTCTAAGCCCTGTAAATGCTATTTGCTGGCACAGAAATTTGACTGGTGATTTTAAGGAAATTGTGTCTAAACTTCAATTAAAGCAAAATATCACAGAAGTGACCCCTGAAACTCTTTTAACGCTCAGGCTATCCGAAAAGGGAAATATTGCAAGGGAAGTAATTTTAAGTGATTTGCGGTTGCTGGCTGATTTTGGCGCGTCTCCTTCACTTAATCTGATCAAAAGTTACCAGCGGGATGAGGAGCTGGATTTCATTTCAACAGATGTGTATTCTTATCACGTGGACCGGTCCCCTATCGCAGCGGATACTTTTTTATGTACTTATTATGGTTCTGCAAGCGATATCATACCCAACGATCAGGTTGAACAAAAAATTTTAATTCCGGAAATCCGGGAAAAGCTAAAGGAATTATATGAGGGTTCAGAAGCAGAATTTGAAACCTTTTTGAGTGAACATTATTTTGATCTGCATTATCAACCTAAACCCAATGCCAAGACAATAAATTTAGGGGTAGGTCATCTTTGGAGATTAGCTGTAGATCATCCCGGGCAAGAAGTCTTACCTTGTGTTCACAGGGCACCAATAGAAAATGATGGTGAGTACCGACTGCTTTTGATCTGTTAAATATATTTTCTTGAGTATTACAAACCTTCTCACAGAAATTTAAAAGCCAATTCCTTAAACAGGAATTGGCTTTTAGACATATAAGGACCCGATTGGGCGTTTCTCGAATCATTAAGAAATCAACAATTCTCCAGACATTAATTACACCTCAAAACTTTGTTCACTAGGACTGAATAAATTCGAAAATATCTTTATTAATTGTTGCAGCTTCCGTAGTTGGCATTCCGTGAGGGAAACCTGGATAGGTGATCAGCTTTCCGTTTTTCAACAGCTTGGCAGATTTTACACCTGCATTTAGGTAAGGAACAATTTGGTCATCTTCGCCATGAAGAACCAAAACCGGAATATCAACAGCTTTCAAATCTTCAGTGAAATCAGTTTCAGAAAACGCTTTGATGCCGTCATAATGCGCAACAATTCCCCCCATCATTCCCTGTCTCCACCAGTTTCTCTGTACACCTTCTTTAACATCAGCACCTTCTCTGTTATATCCATAAAAAGGAACAGTCAAATCGATATAGAACTGCTGCCTGTTGTTCAAAGTTTGGTCTCTGATGCCATCAAAAACAGACATCGGCACACCATCGGGATTGCTATCACTTTGAACCATTATTGGCGGAACAGCACTAATTAACACAGCTTTCTTTGCTCTTCCATTAGCATATTTGTTAACGTAACGAATCACTTCACCACCGCCCGTTGAGTGTCCGATGTGAACAACATCTTTCAAATCAAGAAATTCTACCAGCTCTGCAGCATCAGCAGCGTAAGTTTCGATGTTGTGACCGTAAATATCCTGGCTAGATCGGCCGTGACCTCTTCTATCATGTGTCACTACCCGGTAACCTTTCTGTAAAAAGAAGATAACTTGTGCATCCCAATCATCTGATGATAAAGGCCATCCGTGGTGAAACATTAAAGTTGGTCCTTCACCTTGATCTTTGTAAAAAATCTCTGTTCCGTCTTTTAATTTTAGTGTGCTCATAGTTTTAAGTTTTTCTGTTTGTGATCGATTGTTTTATTTAGAATATTTTTTTCGTCTTTGTCCTTTAGCAAAAGTAGTCAGATGAAAGTCAATCCATCTTGATCTATGTTAAAATCGTTTGCTCTTCCTTTTTTTTATAGGTGCTTATTTTTTAGGTTGAATAAAAACTTGCTTCGCCGGGAATTTTTCAATCTCACCATCTTTCAGTCCAAAATTGGTTACCACTACATCTTTCGGATTTCCAGCTAACCATTCACTCAAATCAATGGATTGATAGGTTCCACTATTAAATCCAATCAGGATTTTACAAACTGTATCTCCTGTATTTTTAATGTAATGCCCTGCCCCCATTGGCACATACCCCACATCTCCGGCACTAAATTGCTCAGTAACAACTGTAGATTCAGCTAAGAAAACCGACATTTCTGCCTGACCAGAAATATAATACTGCCATTCGTCGGCGCTTGGATGCCAATGCATTTCTCTTAAAGCGCCTGGTAGTAATTCTATAATTGAGCCAGACATTGTACTGCTGATCGGAAATTCTTTACTGGTAACCAATCGTTGTAATCCCCCGCCAGGAACAATTCTTGGTTGTTGAGAATGCAATGGATAACGGTGAAAACTTGATAATTGAATATCCGATTCTTCAGGCCGAGCTTCTGCAACGAACGACATTTCATCAGGAACAACTCCAGAGGCAAAATAAGCTTCTTTTTGTGGTAATGCCGCAACTTCTTCGAGGGTTAATCCTAAATTTTGAGCTACAATTTCAGGTGGCATACAAGAAACAAAATCCGTAACGCTGAAAGTATGGTCTTCAGAAAAATTACCATTATCAAAAATCAAAATGAAATGACATTCTTCCATTCCTGTTGCCTGAATGGAATGACCATATCCTTTTGGGAAATACCAAACATCGCCCGGTTCAAAATTATCTGTATAACTGTGTCCATCCGGATGAATAATTGTGGTACGAACAGTCCCGGAAATTACGTAAGCCCACTCTGCAGCGTTGGCATGCCAATGTAATTCACGCATACTTCCGGGTTGTAATCTCATAGAAACTCCGGCAATACCAATTGAAGCCGGGAAATCTGTAACTGATGCGCCTCGTGTTGTTCCACCATTGTTAGTACGAAGCGATTTTTTTTCTAATTCGTATTTGAAACTAAGTGATTCCGTATTCATAAGCGTCTCTTTTGGGTAATGAGTTCGTTTTTGTTTGCTTTTCTATTGTAAATCTATTGCAGAACCAAACCCTTTTAATTGATAATTCGGTGAATGGGCAAAAAGGATCGTTGAAACTGACATCCCATTAGGCCGTTTCTATTTTTAACATTAAGCGATCTTGAAAATTCGTATTTTAGTCATGAATCCCATTCCAAAACACATTAAACCCTGTTCAATGAGAAAAATATATTTTACACTCGTGTTTTTTATTCTACCTCTGTTTTTTTCATTTAACGCAAATGCTCAAAAGGTAGAACCAATTAAGTCTGATCAAGGAGAAGTTGTAACAATGCATTCCCGGATGCTTAACGAAGATCGGAGGATACTGATCTACACACCGAAAGATTCTGTCAATCCAGAGAAAGCATATCCGGTCATCTATGTTCTGGATGCCGACAATCATTTCACCCAGATGGTAGAATACTCTAAATACCTCAGCCGACAAGATGTGTATGTAATTCCACCACTAATCGTTATAGGAATAACAAATACGGACCGTAACCGTGACCTCACTCCGTCTCACAGTAATTTTGATTATTCTGGCAAACTGGATACCACAGCTAATTCTCCATATAAGAACAGCGGAGGAAATGAGCGCTTCTTTCAATTCTTTCAGAAAGAGCTTATACCCTATATCAATTCCAATTACAAAACTCAACCTTACCGTATTCTTGCGGGACACTCATTCGGAGCGCTGACAGCCATTAATTGCCTGATTAACTATCCCGATATGTTCGATGCTTACATTGCCGTAAGCCCATCCTTCTGGTGGGATCAGAAATTCCTCCTGAAACTCGCGGATAAAAAAATTAAAGAGGGATCAACGTTATCGAAAACGCTTTTTTTTAGCGATGGCAATGAAGGTTCTTCGCCTAAATCACCGTTTCATACCGATGTTTTAAAGTTTGATTCCTTGCTCAAAAAGCGCGACATCAAAGGCTTAGATTTCAAATATATGACTTATCCGGAGGAGAGTCATATGACTGTCCCTGTTAAATCATATTATGACGGACTTCGATTTATCTATCACCAATGGCAGCTTCCTCCGGTAAAAGATGAGGAAGTCAATCCCGAAATCATTATGAAACACTATAAATTATTATCACAAAGATTCGGGTATTCGATTTTGCCCGATGAAGCATATTTCAACAACTGGGCACAATGGTTAGTAAAAAATCCGGCAACCCTAAATAGTGGCATTAAGCTCTTGGAAATGAACACAATTAATTACCCGTCTTCTTCAAAAGCATTCACGGCTCTGGGTGCAGCCTACACGATAAAAGGAGAAAAACAAAAGGCTATCGCTTCGTATAAAAAGGCCAGTGAATTGAATTCCAACTCTAAAAAATGAAACCAGTGCTTCCCTTTTACACCGAGATCAATGATTTTCTGGCCTCGATTCCCTGGCCTTGCAGAACTGAGAACCCAGACTTTTACTGTCTGAGGTTAAAACCGCTGGATGAGCCGCAGATCTCGGTGTATCGGCCACCGTTCAAGCGCGCCTTTTATTTTTTTGCACTGCTGTTCAATTCCGGAAAGGTGAATGTCAGTTATGGTGAAGAGCAGATAAAAGATCCGGACTCTTATCTGGTATTCCATTCGCCCAACCTCGTTTACAGTTTCGCGCACAATAATGAGTTGGAGGGCTATATTATCTATTTTAAACCTGAAGCCTTTTCTTTTTTCAGACCAGGATTCCGCCAGCAATTTACACTGTTTGACCAATTCCGCACCAATTTGTTCAGGTTCGATCATACTACCTTTAGTCAATTGGCTCCGCATTTTGAAGCTGTTTTTTCTGCTTATGAACAGTCTGACAGGGACGCTCATCTGGAAGCGCGGCTGAAACTGCTGGGATTGCTCTGCCATCTGGAAGGATTTGCCCTGGAAAGGAACCAAAAGGCACTGCCCGCTGGCAGGCAGCAGCTATTGATGCGGGAATTTATCCAGCTGATTGAAAGCAATTATATCTATAAGCGCAGTGTTAAGGAGTATGCAGACATGCTTTCCGTTACGGCCAATTACCTTTCTCAGTCTGTTAAAGAGGTTTCCGGACGCAATGCGTTAAGTTTTATTGCAGAACGGGTCGCCAGTGAGGCCAGATCACTTGTCCGATATACAGATATGGAAATCTCCAGGATCGCCTACCAACTGGATTTTTCTGATCCTACAAATTTTGGTAAGTTTTTTAAAAAACATACAGGGGTTTCACCCTCTGCTTTCCGCAGACAGCACAAGTAATTAAATTGACCTGTAAATCCAAGATATTAACCGATCTTTTTTGTCCAAACCTCCTTTTATTTGCATAAAACGTTTACATATGGATAATATAAAGTACGACCCAGCTATAGATACCTATATCGCTAAGGCAGAAGAATTCGCCAGGCCCATCCTTGAACATTGGCGCAAGCTCGTCCATCAAAATTGCCCGGATGTGGAAGAGGCTATAAAATGGGGTATTCCACATTTTGATTATAAGGGAGACCATATGTGCGTGATGGCTGCGCATAAGGCCCATTGCTCTTTTACCTTTCTAAAAGGCCAGCTGATGACCGATCCGCGATTAAAAGCAGCCAAAGACCTCAAACCAGTTAAACGACTGCTGGGTAAAATTACGCAGTTTAACGAACTGCTCCCTGACCAGGAATTCATTGCCATGATTAAAGAAGCAGTACAGCTGAACGAAAAAGGCCTGAAGGTAGAAAGGGAAAAACCTAAAGAGGAAAAGCCTAAAGTATTGGAAACGCCGGGCTATTTCCAGGACGAACTGGAAGGGAATCCAAAGGCAAAAGAAGTCTTTGAAAGCAAGTCAAATTCTTTCCGTAAGGAATACATTATCTGGATCAGTGACGCCAAAACGGAAGCGACCCGGCAAAAAAGGATAGCCGAAGCTCTGGAATGGATTTCAGAAGGCAAAGGCCGGTTTTGGAAGCATCAGAAATAACTTTATTGCCGGCATAATATCCTGGAATTTTAAAGTTGGAAATTAGTTAAAGATTGCTTGGGAGAATTGGCTCTGTTAGCTGTTTGGCTTTTCTATTAAAATCTGTTTCAAAGATTTCGTTCTAAGTCCATGTTCTGAAAGTTTTTGCAAAATCGTCTTATCATATACATTTATAAATGTTGCATTTTCTGAAATCTCTGGAAACCGCAATGAAAGATGTTCCATTTGAGATTTTAACTCATCATACCTCTCATCTCCTTCTCTGACAAACCCACTGGGACATATATTAGGACTTACCCAAAGCCAATTATCTCTATAATTGGTTTTATATATTGGAACTCTCCCCAATTATCGTTTAAAATTGTAGGAAAACTTTCTCCAATCCCATATATTCTAGTATGTTCAATATCTGGAAGCCCATAATTTATATAGCCACCATTTTGAATTTTTAAAAGTTTTATGTAAGCTGAAGGCAGCTTATAACCAAAATTTTTCTCTGCTTTTTGTAAAACATCATCAGTTAACATTGCTTGAGTATAAGGTAAATATTTGGGTGTTTTCCAGATGTTTTTTAAGTTCATATTTTTATATTTATAGTTATTCAATTATCGGCGGATACCATGATTCACCGAAATTAGCGATGTAAAAAACATTAATTGGTGTCAAAACTAACTAATAAACGAAATCAGCCCACCTAAAAAAATCGCTATTAGGGGCTGTATATTTTAACTCCAATTAAAATATTGAAATGCTTCGGTTTTGTCGTTATTTAGAAACAAGAGGATTTTACCCTCCCCTAATTCTGAATAATTATATCCTTTTACACTGCCTATAAAACTAAAGCTCTTAAAATTGATTTCTAATTCATCTAATAATTCTTCTAAATATTCAAGACCGTACCCATCATCGTAAACACCCCCCAAAGTTTCGTAAGGTTCCCTTTCGTGGTTGCTATCTCCATTGGAATATGCGTTACCTTGAATAAACTTTCCTGTTTCCAAGTACTTATCCCTGGTTAACCAATAATTAATAACGCCTTTTATGTAGAAATAATAATAAAAGTCAATTTTTTGCCTTCGTACATCTCCCTTTTTTGCGAATTCGGTTTCTGTTAAATATTTGTCTTTGTGCTCTTTGTAAATAAGTTCTGCTTCTTTATACCATTCAACAGATTTTTTAAATTTAGGGATCTCATTGAAGTCACCATCAAATTTATACTTATCTCCAATTATTTTAAATCTTATGAAATTGTAGCCAAAGTCGGTTCCTGAAATTTCCTCATCTGGGTCGCCATTTCCGTGAACTGTAATGAAGTGGACTTTACCGTTTCCTTTACCAATAAAATTTAAGTCAACTGAGAGAAGTGGAAAAAAAACTACCTTATGAAGGTTCGATGGGTTTTCAAAAACGTCCTCTATAGTAGGAAATAATTTAATGCCTGTCATTGTTTGTTTATAATATTTTTAATTGTTTGTTGGTGTAACTACATTATTGCCAATGCTTTTTTGGCGATAGTGGGCAGTTATATTTTCACGCTACGTTTTTTACTTAATTTCATTCACCCATTCTGCAGCCAAAGTTTCCATAGTCCACAAAATTTGAAGCGTTGTTTATTTTATAAAATGTATAGTCCGGTTGGTTTTCTAAAATTTCAACATTGTCAAATTTAATTTATAACCATCTGTGGTCAGAAAATTTAATTCAATAAAAGGTTCTTGAAATTCAAATTGAAAATCATCCTGAAATCTGGAACCCGGAAAAAATTGTTGTTCCAGTTCTTTTTGACTTTCTTCCTTATTGAGATGACCAACGTTTTGTCCAAAAGTAAATTGAATGCAGGTTTGAAACAGAAGTAGAGAAATAAATAGCTTCATCAGGCAATATATTTATGCCAATATAATGATTTATTGTTTCACGCTAATAAATGGCATAAAGTTGGCTCTAGGCTCAGAGCCATTTGCAAACCATTTAATATAAACTGAATGTCACACCGCACCTATTTATACAATATCAATACCCCATCAATTGCTGAAAATACGGATAAGATGATGATGGAATGGGGCTATGAAATGCCACTTGTGCTTCAGCCATTATTAGTAGAGGGAGGTTTCATTTCAGGTAATAATTACAACAATCATGTAGAATCTAATGATTCCGGATTATACTTTGATTCCGAACCTGGAATTGAAAACCTAAAGCGGTTTTATAAATTTCTGGAAGACCAGCCTGGTCTGATCACAGATATTGAAAAGTTTAAAGACGCCCGCGACAAACTGTTCAATTACCTGGACAAACTTACAGGACGTTACTTTCACCTGGACATCTGGGACGTTCTGAATATGGAGGATACACCTCATGCAGAACAGGCCAGACTTTGGCTGGCCAACATTACCCATAACAATCAGATCATTAGGGAAGCGATGGACGCAGGAGATGTCAGCAGGTTGAATTATAAAGATCTTAACGTTGTAAGTCCTGGTTTTACCTCTTTCCCTGAACTGTTAAATTATGAAGGCTACGATTACGGCTGGTCCTGTATCTGGGTGCCTGTTGAAGAAGACCTTCCCGATGAAATATTTGAAGAAAATAAACTTTGGGGGCTAAAAGATAAGGATGGTCGGGTTTTATTAAACGCCCAGTTTGATGAATTTTACAGCTTTGGACCACAGGGCCTGGCAGTAGTGTCAAAAAATGGTAAATATGGATATGTAGATACCACTGGAAGAATAAGAATTCCAGTAATCTGGGAGGATGCCTTTGATTTCGAACATTCAGGTGTTGCAGTAGCTACACTGCATAAAAAATCTGGATTGATTAACACAAAAGGAAACCAGATTACTGAGTTTATTTATGACGAAATAGAGACGATTGGGAATGGGAGTTGTTTTAATGCAAAAAAAGAAACTTTCTGGGGTGTCATTGATGCTTCAGGGCGGACTGTAATTGATTTTGAACACGCGGAGGTAATTGATGCCGGATACGGCTTTTATTACACAAAGATTGGCGGACAGATAAACCAAAAGATTTACAATGAGTTTTTTAAGTTCCTTGGCGAATTTCCAATTGATTCTATAGAAAATCTGGATAACGGACTCCTATTGATTAAGCCCCATAAAGGTCTTAATTCCAGTTTGCTGTACAAAAGGGACGGAAGCCTGCTGGATAGCGGATTTGAAAAAATAAGCAGACAAACAAATTTCAATGACCTGCTGGTGATTCGAAAAGATAAAAAACATGGCGCCATCAGCAGAAAAAATGAATGCTATGTTCTACCCTGCCAGTATGATGCAATTTTGGACATCCGTGCCAGAATTAACGATGAGATAAGTGACATCGCCCTAGTCCACCAGGCAGGTAAAAAGGGTATCTATAGTGGCAAACCGGATAAACCATCTTGGTTAATTCCCCTTGATGACTACCAGCAAATCCTTTGGCTCCATGAAACCTTTTTTACACTGCAAAAAAAACAAATGTGGAGCATCGCTAATACAGCAAACAATGAGTTTAGCGATTTTGAATTTGACCTTGTTGTACAGAAACCCAATCAAGATGGTTTTGCTTATGCATTTAAGGCAGATCAAGTTTATTCTGTTAGCGATACTGAAATCACTCCCACCCCTAAATCACTTGCACTGGAACATGCCGGCGAGAATTACGCTTATTATTTTGAGTATGAAACCAGGAGAAGACTCTTAGCTTATGGAAAGGGGCTAAACCAGAATGATGAACAAATCACAGGTGAACTGAATTCAGCTTACAACCTGTGCATATTGGCTATAGAAGCTTATAACGCCAAGGATTATGAAAAATCAATATACTACGATACCATTGCATCCGAAAAAGGACACGCACTTTCCATGAACAACCTGGCACATATTTACTATAACATTGAAGGGTTTGTTGATGATGATAAAGCTTTTTATTGGTACCATAAAAGTGCCCTGGCCGGCAATGAATATGCAATGAATGGGCTCGGGATGTGTTATAAGTATGGAATGGGGACCATGGTAGATATTGAAAAAGCGTTATTCTGGTTAGATAAGGCCGCTGAAGCAAAACTGGCAATAGCCTTTAATAACCTCGGCGATTTGTATTCTGAAGATCTTCTGCTTCCCTCCGATAACGATAAGGCCCTCCAATGCTACCAGCTTGCTGCAGATCTGGGCGAACCCAGGAATAACTGGTTAGGTTATCTGTATGATTTAAAAGGCGACTACGAAAAAGCACTGAAGTACTATCAGCTTGGCGCTGATGAAGGCATTGATGTCTCAGCCTACAATCTTGGCATTTTTCATTTAAATGGATTAGGAACCAGCAAAAATGTAACCAAGGCAATAGAAAGCTTTAAACTTTCGTTAGACCGTGGGTATCAGCAGGCACATATTGATCTTGCTTTAATTTATCTGAATGAAACGGGCTTTAAGGATAAGCATAAAGCACAACAGCATGCCGATGCAGCTAAAGCTGCAGGCTTGGAAATACCGAAAGACCTCGTGGCCAAAAAGAAAGGCTGGTTTGGTTTTTAAGAATCTGATCGCTTCATCACAAGTAAAAGTAAACCGAGTTGACGAGCTCATGAATACAAATAAACAAAACATTAATATTTATAAAAAGATGAAAGATTATATCATTTTATTCCGTGAACCGGATGGAAGAATGGATGAACATTCGGAGGAACATCTACGGATTCATCAGCAACACTGGAGCGAGTGGCTGACCCGGTTAAAAGTTGAAGGCCGTTTATCCGGAGGGAGTTCCTTAACACTCGAGGGTAGACTGATCACTGGCGACGGCACAACAATCACCCCTACAATTCATAAAGTTGGAACGGAGATCGTAGGTGGATTTTTATTATTGAAGGCAAACAATCTGGATGAGGCGGCAGAGATCGCATCATCATGCCCAATCTATGAATCTGACGGTTATTCGGAAGTCCGCGAATTTAAAAACTAAGCCAGACTATCAAAACTCACTGAAAGGTTTTGAAATAGGCTATGGTAAAATCTTAAGCGAATAAGTTCAACCATAAATTTATCCAAAGACTGACATAGCCAATAAGTGGCTATGTCAGCAATAAAATGTTATTTAATCCCCTTTTTATACTTTTCAAGTGCCGCTTCGTATTCTTTAACCATATCCTCTAAAACAAAGCCGGCAAATTTTCCATTTTTCAAATATTCTTTCGCTTTTGCGATTGCCATTTCCTGTGCTTCCACAGCTCCTTTATAGTCGCCCATATTTACATAAGCATCAGCAACAAATTTATACATCAACGATGCAGGTTGAGGATTATCTGCCAGTCCCTTCAGTATATCAATTCCATAAAGGTAAGATTCCTTTGATAAGCCTGGTCTGGAGGCAAGAAATGCACCAACAGAACCTTTGTATCCAGGATTGGTAGCCTGCCATTCTCTGACAAATTTCATGGCCTTTTCTTCACCTTCAGCATCAAAAAGTGTTGTAAATTTTGAAAAATTAAGTGGCCCGGCCATCATTGGGCTTAAATTCTTTACAGCAGAATCAATGATTAAGATAGCTTTTGCGTATTCTTTTTTCTCAATTGCAGCCGTCGAATTCTTCATTCCGTTCATTAGAATCGATTCTTCTGGAGATGGGCCTTTAGCGGCTTGTTCAACAGCAGCTTTCCTTGCAGCGGCTACATTATAACTTCCATGCATAACCACCTTTACAATGGAGTCAAGCTGCACAGGGTGCCCAATCCATTGGATAATACCGTCTTTTACCATAAATGTACAAGGAATCCCCCCCTGTCCGGCGGCTTTCATCCATTTGTTGCCCATAAACTCATCTTTAGTGTCTGTAGTTACATTAAAGGCCATTTTATTGCCCATGCCTTTCACAAATTTTGTGACCTTTGGCAACAGCGCATTATAAGGCATTTTACCAGACTTATCCTCCCAGATGTTCACCGCAATCACAGTTAAATCTTTAGCATTTTCTTTTGAAAATTCAGAAAGGTGAGGCATGGAGGCTATGCAGGGGCCGCACCAGGTTGCCCAAAACTCAAATAAATAGAGGTGACCCTTTTTGTATTCTTTAATTGGACTGCCTTTTACCCAGGAGCCGTACTTTAATAGTGGAGCTTTATCTCCGATCATTAATTCAGGAACTTTTTGATCCTGTGCCTGCCCGCTTATGCTGAGCAAAATAAAAAGAGCGAAAATAAAGCCCGCTTTTATGAAGTTTATGTGTTTGTAAGTCATGTTTGTCTGGCTATTGGTTATTTAATATCAGTTCTTTTTATCAGCCTTTTTTTGGTAATCATCTGCCTTTTTCTGGTAATCACTGATTACACCATCTGTCATGATAGGCCCCCATTGCGGATCAGTTTTTAACTTTTTAGCCAATACAATAGTTTTCTTCTGCGTTTCGGCAGCATCTTTATAGAACCCGCCTCTGGCCTGAAAATCGGCCAGGATGTCTAAAAGTTTTGGGTTCTTTCCATCATCCCATTTTTTCACTGCTGTGATACAAAACTCAATGACAGATGGAGATAAGTTTTCAGTGGTCATTAGTGTACCAATAAGAACCTGTCCGGTAAGGTTATTATTTTGTAATTCAGTACCATATGCAATTGCCTTTTCTTCTCCATAATGTCTTAATAGTATCATAAATTTGTCGGTGGTGAACATATACTTGTTGTCCGGAAATTTAGCGATGGCCTGATCTGCAAGTTGTAAGGCTTTATCATAATCTTTTGCAGCCTCAGCATCTTTATATAATTTAATTGCGGCATTAAATCCTGCTTGCATCTCTGCCATCTTTTTCTCCTGATCTTCATATTTCTGTTTTTCGGCCTGAACATTATAAGTTCCTGAATTTACCGCTACAAGTATAGAATCCAGATAGACCGGATGGCCGATCCAGGCAATTTTTCCTTTCTGAACAACAAATGAAGAAGGAATACCGCCAATACCTGCAGCTTTTAGCCAGTTATTCCCCATATGCTCAGCAGTATTGTCGGTAATCACATTATAGGTTAACCTGCCAAGCTTGAACTGGTCTTGTACAAACTTTGTAACTTTGGGTAAGTAAGTCTCCTGGTCTTTATTGCCACCATGCAGATTTTCCCAAACATTACATCCAATAAAATCTATTTTTCCGGCATATTTTTTTGAGAGTTCTGAAAGATGGGGCATGGCAGCAATACAGGGACCACACCATGTTGCCCAGAATTCAATTACATAAGTTTTGTTAGGGTCTATGCTAGTAATGGGGTTTGTGCCTTGGATCCATTTGGAATATTTTAGCACAGGTGCATCATCACCCACGGATAAAGTCTTTTTTTCCTGCGCCTTCATCTGCAGCGCGCAAATCGCTAGTACGGCAAACGTACCGAAAATGCACTTTGCCATATTTTTCAGTCTTTCTGAGTTTTGGTTCATGATTATGTTGTATTTGGTATTGAGACCATAAAAATGGTTCTACCCCTCTATACCCTGATCATAAAAAGAACTATTTCGAATAAAAATCGGATAAAAACAAAATCGATGAAGGGTTCAACTTGTTTTTCTGGTCTCAATACATAAAAACAGGATCAACAGATTCAATCTTAAACCAAAGACAACAAATTATTAATGACAGTTTTAGAGATTAATGACATTGAAAAGAGTTACAGGACTACTAAGGCCTTAAAAGGTATTAGCTTTTCTGTTCCTGAAGGCTCGATATTCGGGATTTTAGGTCCCAACGGAAGTGGAAAGACTACTTTACTGGGTATATTGTTAGACGTATTGCATGCTGATGCCGGAAGTTTTTCCTGGTTCGGTCAGCCATCATCAGCTCAACAACGGAAGCAGATTGGAACACTTTTAGAAACACCTAATTTTTACCATTACCTGTCGGCTACGCGCAACCTGGAAGTTACCAGCCAGATTAGCGGTCGCGGAGATCATTCGGAGATTGATAATATTCTGAAAAAAGTTGGGCTTTACGAACGCAGGGCAAGTAAATTTAGCACCTATAGTTTGGGTATGAAGCAGCGCTTGGCTATTGGCGCTGCCCTGTTAGGTGCCCCTTCAGTAATTGTGTTAGATGAACCTACTAACGGCCTGGACCCTGTTGGAATTGCGGAGATCCGTGCGCTCATCCTGGAACTGAAATCAGATGGACATACGATTATCTTAGCGAGCCACTTGCTTGACGAAGTGGAAAAAATATGCACACACGTGGCCATTATGAAGTCGGGAAAATTGGTAACCTCTGGCACTGTTGAGGAAGTACTGAATAGTGAAGATCTTGTTGAAATCGCTGCAGACAACCTGGAACAGCTCAGTGAAGTGATCGGACTTTTCCCTCAATTGATTTATCAAAAACCGGAAAGTCAAAGATTGCTTCTTGGAATGCAAAAAGACACTGCAGATCTGGAAGCCATCAACGAATTCTGTTTCAACAAGGGCATTGTGCTCAATCATCTTTATCTGCGTAAACAACGGCTGGAAGCCCGTTTTTTCGAACTCACTCAAGATTAATTATTTTCAGATGTTACAAATCTTAAAAATTGAATGGCTAAAAATTAAAAGCTATTCTGCATTTTGGTGGACATTGGGTATCACCGCACTCTCTTATATCGCTGCCAGTTATGCCATGGTTGGTTTTTATCATCAACTGAGTAATAATCCACAAATGGCTAAAACCGCACAAATATTATTAGGAAACCCCTTTGCATTTAATGAAGTATGGCATACCATCGCCTATATTTCATCGCTATTTATCATCATCCCTTCATTGGTCGTGATTATGCTGATCACCAATGAATATACTTTCAAAACACACCGGCAAAATATAATTGAAGGTTGGAGCCGGGGTCAATTTTTAACTGGTAAATTACTGGATATTGCTGTGGTATCGTTACTGATAGGTCTTATTTATGTGGGCGCGTGTTTGATTATTGGAAGTACCAATACCGGGGCAAAAGATATTGTAGGAAGTAGTAAGACTTATTTCATTGGTTATTTCTTTTTACAAACTTTCTCGCAATTGTCGATCGCCTTCGTGATTGGCTTTTTAGTTCGTAAATCATTTATTGCTTTGGGCATTTTTATCTTTTCCATCGCTATTTTGGAACCGATGCTGACCTGGCTTTTCTCGAAGTATGATTTGGTAATAGGTCATTTTTTACCTTTTGAAATTTCAGACCGCATGATACCTCCACCGGCCTTCATGGCAAAAATGAACCCTGATGCTTACAAGCTAGCAATGAACAGTACCGGACAGCAAGTTTTGTACACCCTTTTATTCAGCACATTGCTGTGGTTTTTTTGCTTTCGCATAAACGCAAAAAGAGATCTTTAATTAATAAATAAATATGAAAACAATTGCAATAATCAGGTCGATGCTGTCGGTATCCCTGATGGTTTTAGCCTGCTCTGTACAGGCCCAATTTAACCCCTCTCCTACACTTAAAATTGGGGATCCCGCTCCTCCAATAAAAGTAGAAACCTGGGTTCGTGGTGCTCCATTGAAGAGCTTTGAAAAGGGAAAAGTGTACGTGCTTGATTTCTGGGCCACCTGGTGCGGAGGGTGTATCGCTTCCTTTCCTCACATTAGCGAAATCGCGAACAAGTACAAAGATAAGGTTCATTTTGTTTCTGTAGACAGCTACGAAATGGAAGTGGTGAAGGCTGGTGGTGATATTATCAGTGCAGTTAACACATTCTTGAAAACTCCCAATGGTAAACGATTAGCTATTGATGTATGTGTTGACGGAAAGGCAAATATCATGTATGAGAACTGGGTAAAGCCTTTGCGCAGACAAGGCTTTCCGACTACTTTCATAATTGATCAGGAAGGAAAACTGGCCTGGATAGATGTTAACCTTGATAATCTTGATTGGGCACTTCAACAGGTACTTGCGAAAAAATGGGATAATAATAAAGCAGCTAGCATCATGCAGCAAAGAGATGCGATCGAAGATAAATTCTTTAAGACCTTTCAAGAGAAAGATCCAATTACGAAAAAGAAAAATTATCAAGAAATTCTAAGTGCTTGCGAAAGCTTGGAGAAACAATTTCCTGATCGCAAAGATGCTGTCGCATTCTATAAGGTCATGTCTTTGAATGAACTTGATAAAAAACGCGTACCTGCACAATTGGAAGAAATGGCAGCGAACCCGCTTTCAAAATATATAAATCTCGATGATGCAGCTGGATTAACCCTACGGCGCACAGACCTAACCAAACGTGACTATGCTGCAATTGCAAAGGTCCAGGAGCGTTTATTAATCAATGAGCACAATGGAACTGGACATGGGGGTAAAACGGTAAGGTGCTATGAGGAGCTATCTACAACTTATGACAAACTTGGAGATCGAAGTAAAGCAATTGGATATATTGAACAAGCAATTGCAATAGCTACGTTGGAAAAGGCTGCTCCTGGACAAATTAAGAAATTGAAGGCAACACTGAGTAGGTACAAAACTCCGAAATCCAAAAACAGCTAATTACAGGCTGTATCTCTAGTCCGGTCGTCCTGTTTAAACGAGGACCTAAAATAAATCAGGGAGACGAAAAGCATAAGACTAGTATAAATCGGTTAGTGATACAGCCTCATTAAGTATATTAAGTCAGCATTAAGGTAATGGCAAAAAATAGTCCAAACAGGACCAGTAATGATATCATTGAAAGCAAATTGAATAAAATAAATTTTATGAGTGTTTTAACCCGGCCTTGTTTATAAAACCGCAACATCGCTAAATAAACATATACAGCGGCGTAAATGGCAAGTACCAAAAAGATAAACCATGTAATATCCACCCCTATGCGAGGTAGTAAAAGTACCATGGCCATTATGAATAGCAGCAGAATAAAGGTGAAAATATAGATGTGGATCAAAAAAACCGCATGATCAGAGTAAAAAACACCTTTTAAACGACGGTAAATAAGGCTCAAATAAAAAGCGTACATAGGAAGTGAAACAAATAACAGATAGGGTAGTTTATGTAAAAATTTATCAATAATACTTGCTAGCATATGGTCGGAATTACCGCCTGAGGAAATTTCGATCATTTTTTTTCTGACACTTTCGAACATCCAGTTACTTTCCCTGGACTGCAAAGCGGAATTCTGATTCTCCATCTGCTGATGTTCGGCCTTTGCCGCTGAATGATTTGCCTCTATTTTAACTTCACCCGGTGCAAAAAATGTAAAAAACACAAAGAAGAATAAAGCCGAAGTAAACAGGTACATCCTGATGGGATGAAAATAACTTTCTCTTTTGCCTAACGAATATTCTTTTGACAAAAACCCGGGCCTGATAAACAGGTATTTTGTAGTCGCAAAAAATTTGCTATCGAAATGAAAAATGTCCACCAAAAAATGAGCGGCAATGTTACTGAAATTTTCGTGTGGTTCAATATTTTCCTGACCACATAAACCACAATATCTTAATGGTACGGTTGTGCCGCAATTTAGGCAGACATGGTCTTTCCTTGCTTGTCTTTCTGACATGATCTGAAGTGTTATTGGATACAATAAACAGAGATAAAAACCCCTCTCCTTTACCCTCTAATTTAATGAATTTGGCTGAAAAAAACGCAAAAAAAAAGGACTTTAATTGAAACTTTTTCAAGCATTTAGCGTCTTATTTTAGACCGTAGGAGAAAATTTCAGATTTAGAAAATTGTTCTTGATTTTTACATGCATTTAACGGATATTTAACATACTCATCAAAAGAAATTAGGTGGTACAATTTTGTACTTTAAATTTTGATTTTGGGTACATAAAAGCAGCGGATAAATTTGGGTTAAAAGTATGGGAAATTTGAAGGAACTTAAAGACGAAGAATTAATTCTTCTGCTGAACCAAAGCGATGAAAGGGCCCTGGTTGAAATTTACAATCGCTATTGGAATAAACTCCTGGCCCAGGCGAGGTGGGATCTGCGTAATGAAGCCGACGCAGAAGATTGTATTCAGGAACTGTTTATCAAATTATGGAACTGCCGCACAGGACTTACTTTGAGGTACAAGCTTTCCACCTATCTTTACAGAGCAGTAAAAAACCAAACGATCAACATGTTGGCCAAACGCAATTCGAAACGCAATAATATTGTATTTGAAGAGGCGACTGGAATGGAGATCTTTGCGCCATCTGCAGACTCGTCGTTGTTAGAAAAAGAGATGTTACAGATTTTAGAGGCTGCGATTGATGCTTTGCCTGATAAATGTTCCAAAATTTACAGAATGAGCAGAATTGACGGACAGTCTAACAAGGAAATTGCCAAGCAATTGGATGTAGCTGAAAAAACAGTAGAGGGACATATCACCAGGGCTATAAAACAGGTTAGCGCCTATATCAGCCTGTCAATTTTGGTTGTTTTAATTAGCTATTTTTTATACGGCTAAACAACAATGGGGACTTTCGCCCCCATTTGCTGCACTTATATTCAAAAATTGATGTTTAAGGTTATTGTACTGGGTATCCTCCTGCATTTTGAGCGCCAAATAATACATTGGTCTGAAATTCAGATACGGGAACGCCAAACCAAAGTTGTGACGGAGATGTTATAGTTGGCCGTAACTGCTTTATGGTATCAAACGGAAAGCGTAAAAGGGCAAACCAATCAATAGCATCTTCGCCGGTAAGGTTTCTTAATGTTTCGAAATAAACCTGTTTCCATAAATCCATTGGTGTATTAGCATTATCTACAGGTTGATAGAGTGGACTTCCATTTGCGATACCGGCCTTAGACATAACCATTTTCAGCGCTGTTTTTGCATCTGCTAAAGCCCCTCCAGAGCGAATAATGGCTTCTGCTTTAAGGAGGTAAACTTCAGATAGTCTGATGGCATAAGATGTTTCCGAGATCTGGGTAAATGGGTTAAGTGTTCCTGTTGTAGCGTTATAGGAAATAAATTTCGTATAAAAATAAGTGTCAGGACTAGATGTCTGAATTTCTTCTGGAGTGAGAGGACCATGCATCCAGGCAGCCCGGGGATCATTAGATAGCAGATCTACAAAGGCTTTTTTTGCGACAAAGATTACACCAACAACCGCAGGAATTGAATAAGCACCACTATTGGTACGAATATTTTCCTGAAGTGGTTGTGGTTTCACACCCAATATCACTTCTTTGCTAGACAAACCTTTACTGTAAAATATATCCTTCAAATTGGGTTCAAGTTCATAATTCCCACTTCCAATAACAAGATTAGTGAGATCAAGCGCTTTAGTGATGTCTGCCTGTTGCCCTCGTGTAAGCAGTACCCTGGCTTCTAAAGCCATTGCCGCATATTTGTTGACATAATAATTGGGATTGGTGGTTGGCCCGTTTGCCACTGCATAATCTAAATCGTCCAGAATTGCTTTATAAGACTCTGCCACAGAACTACGTGCTTTGTTTACTGTACTGATCCCGGTTAGCTCCGTGCGCAATAAAACACCGTTTTTACTGGAAAGGTCGTTCCATTCAGCAAAAAACATCAATAGCTTGAAGTTCGAATAAGCGCGTAAAAAGCGTGCTTCTGCCTGCATTTCCGCCTTGCGTTTGGTTTGAATAACGCCGTCTGGCAATGCACTCAGCCCCTCTAACATTCCGTTAGCCGCTGTAATGGTCGCATACCATCGGCCCCATGGATTATCAACTTGCATAAATCTGGAGTTGAGATTGGTATTGGCCTCATCAGGATATTGACCAGAACCATAGCCGAGCATGCCGGTTAGCATACCAGGCTGTACATTTTGAACTTGCCAATCATAACTTGTTGAAGAAGCATTAGCA
>Ga0157370_10003097_pt1 | contig 19682 bp, 18 predicted proteins | sample C35metaG_FD_113463 | JGI IMG/M metagenome (GOLD analysis project Ga0157370, IMG submission 113463) | Corn rhizosphere microbial communities from Kellogg Biological Station, Michigan, USA - C3-5 metaG | ecosystem: Host-associated > Plants > Roots > Rhizosphere > Soil | place: USA: Michigan...
CTGGGACGTCGAGCACGCCGGGTACACCGGGCCGAGCGCAGTCCCCGCCTCCATGCTCGGGTACGCCAAGGTCACCCAGCCCGCGCAGCTCGACCGGATCGACAACTTCAAGTCCACGCAGGGCCAGCTCGACGCGCTCTACATGTCGATCGGCGGCAACGACGCCGGCTTCGGCGACATCGTCGCCGACTGCATCAGCCCGCTCGGGCCCGCCGACTGCGGGCAGGCAGACAACTCGCTCCTGAACGACAACCTGGCGACGCTCGCGAGCCGGTATCTGGAGCTCGGGGGGCGGATCGTGAACCAGTTCGGGAACCTGCCGGTCCTCATCTCCGAGTACCCGAACCCGATCGACAACGGCTTCGGCGCGCCCTGCCAGGGCGACGACTACAACTTGACCGGCGAGGTCGGCTTCGGCGCGTACGACGACGCGCTGAAGAACAACGTCACCCCGAGCGAGGCCGCCTTCGCGTACGGGATCCCGGCACGCCTCGACACGGCGGTGGCGAACGCCGCCGCCGCGAACGGGTGGATCCCGGTCGTCAGCCACCTGCCGAGGTTCCTCGGCCACGGGATCTGCACCCTCGTGCCGTTCGCGAACCTGAACTCGCGGGCGTTGCGCCGCCAGGGCCACGACATCCCGGGCACGTTCCCGTTCGTCTTCAGCAGCGGCTTCATGCATCCGAACGACACCGGCTACGCGTGGTACGGCGCCGCGATCGCCACGAGCCTGCAGCGGTTCGTCGACGCGCGGGCGCGGACAGGGCTCGTGACGCCGGCCAACCTGCGGATCGCCGCGGCCACCCTGGACGGACCGATCACGGTGCGCTGGAACGACCGCTCGACCTCGGAGAACGCCTACGAGATCGAGGTGCTGCCGGCACGGACGCAGGATGCCGCGCTGATCGTCGTGCCGCCCGGCGGTTCCTCGATCACGGGCGGCGGCTTCCGGTTGCGCATCTCCGGCATCGGCGCCGAGCAGTACGTGCACCAAGTGAGCGGCGGCGGACAGTTCCTCTACCGCGTCCGCGCCTGCCAGACGGGCATCGCCGGCCCAGCCGACAACCAGTGCGGGCCCTGGTCGGCGTATGTCAGCGGGACGAACGTCCCGCCGGCGTCGCCCACGGGCCTGAGGCTCTCGACGTTCTCGTCCTTCTCCGGCGGCCGGCTCGTGCTCTACACGAGCTTCTCGTGGAACCCACAGCCGGACGCGATCGAGTACGTCGTTCGCGTCGAGGCGCAAGACGGGTCGTTCACCGAGACCCGGACGAGCAACAGCTCGTACGTCGGTTCCGTCCTCCTCAACTCGGTCTACAAGGTCTCCGCCTGCAACCGCATCGCGTGCACGCCGTACGTGACCGCGTCCTGAGAGCGTGAACCCGAATGCCCGCCGGCACCTGGGTCAGCCGAGGCCGACCCAGGTGCTCAGGCCGGTCTACGTCGAGGCGATCCACCCCGAGCCAACTCGATAAACAAGTGGCCCCAGAAGTCCCGGCGGCAGCGTTCCCGAACCGCGGCTCCTCGAGCGCGCGAGTGCGGAACGACCGACTGTGTTCAGTACTTCGGTTCGCGGACGCCCGCTAGGAACGCGCCCCCCTCGCCGAAGTACTGGATGTGCTCGATGTAGTGCGCGGCCGCCGGCACCGGGAAGTACGCGAAGGCGAAGACTGGGCTCTCTGCCCAAAGCACGGGCTCCAAGCCTTTCGCGGCAAAGCTCTCCCGCACGGCCGGCAGATCGTCGGTGACGTGGCCGACGTGATGGAAGCGGACCGCAAACTCAGAGAGGCCGTCGAGCGGCCCGCGCCAGAGATCGACACGCCCTTCGTACGGCTCCATCAACTCGACGACGTTGCTGCGACCCTTCGAGAAGGCGCAGCGCAGATGTGCGTCAGCGGACGTTCCGTCAGCTTGCTGTGCGGCGAACTTCGGCTCGAAGCCGACGAACTCCTCGAAGCCGAGCTGCTCCTCGAAGTAGCGGATCGCCCGGTCGAGATCGTTCGTGACATAGCCGAGCTTGTACAGGCTCGGACCGATGAAGGCTGAAGGGATATTCGTCATCTCGCGCCGCCGGCAGCATGACCAGCCGCGAACGTGCGGCGCCAATACACATGCGTGATCAGATTCGCTTGCGTACGGAATCGTCGAGAGCGCTACGCCGATCTCGACGCGACGGCCATCTCCTCGACAACGGCATCGAGCGTCTCCAAGAACGACGACAGCGCGGTCGAGTTGTTGTCGCGGCGAAACGCAACAGCGAGCGCGAGCTCGGGGTCCGATTTCGTGAGCGGCCGAAACACGACCCCCGGCCACGGCACGAGGTCGGCGGACGCCGGCACGAGTGTCACGCCCAGTCCCGCCGCAACCATGCCGAACATGGCGCCGCCTGTGTTGCCCTCCTGGATCGCGAGCGGGCTGAAACCATAGTTCTGGCACAACGCAAGACATTGATCGAACAGCCCCGGAGAGCCTTCTCGCGACACGAGGACGAACGTCTCGTTGGCGGCATCCGCGAGGTCGACGACATCGTGCCTTGCGAGCGGATGGTTCTCGACCATCGCGATCGCGAACGGCTCGCTCCAAACTGTCCTGATCTCGAGCGCCTCGTCATGACCGAACGGGCGGATGAAGCCCGCGTCGAGGATCCCGTCCCGCACCTGCTGGAGCATCGGGCCGCTCGTCATCTCGTAGAGACGGAAGTGCATCCGAGGAACGCGGCTGCGGTGTTCGCGCATCAACGCGGGCAGGATGTTCCACATCGCCGGCCCGATGAAGCCGATCGCGAGGCTTCCGAGCGCACCGCTATCGGTCAGCTTCGCGCTGTCCGTTGCGTGGTCGACGCGTTGCAGGATGTCTCGGGCCTCCGAGTGGAGCGCCTGGCCGGCTTCGGTGATCGACACGCTGCGCTTGCTGCGGACGAAGAGCCTTACACCGAGCTCGCGCTCGAGCGCAACGATCTGCTTGCTCAGCGCCGGCTGCACGATTCCCAGCCGCTGCGCGGCTCGCCCGAAGTGCAGCTCCTCGGCCACGGCAACGAAATAACGGAGATGCCGGAGCTCCACGGTCACCCATCGTAGGCGCCGTCAGGCGGACGTCGCCGCCCGCGTCTTCTCGTCGAACGGCCGTGCCAACAGCCTGCGGATGTCGGGGCTCAGCTCGGGGACCGCGAGACCGAGCTGCCGCGCGAGGAGACGCATCGGCGGGCTGTGCGAGCCGAACGTCGTGTCCGGGGCGACAAGGCCGACGGAGCGATAGCGCTCGGCCGCGCGAATGAGCACGAGCGCGAACCGGAGCGCGGCGAAGATCTCGTAATACTCGATGTGCTGCACCGGATGACCACGGGCGCGCTCGTAATACGCGATCGACTCGAAACGATCCGGAAGGCCCGCGAGGCGCGGCAGCTCGAGGCCCTCCGAGAGGAGGTCGTCCATCACGATCCACCACGCGAGATCGACTTCGCCGGGTCCCAGCGCTGTCATCTCCCAGTCGAGCAGCGCGGCGACGCGGTTGTCGTCGCCGAAGATCACGTTGCCGATCCTCGCGTCGCCCCAGAGAACACAGTCGGGGGCGTGACGGGGTTTGTGTGCGAAGAGCTGGTCGAGCGCCGCCTCGACGATCGGGTACTCGCGGCCACCCCGCATCCAGACGTACCAGTCACGAACCCAATCGAGGTACTGGTCGAGGCCGCGAGCGCCGCGCCGAGGCCTCCGAAGGAAGTCGAAATCGCTGTTGCAATCGAGCGCGTGCAGCGTGGCAAGCGCCGCGAGTCCGTCGAACCACGCCTCAGCGCGCTCCGCTTCGTCGAGCTCCTCCGCCATGAACCCCCCGACGTGGTACGACGGCGCCATCGGAGGCACGCGGCCGTCGACGTATTCCATGACGTAGAACGGACACCCGACGACCTCGGGGTCGGGCTCGTAAAAGAGCAACGGCGGCACGGGCACGGGAGACGCGACGAGCGCCTTCATCGCTCGCCACTCGTGGGCCAGGTCGTACTCGAGGAACAGCTCGAACTTCGCGGGGAAGCGGGCGATCAGCTTCCGGTCGTGCCGCGCGCCATCCCAGTGCCATGACGCGGTGAACGAGATCATCGAGCCCGACCGTCCCTCCTGCGGAACGTGAACGTCACGCACCGCCACGTCGTTGACGCCGAGCCGGGCAATCAGGCAGGACGCGAACGCCGTCTCGTCAGGAGCGTCAGTCATCGTCCAGGTGCCGCATGAGCGCGACGCACTGGTCCGGTGTGGCACCGTGGATGACGAGCTCGTCGACACCAGACGCGAGGAACTCGCGCACGGTTCGCGCGCACTCGGCTGCCGCGCCGGCCGCCGATACTTCGGCCAGGATCTCGCGCGGGATGAGCCGGCTCACCTCGACGAGGTCGGCCCGCCGGAATCCTTCCGCGGCGGTTCCGGGCCCGGAGAACATCGGGTGCTGCTGGAGCGGCGCGAAGAGAGCGGGATCCCACCCGTTAAGCGTCGAGAGGTTCCGCGCGATCGTCGGGTCCTGGAGGTACCCGGCAATGCGGCCGCCGGTGATCGCCTCTTGCTCCGACCGCGGCAGGTCCGGCGCGACGATCAGCGTGGCGACGATCTCCACGCTCCCAGAATCACGACCCGCGTCGGCGGCCGCATTTCGCACGATCTCTGCGGATCGTCGCACTCCGTCGACCGTGAGGCACGGCGCGAGCAGGACGCCGTCGAAGTCGCTCCCCGCGAGCGCCAGTGCCCGCTGGCCCATCGCCGCGAGGATCAGCGGGACGCCTTTGCCGTCAACGACATCGGGTAGGCGAAGGCCTTCGTACTTTCCGGCGGGCCCGTCGTAGGAGACGGTCTCGCCCGCCCACAGCCGGCGCACGATGGTCGCGTAGTCCCGTATCGCTGCCGTCGAAGGGATCGGAATGCCGGCGCTCCGCAGCATCCCCGCGCCACGCACGACGCCGAGCACGAATCGTCCCTCGCTGAGCTGCTGCATCGTCGTCGCGAGCCCGGCGAGCGTTACGGGATGGCGCGTCGTCACGTGCGTCGCGCCCACGGCGATACGCACGGACGTGGTGACCTGGCTCAGCGCACCGCACAGAGCACCGACTTCCTTGCCGGCCCAGCGCTCGCTCAGCCAGACGCTGCGGAACCCGAGCTGCTCTGCGGCACGGGCCTGCTCGAGCGCGGGCCGCGGATCGTCCATCCGCCCCGGGAGCAGGTACGCACCGAGGCGCTGCACCTCAAGCGGTGCGGCCCGGATCGTCCGGCTCCTCGGGCTCGCCGGGCACGAGCACGAGATCGTTCTCGACCGAGTACCAGTCGCCGACGACACCCGGAGGCGTCTGTGGGTCGTCAGCGGAACGGCGCACGAACGTCCGCAGGAGCGAGTGCTTCACGGCGAACACCGCGTCGGAGTCGAGGTAGTCGCTCGCTGCGTCGAAGATGTGCGTGGTGAGGGTCCGACAGCCGGGCGCACGCACGATGATGTGGATGTGCGCCGGACGCCACGGGTGGCGGCCCGTCCCGGCAAGCATGTGACCGACCGGCCCGTCGTCGGGGATCGTGTACGGCACAGGGCGGACGGCGACGAAGGCGTAGCTTCCGTCGTCGCGCGTCTCGAAGCGGCCGCGCAGATGCTCCTCCGGCGCGTCGGGATCCTGGACGGCATAGAGGCGGTTGTCGCCGTTCTGCCAGACGTCGAGCTCGGCACCGGCGATCGGCTGCCCGTCGATCGAGAGCACGCGGCCGTACACCCACGTCGGGTCGCCGGCGGCGAACTCGGCGATGTTCTCGCCGTACTCGCGCAACGGCGAGTTTGCGACGAAGAACGGGCCGAGCACGGTCGACTCCGTCGCGCCCTCGGGAAGGTCGTGCTCGAGCGCGTCGACGAGCATCGAGAACCCGAGCGAGTCCGACCAGAGGATGAACTCCTGCCGCTTGTCGTCGGTGATGTGGCCGGTCGCGGTGAGGGTCTTGATCCCTTCCACCCACTCGTCCTGCGTCAGGCCAACTTCGATTGCGAACGCGTGGAGATGCCGGACGAGCGCGGACATGACGTCACGCAGGCGAGGCGGAGCGCCGTCGAAGCTCGCGACGACCTGGTTGGTGATCTGCTCCGGCGTGGTCTTCATCGGCCGATGGAGTACCGTATTGGATCCGATAGATGGATACAAAGTCGTTCCGCCACCAGTCGTTTGCGCAGGTCGTGCTGTTCGGAGCCGGCCGACGCGCGGAGCTTCCCGCCCTCGTCGCGCAGCTCGGATTCGAGCGCTGTCTCGTTCTCTCGACACCCGAGCAGCGGCGCGACGCGGAGGCGCTGGCCGAGCTGCTCGGAGACGTCGCCGTCGGGGTGCTCGCTGAGGCGGCGATGCACACCCCGGTCGAGGTGAGCGACGCTGCGGCCGCGCACGCTCGCGACGTGAACGCAGACAGCACGATCGGAATCGGCGGCGGCTCGACGATCGGTCTCGGAAAGGCGATCGCGTTGCGGACCGCTCTGCCGCAGGTCGCCGTGCCGACGACGTACGCCGGCTCGGAGTGCACCCCGATCATCGGCGAGACGGCGAACGGCGAGAAGAAGACGCAGCGGAACCCGGTCGTCGTGCCCGCAGCGATCGTGTACGACCCCGAGCTGACGCTCACGCTGCCCGCAAAGAGCTCCGGGATGAGTGGGATGAACGCGTTTGCCCACGCCGTCGAGGCGCTCTACTCGCCGGAGCGCAGCCCGCTGCTCGCCGAGCTCGCGTCCGAAGGAATCCGCGCTCTCGCGCGTGCCCTTCCGCGCGTCGTCGACGCACCTGGCGATCCCGACGCGCGTGCCGATGCGCTCTACGGCGCATGGCTCTGCGGCACGTGCCTCGCGACCTCGGCGATGGCGCTTCACCACAAGGTCTGCCACGTCCTGGGCGGGCTGTTCAACCTTCCCCACGCCGAAACTCACGCGCTCGTCCTGCCGTACGTCGTGGAGTTCAACAAGCCCGCGACGGCAGAGGCAATGGAGAGGCTGGCCCGTGCGTTGGGCGCAGACGATCCGGTCTCCGCGGTGTTCGAGCTCGCTCGAGCTGTCGGCGCGCCGCGCTCACTGGCCGAGCTCGGCATGCCCGAAGACGGCATCGAACCGGCGGTCGACCTCATCCTCGCCGACCGGTACTGGAATCCCCGACCACTGGAGCGGCCAGAGATCGAGCGGCTCGTGCAAGCGATGTTCGACGGCGCTCCGGACTGACATCGCGACCGCTCACGACCCCGAGCACCTCGCGCGGCACGTCGTGCTCGGCGGACTTGCGCCAGCAGACGATCCGGTCCGGACGGATGAGCACGAGATCGTCACGCTCCTCCTCCAGCACCTTCAGCGGAATCCCGAGCTCCTCGGCCGAGGCGGCAAACATTTCCGCTGCCTCCGTCTCCGCACCGCGCGGCCGCAGCAGGGTGAACCACGGTCCGAGCTCGTCGTACAACGATCTCCCGTCCGGCAGCCAGCGATGCGGTAACAACGACCCCGGCCTCGAGCTGGGCGTGTACTCCGTGACGGAGGACTCGACCGGCTCGCTGCCGTCCGGGAAGACGAGCGGCGAGTAGTCGAAGCTGTAGCCGAGGACGAGCCCGAGGCTCGAGAACTCGCGCTTCTTGCCCTCCTGGATCGCCTCCCCAGCGCGGGCCCGGGCAGCAGGGTCGTGCTCGAGGCCCGCGCTGACGAACGAGTTCGCCAGCAACGTGTTGTTGAGCGCCGCCTCGTCGACGACCCTCTGGTGCAGCGGCTGCCGCTCAAGGACGTAGCTCGCAAGCAGCGCGTCGCCGGCCCAGCCTTCGAGCGTCGCGGCGAGCTTCCAGCCGAGGTCGACTGCGTCCCCGATCCCCATGTTCATGCCATGCGCCCCGAACGGCGGGTGCAGATGCGCAGCGTCGCCGGCGAGAATCACGCGACTCGAGGCGACCGGCACCGCGGTCAACCTGTGCGCCTGCCACGGATCGAGCACCAGGATCTCCGGGTCGATCGGCGCCCCAACCGCGTCGCGAACGAGCTGTGCAGCATCGAGCCCGAGCGGGTCATGGTCGCTCGGGATGCCGGTGCGGATGAGCCACCACTGCCCGTCCAGGTCGATTGGGCCCATGAATCCGGGTGCGTCCTCGTTCACGAGCCAGTAGTGCAGCGCGGGCCCGTGCGGGTGCATGTTCGCGAGCTCGCGCGCGCGGAAGACGATCCCAAGATTCTGGGTGAGCGCGTAGTCGCCGATCATCTCGGCCCCGAGCGCTCGTCGCACAGCGGAACGCCCGCCGTCGCACCCGATCAGGTACTCCGACTCGACCGAGCCGGCGAACTCTCCTTCCATCTGCACTGTCACGCTCGCGTCGCCTTCGACGAAACCGGTCACGACGCCCTTCAGGCGCGAGACGAGCGGGCTGTGGGAGACCGCGGTGCTCAGCACCTCCTCGACGACGTACTGCGGCACCTGTTGTGCGGGCTCGGGGAACTCCTCGCGACGTACGGGCGTGCTCGCGAAGACATCGGTGAAGCGCGTCAGCAGGTGGCCGGTCAACCGCGTGACGAAGAGAATGTCGTTCGAGTAGCTCCGTGGAAGTGGCGCAGCCGCGCGCACTCGGTCGGCGAGACCCCAGCGACGCATGTGCTCCATACTGCGGACGTTCGTCAGCTTGGCCCGCGGCGCACCGCGCCGCTCATCTCCGGGATCGACGAGCAATGACGGGACGCCCCGGCGGCTGAGCTCGAGTGCGAGCGCAAGCCCGACCGGGCCCGCGCCGGCGATCACGACACGATGGGCAGATCCCATTCCACCTCGAGCGTGAGGAAGCCGGGAATCGTCATGTTCGGGACCCAGTGGTACTTCTGTCCTTCGACGAGGCGCATGTTCGGGATCCGCTCGAGGAAGGTCTCGAGCGCGATCCGGCCCTCCAGCCGGGCGAGCGGCGCGCCGAGACACGCATGGGTGTAGCGGCCGAACGTCATGTGCTTGCTCAGATTGTCCCGATGAATGTCGAATGTGTCCGGATCGGGGAAGACCGCATCGTCGCGTTGGGGCGACGCGTGCAGCACGTAGATCTGTGCACCCTTCGGGATCGTGACGTCGCCGATCGTCACGTCGTTCTTCGCGAGCCGGCGCGAGCCCCGAGACGGAGTGCGGTATCGCAGTGCCTCCTCGAGCGCGTTCGGCACGAGCGAGCGTTCGCGCTTCAGCTCCTCCCAGATCTCGGGACGGCTGAGGAACTCGCGCATCCCCAGGGCGATGAAGTTCTGCGTCGTCTCGACACCGGCGATGAGCAGGCTGTCGATGAAGCCGATCACCTGGTCCGTCGTGAAGTGCCGCTCACCCTCCTCATTCGCCGCCGTGAGGACAGCCGACGTCAGGTCGTCGCGCGGTGCCTCTCGCCGCTCCTCGACGAAGCCGACCAGCCACTCCATGATCGGACCCGCGCGTTTGGCGAGCTCCGCCGTCCTCTCCGGAGTCAACGCAGGCGCGCCCTCGACGAGCGCCATCGTGTCGCGAGCCCAGGTCCCGAGATCGCGGTCGGTCGGCGCGCCGACGATGTCCGTGATCACCATCACCGGCAGGCGCGAGCTGAACTGCTTGACGAGGTCGCAGCGACCGTCGTCGATGAAGGCGTCGACCAACTGGTTGGCGAACTCTCGGATCCTCGGCTCGTACGACGCGACGGCCGTCGGCGTGAACGCACGATTGGCGATCTTCCGGAGCCTGTTGTGCTCCGGTGGGTCCTTGAGCAAGAGCGAGTATTGGAGCGGATGTCCGTCAGGGAAGACATCCTGCAACTCCCGCGGCAGCGGGCGGATCCTGATCGCGTTCGCGCTCGAGATGTTCTCGGTGTCGCGGAGAACCTGCTCGACGTCTGCGTAGCGCGTGACACACCAGACGTCGTACTTCTCGAGATAAAACACCGGCGCCGAGCGGCGAGCTTCCGCCATCCAGGGAAACGGGTCCTCAACCTGCTCGGGATCGAGCGGGTCGAACGGCTTGCCGTTATGGAACGGGCACGTCGGGCTCGCGGTGCTCGCGGTGCTCACCAGGGGACCTCCCCGTCGTTGGAGATGAACGCTCCCGTCGGCCCGTCGTCGGGGAGGAGAGCCAGTCGAATCGGCAGGCGCGCCGCCTCGGACGGCGGCCGGTCACCCATGTGGCCGTTGATGTCCGTAGCCGAGTGGCCGGGGTCGGCGGCGTTGATCTTGATCGGAGTGTCGCGAAGAGCGAGCGCATACTGCAGCGTCACTGCATTCAGCGCCGTCTTCGACGAGTTGTGCGCGAGGAACAGCAAGTGGCTGGGTGTGCCGTCCAGCGTGCGGCTGAGCGACGCGAGCCTGCTGCTGACGTTGACGATCCGCGCCGCCGGGGCCCGTCGCAGAAGTGGAAGAAACGCGTTCGTCACCCTGATCGCGCCGAACACATTCGTGTCGTAGGTCCGCTGCACGAGCTCGATCGGGACCAACGCCGGATCGCGATAGTCGAGCTCGAGGAGGATCCCTGCGTTGTTGACGAGGATGTCGAGCGTCGCTCCGCCCCTCTCCACCTCGCGGGCCGCACGAGCGACCGATTGGTCGTCTGTGACGTCGAGTTGGACGAAGTGCGCGTCGAGCGCGCGAGCCGCTTCCGCGCCGCGGCTGCGGTCGCGCGACCCGATGATCACATCTACGCCCTGTGAGCGGAGTCCCTTGGCGATCTCGAACCCGATCCCCTTGTTCGCGCCTGTGACGAGGGCGCGCGTCATTCGATGCCGATCGCTTGCGTCGGGCACATCTCGACGGCCTCTTCGACCTTCGGCCGCAGCGCCTCGTCCGGCGCGGCGTCGTACTCGAGGTCGATGCCGTCGAGCTTGAAGACCTCGGGCGCGGTGACGACACAGACGCCGTTGTTGCAACAGAGGTCGCGGTCGACGGAGATCTTCATGTCAGGTTCTGTACTCGAAGACGCTGACGTCGCCGCCGGAGAAGAACGTGCCCATCAGGTTCCCTCTGATGATCGGAACGTCGAGATGCGACGGGTACTCGCTGCTGTGATGGACGATCAGCCGGTGCGCGCGCGGCAACTGCAGGTGCTGATGCGCGAGGCCTTCGAGCGAGGTGGACGGCGCCTCGAGGTCGGAGCCCTTGATGCGAACGGCTAGGCGTTCTCCGACGGCGAAGTGGCGTGCCGTCGGGACGATCGGGATCTTCAGCTCGTAGACGTCTCCGGGCTCGAGCGGCTCGCGCTTCGTGTGCAGCTGGTAGGGCGCCCAGATCGGGCTGTCCTCCTTGACCGCACGCTGCGAGGCACGCAACCACCCCCTCGTCAGCCGCGTCTCGTTGCCGGCTCCATCGACGTGTAGGAGCGTCACGAAGACGAGCGCCTCCGGTCCCGTGCACTCCAGGTACAGCGTGAGCACCGAAGGGCCGAGAACGTCAGTCGGCTCGACGATCGGCGGTGTCGTGTACGTCACCTCGCCGTGCTCGAACGGCGACTCGTCGATCGTGTCGACACCCTCCCCCGGCCAGAGCTCGTGCTCGCTGAGAACGCCCCCGTCATGCAGATAGAACGTCGTCCAACGCGCGTCGGGCGGCGGCCACTCTGCCGGCGTCTCGTACTGACCTGTCCCCATCATGAAGCAGCGAATCGGCGGGTCGTTCAGCACCTCGCAGTCGTTGCCCTTGAGGAACTGGTCGAACCAGCGGAGCGCTTCGGGTTGGAGCTGATAGAGCGGTCGGTCGAGGTAGACCGGCGGCCCGATCACGAGCTTCTTCGGCCCTCGCCACGCGTCGTGCGCCCGCCAGATCCCTTCGAGGTGCACGCCATAGTTGCCCCAGCAGGCACCGAGGAAGGCCGGGACGTTTCCCGGCTCCTCGTCGACGTTCCGCTCCCACCAGAACGGGCCGTCGAGTGGGTTCATCAACAGGTCGAGGTAGAGCTGGTTCGGCGGGTAGTCGGTGTCCGCCAACGCCTCCTGAACGCCCGGCGTCAGCATGAGCTCCTCGTCGTCGCGAATCCGCTGCAGGCCTTCGCGCCACGCCTCCTCTCCCTGTTGCTCGCGCACGAGGCTTTGGAACTTCAGCTTGTATGGGCTGTGGCGCCAGTGCCAGAGGAACCGGGCGCTGAGGATGCCACCGTGGTACCAGATGCCGCGGTACCAGTCGTTTGCGGAGTAGGGCGCGAAGATGGCCTTCAGCGCAGGCGGGTCGATCGCGGCGACCGCCTTCGCCATCTTGGCGAAGTACGAGACGCCGAATGTGCCGACATCGCCGGTGCTCCACGGTTGCTCAGCGAGCCACGCGATCACGTTCGCCGTGTCCTGCACGTCCACCGGCCCGGTGAACTGGAAAAACCCCTCCGACTCGCCGCTCCCGCGGAGGTTGACGACTGCGTGGACGTAGCCTCGCCGGACGAAGTAGGTCGGGTCGCCGCTCTCCTGGTTCGCGCGCACGCCGGTGAAGCCGACCGGACGCATCGTCGCCGACTGGTGATGATGCGGATACGGGCTGATCCCGAGAATGACCGGGAACTTCCCGGCAGCAGACGGGCGATGGATCTCCGCGTCGAGCCGAACGCCGTCAGGCATTTGGATCTTCACGCCGCGGTCGACCGTGACGCCGTACTCGCGCGGGGATGTCGCCCATCTCCTGGTGTACAAGCGTCAGCCTCCCTCAGTCGTCATTGCCTGCCGCGACAGGATTTCCCGCGCGTCGCGTTCGCGTCCAACAGCTTTTGAGGCTGTTTGCGATAACGAAGCGGCATGGATGCTCATGCGGCCTCGAGCGAAACGGCGAATGGAGCCTCCGTCTCTTTGCGGACCTGCTCGAGCGTCGCTCCCGCATAGAGCTCCGTGAGCGTCAGCACGCCTTCGGGAAAACGGAACACCGCGTGCTCCGTGATGACGACATCCGCCGCGTGGCGGGCCGTCACCGGATACGTGCACTCGCCGACGAGCTTCGGCTCGCCAGACGACGCTGTAGCCGTCATCGTGACGACGACCCGCTTCGCCCCGACGACGAGATCCATCGCGCCGCCGACTCCGAGGACGTCCTTTCCGGGAACGGCCCAATTCGCGATGTCACCGTGCGCGCTCACCTGCAACGCGCCGAGCACCGCCACGTCCACATGGCCGCCGCGAATCATTGCGAAGCTCGCCGCACTGTCGAAATACGATGCGCCGTCGATCGCCGTGACCGGTTGCTTCGCAGCGTCGACGAGATCCGCGTCCACCTCGTCGGCCGCCGGTCGTGGGCCGACACCGAGCAGGCCGTTCTCGGTGTGAACGAACACCCGCGCGCCGTCCTCGAGGAAGCCGGGAATGAGGTTCGGGATGCCGATGCCGAGGTTGACGACCTCGCCGTGGCGCAGCTCCCGAGCAGCACGCTCGGCGATCGCGAGCTTCGGATCGCTCACGCGCGCAGCACCAGACAGTCGACATAGACGTGCGGTGTCGCGACCGCCTCGGGCTCGATCGTCCCGGTCTCGACCAGGCTGCCGACCTCGGCGATCGTCATGTCGGCGGCGGTCGCCATCACCGGGTTGAAGTTGCGAGCCGTGCGCCGGTACCAGAGATTCCCGAGCTCGTCGCCGCGGTCGGCGTAGACCAGTGCGATATCGGCGCGGAGGGGTCGCTCGAGGACATGCGGAACTCCATCGATCACGCGCGACTCCTTTCCCTCTGCGAGGAGCGTGCCCGCTCCCACCGGCGTGTAGAAGCCGCCGATGCCGGCGCCTCCCGCACGGATCGCCTCGGCGAACGTGCCTTGGGGCAAGAGCGTCGCTTCGATCCAGCCGGAGTTGACCGCGGCGACGGCCTCCGGGTTCGACGTGAAGTACGAGCCGATCCCGCGAAGGATCCGGCCCTGGCGCAGCAGCTTCCCGAGGCCGCGGCCCGGCTCGCCGATGTTGTTGGAGACGATCGTCAAGTCCGTCGCGTCGGAGTGATCGACGAGCGCGTCGATCAGCGTCAGCGGCGCACCGACCAAGCCGAATCCGCCGACCATGATGGTCTGCCCGCTCTGTACGCGAGCGATCGCTTCGACGGCAGACTCGATCCGCTTGCCTGTCATCAGAACTCCGCCGTGTCGCGGATCGCGTCGACGATCTCGTCGGCGGTCGGCAACGTCGCCTGTTCGAGCGGCGGGCTGAAGGGAATCGGCCAGAACTTCGCGCCGACGCGTCTGACCGGCGCGTCGAGGTGCTCGAAGAGGCGTTCGGCGACTCGCGCTGTGACCTCCGCGCCGACGCCATAATCCGGGTAGTCCTCGTGCACGACGACGCACCGCGACGTCTTCTCGACCGAAGTTCTGACGCAGTCGAAGTCCAACGGGCTCAGGACGCGGAGGTCGATGACCTCGCACTCGACGCCTTCCGCGGTCAGCGTCGCGGCGGCTTCGAGCACGAGGTGAAGCGCGGCGCCGTACGAGACGACAGTGACGTCGCCGCCGGCACGGCGAACGACCGCTCCATTCACGGTCGCATCCTCGTCATACTCGAACGTTCCCTTGACCCGTGTGTACAGGCTCTTCTGCTCGAAGAACAGCACCGGGTTCGGATCGCGGATCGCCGCTGCGAGGAGAAGTCCCGCGTCCTCGGCGGTGGCCGGGCACACGACCTTCAAGCCCGGCGTGCGCAGGAACCAGGCCTCGGGGTTCTGCGAGTGGAACGGCCCACCCGCGAAGCCGCCGGCGGCCGGCGCCCGCACGACGAGCGGCACCGAGAGGCGTTGGCGGAAATGCATCTTCGCGGCCGTGTTGACGATCGCGTTCATGCCGCTCGTCAGGAAGTCCGAGAACTGGAACTCGACAACGGGACGCATTCCGTCGAGCGCCATGCCGACCGCCGCACCGGTGAACGCGGCCTCCGAGATCGGCGTGTCGATGACGCGTTCCGGGCCGAACTCGCGCTGCAGGCCTTCGGTCGCGCGAAACGCCCCACCACCGAGGCCGACGTCCTCTCCCATGACGACCACCCGATCGTCACGCAGCATCGACTCGCGCAGGGCGAAGCGGATCGCCTCGACATAGGTGACGACGCCGTCGTTCATGCGAAGAGCGACGAGCCGAGTTCGGCGGGATCCGGATACGGCGCTGCAAGCGCGTCTTGCACGGCAGCGGTGACCTCGACGTCGATGCGCTGCTCGAGCTCGGCTTGTTGTTCGTCGGACCAGCCGATCTCCTCGGCGGCCCGCGCACGCCAGCGCAGGAGAGGGTCACGCACGCCCCATGCGTCGAGCTCGTCGGCGGGGACGTATTTCTGCGCGTCGTGCGCGCCGTGGCCGTGCATGCGGTAGGTAAAGACCTCGACGAGGCCCGGCCCGTCCCCGGCCCGCGCCGCGGCGACCGCCTCGGTCACGACGGCATGGACGTCGCTGACGTCGTTGCCGTCTGCGGACCAGGCGCGCAGGCCGTAGCCGGCCGCGCGGCTCGAGATCTCGGCGATGGGGAGGTAAACCCGCTCCGGTGTCATGTAGGCGTAGTGATTGCGTTCGACGACGACGACGAGCGGCGCCTTCCAGACGGCCGCCAGGTTGAGCGTCTCGTGGAACACGCCGCCGCACGATGCGCCGTCGCCGCAGAAGCCGATCGCCACCGAGTCAAGGCCTCGACGGCGGCGCGCGACGGCGACTCCCAGCCCCACCGGCAGCATCTCCGGGAGGTGACTGATCATCGGGATCGTCCCGCGGTCGAACGCGCCGAGATGGATGTTCCCGTCGCGCCCTTCCATCGGGCCGCCGGTCTTGCCGAGGTAATGCCGCAGCATCTCGGCCGGTGTCACGCGGCGTACGAGGTGCACGCCCATGTCGCGGATCAGCGGGGTCGCGACGTCGTCCGGGCCCATCGCGAGTGCGGCGCCGACCGACGTCGCCTCCTGCCCGCGCCCGTCGTAGAACGAGCCCGGCAGCCTGCCTTGCAGGTAGAGCCTCCGGCCGGCTTGCTCGACGGCGCGGATCAGATGGAGCCAGTACCCGGCCTCGGTCAGAAAGGCTGCGCGCCCCTGCTCACTGGAGATGGCCGCGGACACGCCTAGTGGGCTCGCTTTTTGGATCCCGAAAATGGACGGGAACTAGACTCAGCCGCGTGCGCGAGTCTGCGACGAAGGCCGACGAGATCGCGCTCGCCCTGGAGGACGCGATCCTCGCGGGAGAGCTCCCACCCGGCTATCTGCTTCGGCAAGAGCAACTGTCGAAGCAGTTCGGCGTCAGCCGCACGCCGATCCGTGAAGCACTCCGGCAGCTCGCGGCGCTCGGGCTCGTCTCGTTCGCCGGCAAGCGGGGTGTCCAGGTCAAGCCGTTGGCCCGTGCAGAGCTCCTCGAGACGTTCGTCGTGCGCGCCGCCCTCGAGGGTTTCGCCGCAGAGCTCGCGCGCGACCGGTTGACGACGGCGGATCTCCGCCGGCTCGAACGCGCCGAAAAGCGGTTCGCGCGGCTCACTCGCCAGCTCCGCAAGTCTCCAGGCGGTACCGGTGCGCAAGCGCTTACCGCCGAGTGGGTGCACGCGAATGGAGAGTTCCACGACGTCTACCTCGACGCCGCCGGCGTCGCCAAGCTGACCGACGCCGCGCAGAACGCGCGGCGCGTCTTCCACGGCCAGGCCGTCTGGTCGCCGAGCAGGGAGCTCAACGAGCTCTACGCCCTTAATCTCGAGCAGCATCGAGCGATCGCGGAAGCCTTCGCGGAGCGAGATCCGAACGTCCGGCATCTCGTCGAGGCGCACATCCTCGACTCCGCGCGACTGCTCGAGCGTGCGCTCGAGCACGCTGGGTACGGGACAATCCCGCAGTTCGGTCGGCGCGTCTCCTGGCGCGGCGCGTAGACCCTCTACGTCGACCATAGCTCTGGGACGAGCACTTGTCCGGTCATGCCGCCGTCGACGGCGAGCACCTGGCCGGTGACGTAGCTCGAGAGATCGGAGGCGAGAAAGAGGATCGCGGCGGCGACTTCAGGGGGCCCACCTGGAGCGCCGCGCGGGATGATCGAGGAAACCTTCGTCCACTGCTCGGCGGAGAGCATCGTGAGCAGTCGCGGCGTCTGGATGAAGCCGGGCGCGACGGCGTTGACGCGAACGCCGACCGGCGCGAGCTCCCGCCCCATCGAGGCGACGAGCTGGTGGAGCGCGGCCTTGGCGGCGCCGTACGCAGCTTGTCCGGCGATGTGAGCGAGCCCGGAGATCGAGCCGACGAAGACCATCGTTCCTCCGCCGGCGGCGGCGACTGCCCGGCCGCCGATCTGCAGCGCGAGAAACGCGTGACGCAGCACGAGGTCGAACTGGCGGTCCCACCCGTCGTCGTCCAGCTCCGCGAGCGGCCCGAGCACCGGCATTCCGACGATGTCGACGAGTCCCGAGACCGGGCCTTGCGCGAGCGCGTGCTCGAGCTCGTCGCGACGCGTGATGTCGGCGACGAGCGGCTCGCCGTCGACCTCTGCCGCAACGGCCTCGGCAAGCTCCTGCGAGCGGTCGACGCAGACGACGCGGGCGCCCGCCTGCGCGAGCGCGTGACAGACCTGCCGGCCGATGCCGTTGCCCCCGCCGAGCACCACGAAGCGCCGCCCGTCGAGTCGCGCAAGGGCCGCGTAGTCGGGCACGACGGTGCGGTCGATTTCAGCGGCCACCGTTGACGAGGTGCATCTGGCCGTTGATCCACTCGGCGTCGTCGGACAAGAGGAAGGACACGCTCGCGGCAATGTCCTCCGGACGACCATGTCGCGTCGATCTGTTCGACGCCAGGACCATGTCCCGCTCCTCCTGCGGGACGTTGTGTGCAACCTGTTCCGTCATCACGAAGCCGGGCGCGACAGCGTTGCAGCGAATTCCTTCTTTGCCCCAACGCGTGGCGACGTGCCGCGTGAGCGCGATCAGAGCACTCTTCGATGCCAGGTAGGCCGGCCGAACCGGAGAGCCGTAGAAGACGAGGCCGCTGAGCGTGTTGACGATCGAGCCGCCACCCCTGGAGAGCAACGCCGGCAGTGCGCTGCGCGTCATGAGGAAGGTTCCCGTGAGGTTGACGTCCAGCGTCCGCTGCCAGACATCGAGGGGCACCGTGAGGAGGTCCGACTCCGAGTCGCGGCCGAGTGTTTCTTTCGACGTATCGGCAGCGACGGTGAAGACGCCGTCGAGGCCGCCGAATTCCGTGACCGCGAGCTCGACGAGCGCCTTGCAGTCGGCTTCGCTCGTGATGTCGAACCGCAGGTGGCGTCCGTCGATTGCATCGGCGGTCGCCTTGGCCGCCTCGACGTTGATGTCGCCGACAACCACCTTGGCGCCTTCCTCTGCGAGGCGCTTCGATGTCGCCGCGCCGATTCCGGTAGCACCGCCGGCGACGACGATCACCTTGTCGTTCAAGCCCTGCATCAGACGTGCGGGCGTAGTGGCGAGTACACAGGATCCTCCGTGATCAGGCAATTGAGGAACAGCGGCCGCTCGAGGTTTGCGATCCGTTCGGCGTAACCGTCGAGTTCCGACAAATCCGAGATCGTCGCCGCCTCCCAGCCGATGGCGCGAGCGATCCCAGCCAGGTCCGGCGTTTCGAAGCGAGCGATGTCCTCCGAGATCTGCAGCGACCGCATGAAGGCAATCTCCGCTCCGTAGGCCCGATCGTTCAAACAGACGACGAGGGCCGGGATGCGCTCCCGGACGAACGTGTCAAGGTCTCCGAGGGTCATGAACAGTGCACCGTCACCAAGGAAGAGGACGGTCGTTCGTTCCGGTTGTGCGACGGCCGCCCCGAGTGCCGGTCCCAGACCGCTGCCGAGAGCTCCGAAGTCGAACATCCACAGCAACGATTCCGGCGTCAGGATGCGCACGTGCTCGACCGGGAACTCGGAGGCGGAGTTGCAGTCCGCCACAACGGTGCGCGCGTCGGGTAGCAGCTCGTCGATCCGGCGACAAATCGCACGCGGGTCGAGCTTGCCCGGCTGCGAGACGTCGTCGAACGGATGCAATAACGAGGGCGAGACGAGACCGGCAGCCTCGGCCGCGGCACGATAAGCCGACTTTGAGCGCGGCGCGACGAGATCGTAGAGCGCATCGGCAACCAGCTTGGAGTCGCCGAAGAGCGCAACCTCCGGCCGCTCGTAGCGGTAGAAGGCGGACGCATCCACATCGCAGTGGACAATGCGCTTGCCGGCCATCAACTCGCCGCGCCTGGTCGTGAAACCGTTGAGGCTCGCGCCGACGGCGAGCACGCAATCGCTCTCGGCGATCAACTCGGAGATCGGCTCGGTTGCGAACCCGCCGCAGATCCCGAGGTTGTACGGATGGCCGACGAAGAGCCCGGCGCCGCGTAGGGACGTCGCCAGGAGCGCGCCACAACGGTCGGCCAGGCGGAGAAGACTCGCTTCCGCCCCTGCGCGCGCGGCACCGAGCCCTGCGAGCACGAGTGGACGCTCGGACTCGGAAAGAACACGTGCGGCCGCCTCGAGCTCCGGCTGCGGCGGCTCGATCACTGCTCGCGGAGCGGGCGTCCCGCGGGCCTTACGCGGCGCGGCGGAGACGCCGTTCGCCTCGAGCGGGTACAGGAGCGCGACCGGTGTCTGGCGTTCGCGCGCGGCACCGAACGCAGCCGCGACGTCGGCGTAGACGGTGCGCGGGTCGCAGCGGACGACGATCGTGTCGAGCAATGTCGCGATGGTCGATTCGTCCAGCTTCTGCGCGCCTCCGGCGAACGGGTGGCGCAAAGGCGGCGTGAGATCGGAGTCAGGAGCGAGGAGGACGAGTGGAGATGCTCCGCGTTTTGC